>Ga0316194_10001362_pt1 | contig 16831 bp, 18 predicted proteins | sample CroRivsedime1_MG_FD_204936 | JGI IMG/M metagenome (GOLD analysis project Ga0316194, IMG submission 204936) | Coastal sediment microbial communities from Maine, United States - Cross River sediment 1 | ecosystem: Environmental > Aquatic > Marine > Coastal > Sediment | place: USA: Maine...
GCTCACCGCTCAACAACGGCTATAAGCACGATAAAGGGCCTGATAGCGGCTATCGACCCGAAGCAGCCATTGTGGTGATAGGATAAAAGAGTCGCAGGTGACCAAAAGCTGTCACTCGGCAGCTGTTTAAAACCAATGGGAATCGACGAGTGAACTGGGACGCGATTGTCGCAATTGTAGAAATAGTCGGCCTTTTAGCCGTGGTCGCGTCTCTGGTTTATCTGGCTATTCAAGTTCGGCAAAACTCCCAACTAATTAACCAAAACACGTTCGTTGCCCGGTCAGCAATGGTTCACGAAACTTCTGTATTCTATGCGCGTTTTTTTGAACTGATTGCCGACAATTCTGAATTGGCCAGCATATTTCATCGAGGCAAAAACTCGGAAGAACTCATCCCTGCTGAATTAGAGAGGTTTGAAGCGCTATTGGAGGTTTATTTCACGAGCCTTGAAGATTTGGACCATCAATATAAATCGGACTTGTATTTTGATGAAGATGACGACGAAGACTTGATGCAGTTCATGGCACCTTCATATCGTGACTTGATCACGAGTACGCACGGCTCAAACTGGTGGAATCGAACGGCGAAGGCCAGGTGTACGCCGAGCTTCTACGACAAAATACAGAAGATTCGCAAAGGATGGGCTGCTGAGGAGGGTTAGCTGAACCTTAAGAAATGACTGCTCCTGGCCGAACTGAGCACTAAGCTCCCCTGAGATTAACGCCCAGGGGAGTTCTCTTCTCTTATCCGTCTAACAGCGGAACATGGCTTGACTGACGCTTACGACCGAGAACGACCCTTTTCGGAACACAACTTCTCGCAATCAATGCGCACTCTCCTATAATTAGTAATAGAGGATTTACCGCTGCCCTAGCACCAGATTCTTCGTGTAGTAAATCCATACTATTGGCAAATACAAATAACCGATCATTGATCTAGTAGCTACGGTAGCGCTTTTGCGTTGCTGCACGATAATGCAGCTGCTGGGAGGAAGGTCATGGTCAACGACTCTCTTCGATTCACCAGGCTTCTCATAGAGCTTTTACTCTGCCTCTTGTTCAGCGTTATCTTGATGTCATGTTACAGCGCTGCAAAAATTTATGATGAATTTTCAGCAAAATCATCCGAAATAGAAACTGTAGTTCTTGTCCACGAAGCGCAAATTTTCAATGATATTCAAGGGAAAAGGCATTTCATACATATTCAAGACAATGTTCGTTCCCTTGAGTGGATACACAGCTCAGTCAAACAGATTGTGAAAAGAAAAGGGTATAGCGTTTCTGATCAATCGTTGTGGTCAATTGGTTTGTCAGAAAAACCTAACACACCCTTGCTCGTCTTCACTGAAAGTGAAGATGAATGGCCAAGTTTCTTCGCGGATGAAAAACTGTTCCTCAAACCAACGCCCATTGCAGTAAGGTCCTTTGGGTTTGAAGATCACTCGATTAGCACACTGGGGGCCCTTCATCGACACTTATACATGGAATCCGAATCGATTACGGATATCAAGGGAACCTATTACAGTTCGTATATCAGGGAACTGAGCCTCCCAGAAAATTCCGTAATGCTATTAACTCAGTCGGTCGGGAATAGAATCTATACGGGAAAAAAAATAACCATTTTTATGATCGGAACACTCGCGGCATTAGCTGGAGCTCCACCTGAGAATGTGTCTTGGGAACAAGACACTACATCGCACTTCCTGTTTATCTTGCATTCAGCTACAGGCGAATTGCTTTGGGCCGATTACCTTGAAGAGGTTGGCGGAAACCGAAGTGCAAGCGCGCTTGAGAATGGCCTGGAAAAATTATTCAGTGAGTTACCTGATCGCGCCTCACAATAGCGTCAATCTGAGCCAACAGAGTTCCGACATTGGCCGTTAGGCGAACAAACCAACTCCCAAATTCCAGTTGAATTGAGCTCTGCTATACGCCCGAAAGCGGAAGTGGATTCAGAGGAGTCACCAATTTCCGCTAACAGCTAGTAGCGATGTCTGCAGGAAATCCGCCCGAATAGTTGAGAGAATATTACTTCCGCATTCCGGTTTGATAGTGCAGACCCGCAAAAAATAAAAGCCCCGACACTAAGGACGGGGCTATCAGTTTGCTAATTTTAGTACTGTTTTATGTACAGTTCATTTTATAGCTTTAACTTATTGTTTTTATTATTGTATTGGCTGGGGGAGAGGGATTCGAACCCCCGCTGGCGGAGTCAGAGTCCGCAGTCCTACCACTAGACGATCCCCCAAGCGGTCAGCTGCTTCGTAAGAAGCGAAATTAACGCTTGCTGTACTGCGTGGCCTTGCGTGCTTTGTGGAGACCGACTTTCTTGCGCTCCACTTCACGGGCGTCGCGGGTTACATAACCTGCTTTACGCAGAGGCTTGCGCAATTCTTCATCATATTCCATCAAGGCGCGGGTCACGCCCAGGCGAATCGCCCCGGCCTGCCCTGAAATGCCACCGCCACTGACGGTCGCTTTGATGTCAAAGTTTTCTGTCATTTCCACTTTCTCAAGTGGTTGCCGAACGATCATGCGGGCCGTTTCACGGCCGAAAAATTCGTCGATCGGACGATCATTGATAATAATCTGTCCTTTTCCTTTACTCATGAAGACGCGAGCCGTTGAAGACTTGCGACGTCCGGTTCCGTAATACTGTTCGGTTGCCATAGGGGTATCCGTTTCTGTCAGGCTCAGATATCGAGCGCTTGGGGCTGTTGCGCGGCGTGCGGGTGCTCCGGACCTGCATAGACATGCAGTTTACGGAACATGGCGCGCCCCAGCGGATTCCTGGGCAACATGCCCTTGACCGCTGACTGGAGGACCCGCTCGGGGTGCTGCTCCAGTTGCTTTTCCAGGTTGATTGATTTCAGGTTGCCGATGTAGCCGGTGTGACGGTAGTAAATTTTGTCTTTCAGCTTGTTGCCGGTAACCCGGATTTTCTCAGCATTGATAACGATGATGTTATCGCCCGTATCCACGTGTGGCGTGAATTCAGGCTTATGCTTGCCGCGCAGACGGCTGGCGATTTCCGTGGCCAGTCTGCCCAGGGTCTTGTCTGTCGCATCTACCAGGCACCAATCGCGCTTTACGGTCTGCGGCTTTGCTACGTACGTTTTCATATCATTCTCTCAGAAAAAACCCACGAGCCAAAAGGCCGCAGGTGAAGAGCGAGAATTTTACTGGCTTCTGGGCCCGGGCGCAACCCTTGCCCGCTCAGATTTTCAAGCGGTCGACCGGTTTGCCATGCAACATATGGGATTCGATGATCTCGTCAACGTCAGACTCGTCGATGTAGGTATACCAGGTGCCCTCGGGATAAACCACGCAGACCGGGCCTTCTTCGCAACGGTCAAGGCAGCCAGCCTGGTTCACACGCACCCCGCCTGCCCCGGTAATCCCCAGTTCCCTGGCCTTTTTCTTGGCGTAACCCCGTAGCGCTGCTGAGCCGCACCGGTTGCAACTCGGGCGATCCGAGTCCGGTCCCCGGTCGTTGACGCAAAAGAAGATATGTCGTGTGTAATATCCCATAGAAGGCGCGCATTATACTAAAATATCTTTCATGGAAAGGAACTACTCGAAAATTGACCGGCTGATCGCTTCTGTCGACCAGGCACTCAGGATTTCAACCGGCGACGCCCCTGCTCCGTTCAGGGAAAACCCGGCCGGAGACATAGTCGCAAAGGAGCTCAGCGATGACGACCGTCGGCACGTTGCCGGCCTGATGCGAATCAACCACACTGGCGAAATATGTGCCCAGGCGCTGTATGCGGGACAAGCCGCGACCGCTCATGACGATGCCACCCGGGAGGCCATGCAATTGGCCGCCGACGAGGAAATTGACCACCTGTCCTGGTGCGAGGACCGTCTGAAAGAACTGGATAGCCATCCGAGCATCCTCAACCCGTTCTGGTACGCGGGTTCCTTCGCCATCGGTGCAGTAGCCGGTATTGCAGGCGATGACTGGAGCCTGGGGTTCGTCAAGGAGACCGAAAACCAGGTGGAAGCTCACCTGGAGGATCACCTGGAGCGCTTACCGGAGGGCGATGCCCGCAGCCAGGCGATCCTTGACCAGATGAAGGAAGATGAAGCCAAGCACGCCCGGATGGCCGAAGAGGCCGGAGCGCGCGAATTGCCACCGCCGATCCGCCGGGCAATGACGCTGACTGCAGAGCTGATGAAATCGCTGGCTTACCGGCTCTGATTCTGCTTGATTAAGGCGCGGAGCTCGTCCAGCGTGCTCGCCTCCCCGTCCACCTCGTCGCCGGCATTACGCCAAGCCAGGTCCCAGCCGTCCAGAGAGCTGTTCCCCGCTATTGGAAACTGCTCCTCGGCGAAATTAGCCAGGCCGTACAATCGCATGCTGGCCTGTTGAATTTCACCCGGCGCGCCCGCCGTGAACGTAAACGTCAGGTTAAATTTGCGCTCGGCGTCCTTTGGCGCTGATATTGATCCGGCAATTGACCACGGCGCCTGGAAGCCCCCGGCGGCGGAACCGGTATCCAGGTTGATGTGGTTGATTTCATCAAGAAGGTCTACTTCCCTGCTCTCAGTAATTTTTGCGGGCCCGCCCGGCTCGGACCGCTCCAGCAGGCGCAGCGCCAGCTGCATCATGAGTGCAGCCGCATCGAGTGACGCTGCTGCCTGGTCGCCGTACTTGCCGAAACCCCGGGTCAGCACTGCACTCCCTTCCACCAGGATGATGTCGCCGTAGACCGATTCATCCGGTACATCAAGCCAGGCATGCACCAGCAAGTCTCCGCAATCGCAGCGAAACAGCTCCCAGCGGGCATGGTAGCCCTGGCCGGGAAACTCGATTTCCAACTGAACGCTGGTGGGATCCGCCCAGCGCGTTTCGGGCAAAATTTCTGCCACCAGCAAGCCCGGCGCGAACAGCAAGGTCAACAGAACCAGTGACTGATTGAATTTATTCAATTTCAGCTTCCTCAAAAAACAGCTCACGTAAAACAGCACCCGGATCGGGTGCACGCATGAATGCTTCCCCCACCAGGAACGAATGAATCCCCGCAGCACGCATTCTTGCCACATCGTCAACCGTGTGGATGCCGCTCTCGGTAACCAGCGTCCGGGATTCGGTGACCAGCGGCTGCAACCGCTCCGTGGTTTCCAGGTCCGTCGTGAACGTACGCAGGTCGCGGTTATTGACACCGACCAGCCTTGCACCGGTGGTCAGCGCGTCTTCGACTTCTTTCTCATCATGCACTTCCACCAGCACATCCAGACCGGTTTCCCGCGCCACGCCGTCCAGTTCCTGCAACTGGTCGCGCGACAGTGCCGCCACGATCAACAGGACGCAGTCCGCGCCGAGCACGCGGGATTCGTATATTTGCCAGGCATCAACCATGAAATCCTTTCTCAGCACGGGCAGTGCACAGGCATTGCGCGCCTGCGCCAGGTAGTCGTCATCACCTTTGAAGTATTGCTCATCGGTCAGCACTGACAAACAGGCCGCGCCCGCCTGCTGGTAGCTCTGGGCAATCTCCGCGGGATTAAAATCCTCACGGATGATGCCCGCGCTGGGCGAAGCCTTTTTGACTTCCGCGATCACGGCAGTCCCTGCAGCGCTAAAGGTGATCACCCGGTCGGCGAAACCCCGCGCTTCCGGCTGGTCTGCAGCCATTGAACGAATGGTTGCCAAATCCCGCTGGCCACTCCGGTTTGCAAGCTCTTCCTGCTTGGTATCAAGGATGCGCTGCAAAATGGTGGGGATATCAGCCATTGCCCGGACTCAAAGGGAAACCGACAGGTCGACCAGCGCTTCAACGCAACTCCAGGGCTTACCCGATTCCAGCAATGCAGCAGCTTTTGTGACACCTTCTTCCAGGGTCGGGACCAGGCCGGCCACGTAAAGTGCGGCGCCTGCATTCAGGGCGATTACCTGGCGCGCGCGGCTGGCTGTATCGCCCGGCGCACCTGATAGGGCCGAACGGATCAAGGCCAGTGATTGATCCGAATTCGAGACCTCCAGACCTTGCAGTGATTCCCGTGCCAGGCCCAGGTCTTCCGGACTGAGGTCGTATTCCGTGATCACGCCATTGCGCGCTTCGGCCACGTGAGTTTCCGCAGCCGGGCTGATCTCGTCCAGGCCATCCTTCGAATGGACCACCATCACGTGCTCCGCACCCAGCCGGTTCAGCACTTCCGCCACCGGCCGGCACAGGCTCGCAGCATAGACGCCGATCAACAGCCGCTTGACGCCGGCCGGATTGGTCATTGGGCCGAGAATATTGAAGATCGTTCGCATGCCCAGTTCTTTGCGCGGGCCGATGGCATGACGCATGGCGCTGTGATGCGCCGGCGCAAACATGAAGCCGACACCTACCTGCTCGACACAGGCGGCTACCTGCTGCGGGGACAGACCCAGCATGACTCCGGCCGTTTCCAGCAAATCCGCGCTGCCTGAGCTCGATGAGACCGAACGATTGCCATGCTTCGCCACCTTTCCGCCGGCGGCGGCCACCACAAAACAGGCTGCAGTGGAGACATTAAACAGGTTTGCGCCATCGCCGCCGGTGCCGACGATGTCCACCATATGCTCTCCGGACACATCCACACCACTGGCCAGTTCCCGCATCACCATCACGGCACCGGTAATTTCATCCAGGCTCTCGCCTTTCATCCTCAAACCCATCAGAAAGGCTCCGATCTGGGCGTCGCTTGCGTCGCCGCGCATCACCTGACCCATCACGGACTGCATCTCGTCCAGCGACAAATCCCGATTGTCCGCGATGCGTAAAATGGCTTGCTTGATATCCATCGGTAAAAGATCCGCTCAGTAGCTGGCTTGCAGGGATTGCAGGAAATTGTTCAGCAGGTCATGGCCGACGGTCGTCAGGATGGATTCCGGGTGGAACTGCACTCCCTGGATATCGTGGTCATTGTGCTTGATTCCCATGATTTCATGGCCGTGATTGTATTCACACCAGGCCATCACCGACAGGCACTCCGGAATCGAGTCCGGCTGCAGCACCAATGAATGGTAGCGGGTGGCTTCGAATGGCTGTGGCAACCCGGCGAAGACGCCCTGGCTGCGGTGGTAGATCATCGAGGTCTTGCCATGCATGATCCGTTCGGCTCGCACCACTTTTGCGCCAAACGCCTGGCCGATGCACTGGTGGCCCAGGCAAACACCGAAAATCGGAATCATCGGCCCGAGTCCGCGCACCACGTCCACGCATATACCCGCTTCGTTGGGTGTACACGGCCCCGGAGAGATGACGATCCCCTCGGGTTTCATGCCAACGATATCCCCGAGGCTGACTTTGTCATTGCGCACGGTTTCAACTTCGGCGCCCAGTTCACCCAGGTATTGCACCAGGTTGTAAGTGAAGGAGTCATAATTGTCGATCATTAAGATCATAAAAATTCGCTTCCTGCGCAGTTCAATCCTCAGGGCTTGATGTAGTTCAGCCAGGCTTCCATCCGTATCATGACCTTGCGGATGACATGCGTTGCGGCCACTGAATCCGTGTAAATTGCGGCAGTACCCGTGGCGCCTCCCGGTACATCGGCCATCTGAATGAACTCATCATCCAGTTCCAGGATCACCGCGAACGGTTGGGCAGGATCCATCGGAGTCGGCGCTGGAGGAACCATGCCGCTCGGTGGTAATTGGGCCGCCGGATTGATGCCGACCGTGGCTACCACCGTCGCATTCAGGGTATGCCCGGGAAACAGGCGCAACACGACTTCCGCTTTCTGTCCCACCCTGACATGACGCATACGGGACTGTGGTATCCCCACGGCCAGGCGAAAAGCGTCGTCTTCAACAAAGGCCATCCAACTTCGAATCGGCAGATTTGCCACCCGTTGCCCGGGGCGGAGCGACAAGCCGACGACCGTGCCATTCATGGGCGCACGCACTACCGTTTCCTGTAACTCCCAGTTGGCATTGTCCAGCTGGGCACTGAAGCTCTGTACTTCCGCCCTGTAAATATCCACGTCGAGCTGGCGGCCTACGCTGCGGTTCATCAAGTCCTGGGCCCGCTCAAGGTTGGCCTGCGACAGACTTATCTGGGCGGTAAGCTGATCGACCCTGGCCTGGTACTGGGTGGGATCGAGTGTGAACAGAACCTCGTCTTGACGAACCTTTTCCAGGGCGTTGACATTGATCTCTGTGACTTCTCCGTTCACATTTGGAATAATTTCTATCACCGGCCGGAACTGGTTAACGGCGCCAGCAGGCGCACCCCACTGCATCGGCACGAACAGGACGAAAAACAGCAGAACCATCCATATCGCCGGCGAAATTTTCCAGAACGTGTTCAGCTTGATCAAACCAATTTTGATAGCCAGGAAAAGAATCGCAACATATATCAGGGTCAGGAAGACAATCATGAGTCTGCCTTCACTTCACCCTTAGGGTTTCCACGTAACGAATAATCCGGATTCGAATAGGCCCAGATGAAGGCCAGGGGCATCAGCAGCCCCATGGTGATGGCGCCCCACCAGCCGCAAACGGCAATGGATTCGGCCTGCGGGTGGTTTCTTGCTCTTGCAATCTTACCCGGGTAGGCGCCCAGCACCGCCCAGATGGCCAGGCCGGTCACTACCAGTACGATCAGTACAATCAACGCGAAAACATCCAAAGCAGTCATCGATTAATTCTCCGTAGCAAACCTGAATCTTGCCATTACAACATTAATAATCCTAGTGAAGAGATTTTTTCAGTACGAGCAATGCTTCCAGTAAACGTTCCCTGGCCACCCGCTCCACCAGAGAGAATGATGCCGGTAGGCAGAATCCCGAACAGCAACATCCGGCCAGCCAGGGTTCTGTAGAACGGGATTTCGGTTTTTTCCATAACAGACGGCTGTACTTGTTACAAACCAATCGATGCGCTGTTGACAGCAGCGATCAGCGCGCGACCCTTGTTCATCGTCTCCTCCCACTCCTTCTCGGGGTCGGAGTCGGCCACGATACCGGCGCCTGCCTGCACGTGCAGCATGCCGTCTTTGATCACCGCGGTGCGGATCGCGATGGCCAGGTCGGTGTCATCATGCCAGTTGATATAACCGACTGCTCCTGCATATACGTTGCGCCGAACCGGTTCCAGTTCGTTAATGATTTCCATCGCGCGGATTTTAGGCGCGCCCGACAGCGTGCCTGCCGGAAACGAGGAACGGATGGCATCGGTCGCCGTCAGCCCGTCCGCGAGTTCGCCATCCACCTGGGAAACAATATGCATGACATGGGAATACCGCTCGACAATCATCTTATCGGTCAGCCTGACGCTGCCGGTCTTGGATACACGGCCAGCATCGTTGCGCCCCAGGTCGATCAGCATGATGTGCTCGGCTCGTTCCTTGGGATCGTTCAGCAATTCCTGTTCCAGGCGCAGATCCTCCTCGGTGGAGTCGCCGCGGTGCCGGGTTCCGGCAATCGGCCGCAGCGTAACCTGCCGGTTTTGCACCCGCACCATCACTTCCGGTGAAGAACCCACGATCTGGGTATCGCCCAGGTCGATGAAGTACATGTATGGAGAAGGGTTCAAGGCGCGTAAGGCGCGGTACACATCCAGCGGGCGCGCCTCGAAGGGCACGCTCATGCGTTGCGAAAGCACCACCTGGAACACATCGCCGGACAGGATGTATTCCTTGCTCTTCTCTACCGCGCGAATGAAATCCCTGCGACTGAAACCGTAATGAAAATCCTGTTCAGCAACACTGTCGTGGCGGACCGGAACCCCGTAGCCCGGGCTGGCGTCGCGCAACTTGTGTTCCAGCGCGTCGAGGCGGTCTTGCGCGGCTTGCCAGGCGTCGGACGTCGACGGGTCGATATTGACCACCAGGTAAAGGCGACCGGCCAGGTTGTCCAGCACGGCTACCTCTTCGGACAACAGCAATACCATGTCAGGCGTACCCAGTTCATCCGGTTTACTATCGTCGGCCAGGCGGGATTCGAACTGCTGGACGATTTCGTAGCCGAAAAATCCAACGAAACCACCCGTGAATACCGGTAATTCCTGCATTCGCGGTGCGTTGAATTCCTGTTGCAGACCCGAAACATATGCCAGTGGGTCCGAAACCTGCTGCTGATGAATTTCCCGGCCGTTCTCGGTGATCGTCACCCGCTGGCCGGTAAGCGCATAACGTTTCCTGCAGGGCAGCCCGATGATTGAAAACCGCCCCCAGGTTTCACCGCCCTCCACGGATTCCAGCAGGTAGGTGTCCCGGCTCTCGGCCAGCTTCAGGTATACGGAGAGCGGTGTGTCCAGGTCCGCGAGCACGGACCGGTAGACCGGTATGCGGTTATAGCCTTCCGCCTTGAGTTTTTCGAATACTTCCCTGTTCACATTGTTCCCGCTGCTGAGGCGTAAATTCCGATTCTAACAAGGCCTGACCCAATTACCTACACGGGAATACACATCCGGAATTCCACCCCCTGGTCTCCAGGCAGGTTGATGGCCCGCACTGTTCCCGAATGTGCTTCAGCCACCAACCGGACAATGTACAGGCCCAGACCCAGGTGAGGCGCGGTGCCCGGCCGATCGCGCAGGGACACCAGGGAATCGAACAAGCGGTCCTGCAGTTCTTCCGGCAAGTGGCTGCCGGTATTGCGGACAAATACTTCGCAAGTTGACCCGAAACACTCAAAACCGACCATGACCTCGTCGCTCGCGGTACTCATCGACACCGCGTTGTCGACCAGTTTGTCCAGCGCCTGCGCCAGCAGGTCCGGGGCGCACTTCAGCGCTGCATCCTCCTGCGGAATCCGGATCTGCAGGTTTCTTTCAGGGTGTACGCTGCGGTAGCCCTCGACACACCGGCTGATCAATTCAGCCAGATCGATGGTTTCCCATTCCGCCACGGCCAGGGAAGCCTCGAGCCGGCTGGCCTCGCTCATCGCCCTGACAATCGCGAACTGGCGGTCCACGCCCTGCTGGGCGCGCTCGAGAAATTGCCTGGACTCGCTGTCCAGCCCCATGCTCGAGAGGTTCTCGAGGGAGGACCGCGTTATCGCCAGCGGCGTTTTCAGTTCGTGGGACAATTTGCTCGCAAGCGTTTCCAGGTACTGGTTGTAATCGGCCACAGCCCGCAGCAGTTTCTGGTTGTTGCGCGCCAGTTCACCCAGTTCATCACGATCGTCCCTCAGTGGCAGGGCCTCTGAACTGGCAGCGTCCTGCATCGACTGGCTGACGGCGGCGCTGAGCCTTTGCACCCGGCGCGAAAGACGGGTGGCGAAGTACCAGAGACCGATCGCCAGGCCGAAAGTAATCGCCAGCGTCGTGAACAGCAGGCGGCCCAGCGCCCGGTTGGTCACCAGCAACAGGCCATCCGAAGTTGATTGCGCGACCACCGCCCCACGCACCTCGCCCTGCAGTACCAGCGGCACTGCCACTGTGTTCCAGACGACGGCGGTATCGAGGTCCTGGGTCCAGCGGATCGCTTCTTCGCCGGACAACGCCCGTTGAACTGTTTCTCCATCCAGGCGAACCGGGTACTCCGGCCATGGTTCACTGATCTCCGTGCGCGTTGCCGCGACCCCCCGGTACAACAGCCGCTGCAACCAGGTGGTTTGCTGGGTTCCCGGTCCGCCCTCGCCGGCCGCGCCCGCACCAGAGTCCGCAAGCACCCAGCCTTCCGGGTCAACCACCCAGGTACGGGCGGCATCGAGACCGGACCGGTTCAGCCAGGAAGCCAGCCCCGGCCATCCCGCTTCCAGGCTGATCCAGACCGGCCGAGCCGTGTCCGCCATCGGGCCGGCAATGCTGGGAGAATGGCTGCTTTCTTCGCCGGTGCGGCGAACCTGGAAACTGATATCGGTGTTCCTGACCGTCGACGGCAGGGCCAGTTCCAGCCGGTAACCGTTTTCCTGGTCCTGCCAATAGCCTTCTATCTGGCCGGATGGCTCGCGTTCACTGTTTAGCTGCAGCGGGCCGGGCGCCGCTGGATTGATAGTGAAACTGAACAGGCCCCGCGGACTGCGTATCAGCAGTGTCATGCGGTCATCGGGCAGACCTGGGTGTGAGCCCGGCGTGGCCCCCTCATCGACCTGCGCCGACCGGACGTCAAACAATACGAACAACTGTCCATCATGTGTACCCGCCAGCAGGTCAACAGTCAGTTGCCCATCCAGCGAAACAAACGCGCGCCCCTGGCCGGAACCGGGCCAGTCATTGGCGTATCCATCCAACGCCGGCTGGTTTTCCAGCTCCCAGACCGGTACGTAATTTGCGGGCAAAAACAGGAGTCGGCTGCTGTATTCCATCGGAATCGCACTGGCCATGGTCCGGGTCGAGGCAACAAGCGTGTTCTGTTGTGCATCGCGAAGAAAACGCTCCAGTTCCTGCAGCAGCTTCCAGGCCGACCACGGCAGTAACAGGGTCAACAGTGACAGGGCTACCAGCTTCGTTCTGAGCTTCATTCGGGGTCAGGTTTCCACCGGTAGCCAGCACCATAAACGGTATCGAGGCAACCGAATTCGGCATCGACCCGGACAAATTTACGTCGAATTCGCTTGATGTGGCTGGTAATGGTCTGGTCATCCACCAGTACGTTCGCATCATCCATCAACTGTTGACGCGTGCGCACATGCCCGGGGTGCCGTATCAGCGAATGGATCAGCCAGAATTCCGTAACGGTCAGCGGCACCGGCTGATCGTTCCAGCTCACTTCCATTCGATCAACGGAGAATTTCAGGGCGCCCCGCTCCAGCAATTGTTCCTCCCGGCCCGCGCCGGACAGGGCCTCGACCCGGCGAAACAGGGCGACGACCCGGGCCACCAGGTGCTGCAGACTGATCTCCTTGGTCAGGTAATCGTCGGCGCCCAGCCGCAGGCCGGAAATCACGTCCAGGTCCGAATCGCGGGCGGTGAGAAATATAATCGGCAGGCTGCGGGACAGGCTGCGCAACTCGCGGCATAATTCAAAACCACCTTCCACTTCCTCGCCCAGCCCGACATCGATAATGACCAGGTCAGGCAGACGTCGCTTCAGTGCCGCCAGTGCCGAATGCTTGTCACCATAACCGGATACCTGGTAGCCGTACCGGCGCAATGCGTCTTCATAGTTATGCCGAATCGCGGCTTCGTCTTCCACGATGGCGATGTGTCGTGCCATGTTTGCTCCCGTCAAAACACTCCCTGGTGTGCTTCATGATACGGCTAGCGGGCGTCCAGAGGAATCTGGCAACCGGCACGGAAGGGACACTGCCACAAGCTTGCCTTAATTCGGACGCGTTTTTGACACCTGCAGCCACGCCTGAGGCATTTCACAGGTGTTCAATGGATTCAACGTCAGAGCCGGAGCCCGAAATGTCAACCCAACCCTCCATCCGCGATCAGCTCGAGGCAGATGCCTGGAAAAACCATGCTCGGTTCGCACAAGAACTGATGCGCAAGCAACAGACCCGGCCGGCCCGCCGGCCATTGCGCTGGGAAGACCGGGCACTGCTGCTGATAGCCGTGATCCTGTTACTGCTGTTGATCGTGCGGGTTGAAACCGCAAGGGCGGCAGATCCGTTTTTCGGCCTCGAATTCCAGGGCGCCGCGGGCGTCGATCGCACAATGGCGCTGGATACCGACATCCGGGCGGACATCACCGGGTTGGTGGCGCGCATCGAAGTGACGCAGATTTTTACCAATACCGGAGGAGCATGGGCCGAGGCCACCTATCGTTTTCCGTTGCCGGTAGGCGCGACCGTGGACCAGCTGCGCGTCGATGTAGCGGGCCGCATACTCGAGGGCGTTATCGAGGAGAAAAAAGCGGCCCTGCGGCAATATCAACAGGCCCGGTCAGAAGGTAAAACCGCGTCCTTGCTTGAGCAACAAAGAGCGAACCAGTTTCAAACCCGGCTGACCAACATTGGCGCCGGAGAAACGGTCAGCCTGACCCTGGGGTTTTTCGCCCCGGTGGAATACCAGGATGGCGCGTTCAGCCTGCAGATTCCGCTGACATTCACGCCGCGCTGGGAGCCGGAGCCCTCGCTGGCCAGCAACATCACTTTCCTCGAATCCAACCCGCTCGCCGCTTACACCGGGCCGGATGACCACTACCTGACACTTGACGTGACATTGAACAGCGGCCTGAACCTGGCCAGTATCGAGAGTCGATTTCACGACGTCGACATCCAGCCTGCGCCGGGTGGCTACCGGGTGCTGCTGGCCGATCCGGATACGCGCATGGACCGGGTGTTCGAACTGAACTGGACACCACAACTGGCAACCCTTCCAGCGGCCACCCTGTCCACCTTCGATGATGGCGATTCGGTCTACGCTTTGCTGATGCTGGCGCCGCCACTGCTGGAGGCCATCGCACCGCAGCCCCGGGAAGTCGTCTTCATCATCGATACATCGGGCTCGATGTCCGGCACGTCGATGGAACAGGCCAGGGCTGCTCTGAAAATGGGCCTGGAGCACCTCGGGCCGGATGACCGTTTCAACCTGGTGCGGTTCAGCTCCGACAGCGAAAAACTGTTCCGGGAATCTGAACCCGCCTACCCTGATTTTCTGCAGCAGGCCGCCGATTTCATCGAAGCGCTGACAGCCGATGGCGGTACGGTCATGGCGCCTGCGCTGCGCATGGCGATGGACCTGCCGCAACAGCAGGGCCTGCTGAGACAGATTGTTTTCGTCACCGATGGCAGCGTCGGTAACGAACAGGAACTGCTGCTGCAGATCGGGGAGGACCTTCGTGACAGCCGCCTGTTCACCGTGTCGATCGGCTCTGCACCGAATGCCTGGTTCATGCGCAAGTCCGCGGAAATTGGCCGTGGAAGCCATACTCATATTGGCCACGTGGATGAAGTGGAACAGCGCATTGGCCGGCTCTGGAGCCAGATTGAGAACCCGGCCGTGCAGAACATCTGCGTCGACTGGGGCATGGACGCGGAATTCTACCCTGAAATCATTCCCGACCTGTACGCTGGTGAACCTTTATGGGTCTATGCCCGCCTGCCTGCTGAACCGCGCGAGATAACCGTCTGCGGCGAGCTCGAAGGTCGTAATTGGGAAATGCAGTCACGCAATGTGCCCAGCGCCGGCAGCAGCAGCCTGGCCTCCCTCTGGGCCCGCGGCAAGATCGAAGCCCTGGAAGACAGCGTGGTTTTTGGCGCAGAGCCAGATGCCATGCGGCGCGAAGCGCTCGGCGTCGCGCTCGAATATGGCCTGCTCACCCGCTACACCAGCCTGGTCGCGGTTGACAAAACGCCCCGGCGGCCCACGGCCGAGGGGCTCGCCAGCGGCAACATCCCGAGCCTGCTGCCTGCCGGAAGCACGCTTTCCTCCAGCTTTTCAGGCACCGCAACAGGTTGGAAAACGCAGGCCCTGCTTGCCTTCCTGTCGCTTTTTACTGCCACCGGTATGCTCCTGTACAAACCACCCTCCCGGGCCGCAAATACCCGTGGCAATCGCTCGCCGATGACCGCTCGCCAACCATGAGCACTCCCCGTCATTGGCTGTTTGCGGCGGTGCCCTTCACCGCCGCATTTTTTTCACTGGCGGTCCTGGGCCAGTCCCTGTGGATACCGGCCAAGGCCGAGCTCGCCCAGTGGCTGATTGAACGAAGCTGGCAGGCTGCACTGGACGGCAACACCGGAATGCCGCCCTGGCCATGGGCAGACACGCAAGCGGTGGCGGTACTGGAAGTACCTGAACAGGGTATTCGACAGGTCGTCCTGGCCGGTAACACCGGGCGCAATCTCGCGTTTGGTCCGGTGATCCTGGAGGCAACCGCGAACGGCAGGGACTGGATTATCAGTGGTCACCGGGACACTCACTTTCGCTTCCTGGAACGGTTGAAAAAGGGCGACCGGCTGAGCATCCATACGCCGCAGACCACCCAGTGGTTCGAAGTCCGGACCGTGGACATCGTTGACAGCCGGCACGAAGAACTGGTGATCGAACCGGGGCTGGAACGCATCAGCCTGGTCACCTGCTACCCCTTCAACAGCCCCGACGCAGGCGGGCCATGGCGTTACGTGGTCACCGCATTGCCGCTGAAAGATTCAGCTAGCCCGCGTCCGCTTTCATCCGGCTGATGGTTTCGCGGTAGTCGGCGGAGCCGAAAATGGCGGAGCCGGAAACAAAGGTATCGACCCCGGCCGCCGCGACCTCCGCGACGTTATCGACGGTGATTCCACCATCGATTTCCAGTCGGATCTCACGTCCGCTGCGGTCGATCATTTCACGGACCTGGCGGACCTTGTCCAGCACATGTGGAATGAAGGACTGGCCGCCGAAACCGGGGTTGACGGACATCAGCAGAACCATGTCCAGTTTCTCCAGTGTCCAGTGCAACTGGCCCAAAGGCGTGGATGGATTCAACACCAGGCCCGGCTTGCAGCCCTGTTCACGGATCAGCTGGATGGTGCGGTCCACGTGACGGCTGGCTTCCGGGTGGAAACTGATCAGCGTGGCCCCTGCCTTTGCAAACTGTCCGATCAGGTCATCCACCGGCTCGACCATCAGGTGAACGTCGATCGGAGCGGCAATGCCATAGTCCCGCAGCGCTTTGCAGATCATCGGCCCGAAAGTGAGGTTGGGAACATAATGGTTATCCATCACGTCGAAGTGAACCCAATCAGCACCGGCATCCAGCACATCGTTCACATCGTCACCCAGCCGCGCGAAGTCTGCCGAAAGAATCGAAGGTGAAATCACTGTGGGTTGTTTCATCGTACCTCTCCTTCACATTAAATTATTCTAATATAAAACCGATCAATATGCAGCTGCACAAAGCCTGTGTTTACCAGCAAGACTCCCTACTTGAAACCGCGAGCCTGCTTGATCTGATCATAAGCCGTATTGATTTCGCGCACCCGTGATTTCGCGATTTCCATCATTTCCTCTGGCAGGCCCTGGGACACCAGT
>Ga0316194_10001366_pt1 | contig 16815 bp, 19 predicted proteins | sample CroRivsedime1_MG_FD_204936 | JGI IMG/M metagenome (GOLD analysis project Ga0316194, IMG submission 204936) | Coastal sediment microbial communities from Maine, United States - Cross River sediment 1 | ecosystem: Environmental > Aquatic > Marine > Coastal > Sediment | place: USA: Maine...
GGGTGCGGTTTGGTGGATCCTCGGCGCGCGAGCACCTTCTCTCAGCGAACGAAGTGACGCCTGACCCCTCACCAGCGAGCGTAGCGAGCGCTGACAGCGACCGGAGGGAGCGCTCACTTTCTGACTTCCTCACTCTTCACTCAGCGAATTCCCTCGGGGTCAACCGGCCCTCACCGGCCACCCCAACATATTGGTCAATAAACCTCCGTCTCCTGTGCGACCTTTTGGAGATCCTTTAGATCTCCTTTGGGTCACCGCCGACCGAGGTCCCCACATTGAAGGAAAGACATTTGTGGTACTGAACGGGTCCTGTCAACCAATGCGGGGTTTCGAACTCAACCAAGGAGGAGGAAAGCATGCGAACCAAGACTCTTCTAATGATCGCGGGATTGATCGGTTTTGGGCTGTCGGTTTCGGCGGCCACGATCCCGGTCACGACGACCAACCCGGCGATCGCGGCCGACGGTCAGTGCTCACTCATCGAGGCCATCGACAACGCCAACTCAGACGCCGCCACCCATGCCGACTGCCCAGCAGGTAGCGGCGCCGACACCATCGAGCTCGCGGGCTCGGCGACCTACGAGCTGGATGAGGTCAACGTCACCTACAATGGTTCCAATGGGCTACCTGTCATCAGCTCCTCGATCACGATCGAGGGGTTTATCTCGACCGTCCGGCGGGCCCCTGGTGCACCCTCATTCCGGATCATCTCGGTCAATTCGTCGGGTGTGCTCAGACTCGAGGACCTGACGCTCGAGAACGGCGCGGCAGGCGCCTATGTCGGTGGCGCGCTGCTCAATCTCGGCGGCCAGGTTACACTCATCCGAACCACGGTGACTGGGAACAGCGCTTCCGGCGCCGGCGGCATCTACAACAGCTCGGGAGGCATGGCGCTGATCGACAGCGAGGTCAGCTTCAACACCGGGACCGCCGGGATCGGCGGTGTGATGAATTTCGCCTCGAACGCGGACGCCGTCATGGTGATCGAACGGTCGCTTATCCACGGCAATCAGGCCATCGACAGCGGTGCGGGTGGCATTTACTCCTACTCTCCGGGGGCGTGGCTGGCTGAGCTCTACATCATCGAGTCCGTCATCTCCGACAACACCGCAACCAGCAGCGCCGGTGGGATTCGCTCCGAGTACTCGGACGTCACCATTGAGGACAGCACGATCAGCGCAAACCACGCCGGGGTCTTCTGCGCCGGTCTGTTCCTTGAAGGTGGCAGTGGAGACATCGATCGAACGACAATCAGCGGCAACGTCGTCGACAATACTGCCGACTATGGAACCGGGGGCGGGCTTTGCGTCTCCGACAACACAACGACGATCACCAACAGTACGATCAGCGGAAATTCGGTGCTCGGCCCCTCCAGCGGCCAGTTTTTCTCGGGTCGTGGCGGTGGACTCTCCGTTGTCGGTGGCGCGTACGGCATTCAGCCGACGGTGGACACTCTGGTCATCGTCGAGGACAGCACCATCTGCGACAACACGGCTGAGACAGTTGGCGGAGGCATCTCGGTCTATCGCTATGCCGGGACGATGGCTGTTGAAGTCGAGCTTCGAAACACCATCGTTGCCGAGAACCTCGAGGCGGATGGCGCGGTGCTCGGCAACTGCGTCGAAGAGTCGCCTGCGATCGTGTCATCCCTCGACTTCAACCTCGCGGACGATGTCACCTGCAACCTGGTTGGAACAGATGACCTTGTCGTGGCCGATGCCATGCTCGGTGTGCTGGCTGACAACGGCGGCCCGACCCTGACCCATCTGCCGTTGACGGGCAGCCCCGCCATCGACAGCGGTGACGACGCGCTGTGTCCGGCCACTGACCAACGCGGTTATGTCCGTCCCTGGGACGGCGACGACGACGGCCAGGCCCACTGCGATCGCGGCGCGGTCGAACTCGGAGCGCCGTTCTTCGCCGACGGCTTCGAGACCGGCGACACCACCGGATGGTCAAGTTCGACACCCTGAAGTGGATCGTGAGATCCGATCAAAAAAATGAACATGAGCGCCCCGCGATCGAGCGGGGCGCTCCACCGCGCGACCTTGGGGCCTAGCCCCACCGCAATTCTTCCAACGAATTGCTGCTACTCAACCCAACGAACGAAGTGCTGTTGCAACGGTCGAAGCTCAGCGATCACCTCGAAGTCCCGGTCGCGGTGGAGAAGCAGTGTCCGGTTTTCGATGGCGACCTGAGCGATGCAGCAGTCGATGGGGCTGCGTACGGTCCTACCGAGACGGCGCAGGTCGAAGTAGATGCGAGCGGCTGCCGCCCACGTGTTCCGGCCCGGCTCGAGGTACTCCTGTGTCTTCAGATACCCGGCCAGCAACGACCACTCCTCTTCATCACGGCAGCCCTGAAGCAGCTCGAGCTCCGTGAAGGGGGTGAGCAGCACATCATCCGGATCGACGATGGCCTCCAACTGACGTTTGCGTGCGGAGGACGCGTCGCGGAAGACGTCGATCCAGACCGAGGTGTCAACGATCGCCGGAACGGACATCCCGCATGGCCTTGTGGTCGAAGTCATCGCGCAGCCGAACTCGCCCGGCAAGATCGGCCAGGTTGCGTTTCCGCCGGACCCGAATCAGCTCCTCCAGCGCTAGCTGGATGAGCTCTCGCTTGGTGCGCGCATCGGTGAGCCGAAACGCTTCCTGCACCAACTCTTCGTCAAGCACGATATTGGTACGCATCCCGTGTCCTTTCACTGATGTGTATTGTAGTGTGTACTGTGTGTATCCGCAATTCGCGCTGCGAATTGCTAGCCCTTCGGCCGCAGGATCTTACCGGAATCGAGCAGCTCGAGAACCTGAGTGGAGAACGGGACGATGACTGAAAAGCCTGTTGTCGAACCGGCCTTCAACGAGTGGGGATGGGAGTCCCGCGAGCAGGCGCAACGCCGCCGGTACGCGAACCTCGCCCTGGTCGACAAGATCTCCTGGCTCGAGGAGGCGTAACGGCTGGTGCTGTTGATGGAGCAGCAACGATCGACAGTTCACGATCGCGTTGCCGAGATCGACTCAGAGGACTGAAATCAGAGCTCAGGCGGCCGGTGGTGATTCAGTCGTCGGCCACACCTCACCCATCCCACCGGCCCCGATGGAGTCGAGGATCTCGAAACGACCTAGGTGATCATCTTGAGAAATATTCATAGTGGTCTTACCGGGATAGTCGAAGGTGGGTTCTTCGGCTTGCAGGGTGGCACGTGCTCGAGGTCCATCCGGCGGAGCAAAGCCTGGAATCGGGGATCATCTCGTACGAAGTCGGAGAACCTCCACACAGCGAGCTGCGCAAACGTCATCTCGCCGCTCTCGACGCCCTGCTCGACCGCCTCGAGATAACGATCCCGGTCGTAGTCCGCGAGCGCACGCATGGCCGGGATCCACTGCGGTCGCAGCCCGTCGGGGATGGCCTGAATTCGGGCCTCCACTTCCGGAATCCGGTCGCTGCGGCCGGTCCGCGCGAGGCACAGCACGAGCACTCCGAGCATAAGCTTCAGGCCACCGGCGGCTGCTCGCTCCACGAACGGCATGGCCTCCTCATGGGCGCCGAGACGTTCCTGCAGCGTCGCCACGATGTACTGGTTGGCGACGGGGTGGTTTGGGTCGATCTCGATCGCCCTCCGCTGGTGGCGGAGCCCCTCGTCGACATCGTCGAAACCGATGTTGTAGCCCGCTAGACCGAGGATCATCGGTGACATGGGCTCGAGGTTGATAGCAAGCCGAGCCTGCTCGGCGGCTTCACCGTGTCGCCCGATCTCGTTGAGCAGACCCGCATACCAGCAGCGGACGGCCGCGGCATCGGGATCGAGCTCGATGGCTCGCTGGTAGAACTGTTCGGCCTCCTGCCACTGGTAGCGGTGGTAGTTGAGGATGAAACCGAGCCCGGCATGGGCCGAGGCGACCGTGTCATCCAGGGTGATCGCGTCCTCCAGCAGGGCCTGAGCGCGATCATACGCCGCACGCGGGGGCATGTAGTGATAGGCCCCGAGGACATTGAAGACCTCGGCCAAGCCGACCCGTGGATGCACGAAGGCCGGGTCCCGAGCCAGCGCCTGCTGATACAGCTCCATCGCCTGCATCATGTCCCCCTCGCGGCGGCGGTACCACAGGTAGCGGCCGCGAAGGAACAGGTCGTAGGCCTCGCGGTCGGGGACGTGGCGGCGCTTGAGGTTCGACAGCTCATCGGGCAGCAGGGTCGTGCGCAGCTGGTTGGCCACCTCGACCGAGATTTCGTCCTGAAGTTCAAAGATATCCGAAATCGTGCGGTCATAGCGATCCGACCACAGCTGGGTGCCGTTAGTGGCCTGGACCAACCGAGCTGAGATTCTGATCCGATCACCGAGGCGATGGACGCTGCCCTCGAGCAGGTGGTCGGCGCCAATGGTGCGCCCCACCTCTCGCGGATCGCAGTCCTTGCCTTTGAACGCAAAGGATGAGGATCGCGCCAAGACTTGGAGCCCGCGCACCTTACCGATGGCGCCCAGAATTTCCTCGGCGATGCCGTCGCAGAGATACTCCTGGTCGGTGTCGCCGCTCAGGTTCGCGAAGGGCATCACCGCAATGGCCGGTTCCAGGCCTCCGCCCGAAATCCGTACGGCGGATGTCGGTTGTCGATCAACGTCACCGCTGAGGCTGCTCGGGTCAAGCGCCTCGAGCGCCGCCACGACCTCACCGGCGCCCTGGTAACGCGCAGCTGGACGTTTCTCAAGACATCGCCCCACCGCCATTCGAAGAGAGACCGGAAGTCTCTCATCGAGCGGTGCCGGATCGTCCCGCAGCACGGCGGATACGTGCTCCGCTGAAGAGCCCCCGGCAAATGGACGTCGCCCGGAGAGCATCTCGTAGAGCACGCAGCCCAAGGCGAAGTAGTCGGTGCGGTTGTCGACCGGATCACCGCGCAGCTGCTCCGGCGCCATGTAGCCCATGGTACCGAGCACTGCGCCCGAGGCCGTGTCGTCGGAGATCGTTTCGTCTTCGGCGGTATCGCCCCCTTCCGGCTGGAAGATCTTGGCCAATCCGAAGTCGAGAATTCTGAGCTGCTCATCGATCGTGATGAAGACGTTGTCGGGCTTGAGGTCGCGGTGGACGATGCCCTTGGCGTGTGCGGCGCCCAGGCCGCGGGCGATCCGGAGGCTCCAGCCCACCGCCGACGCGGGGGAACACGGGCCACGCCTCAGAACCTGGCGCAGCGTTTCGCCCTCGAGCAGCTCGGTCACCAGGTAGGGCTGATCGTGGTCCATACCAACGTCATGGACGGTGAGGAGATTGGGGTGATTGAGCGCCGCCGTGGCTCGGGCCTCACGCTCGAAGCGCCTTCGCCGCTCGGGGCTATCCGCGATCTCGGCCGGCAGCACCTTGACCGCCACCTGGCGGTCGAGTTCGGTGTCGCGCGCCCGCCACACCTCACCCATCCCGCCGGCCCCGATGGGACCGAGGACTTCGTACCGGCCGAGACGATCACCCTGTGAAAGGGTCATGATGCAATGTTGAGCGCTGCGATCTCATTATGGCAGAGTGACTCGCGAGGCGCCACCCGGCCCTGCGGGCCGGTGGATCCCGAGCGGATCTGTTGAGTGAAGAGTGAGGAAGTTAGGAAGTTAGATAGTTAGAAGGTGAGAAAGTCAGAATGCTCGAGGGTGCGATTTGGTGGATCCTCGGCGTACAGCCCTCTCTCAGCGAACGAAGTGAGCGCTGACCTTCTAACAGTGAGCGAAGCGAACGCTGACCCCTCACCAGCGACCGGAGGGAGCGCTCACCTTCTCACCCCTCAAAACGTCATCCGGTACCCCACTTCCCACTACAATAAGACGTATGGTAAAATGTATGGCATGGTAAAAACGACGGTGTATCTGCCCGAGGACCTCAAGGCGTCGCTGGAACGTGTTGCCGCGGAAAAGGGTCGATCGGAAGCGGAGCTCATCCGCGAGGCGATTCGAGTCCTGGTCGGTGGCGGTGCGCCGGCGAAGCCGAGGATCCCATTGGTGGCCACAGGCCTCGGTGACCCGACCGCCTCCGAGCGGATTGACGAGCTCCTCGACGGTTTCGGCGTCGGATGATCCTGCTCGACACCAGCGGTCTCTTGGCGGCGCTCTTCGTGGACCAGCGCCGTCACGCGGAGTGCGCCAGGGTGATCTCGGAGGCCGATGGTCCCCTGGTGATGTCTCCCTACGTTCTGGCCGAACTCGATTATCTGGTGGCGAAGCTCGCCGGCGAGGCTGTCGAGAGGGAGTTGCTCGCCGAGGTGGCTCGCGGGGCCTACCAGCTCGTCGAGATCGATGCCCGGGATGTCGAGGAGGCACGCGTGGTCATCGAGAGACACGAGGGACTCGGGATCGGGCTTGCCGACGCCACGACCGTCGTGCTGTCGCGCCGCCTCGGCTGCCTCGATCTGCTCACCCTCGACGAAAGACACTTCCGGGTTCTTCGCGGGTTCAAGGATCGACCATTCCGGGTGCTCCCGGCTGACGGGTAACCCGCTTTTCTCATGTCTTCACAGCGAGCGGAGCGAGCGCTGACCTTTTCACCAGCGACCGAGCGGTGACCGAGCTCAGCCGGACCCACACCTCACGCCGTTCCTGGGTGGCGAAGCCGTGCAGCGTCGCAGTCACCTTGTGGGTGTACGGCGCCGGCCGTCCCGGCAAGGAAACTCGGTGACATCTGCAGGCCGGTGGTTCGCGCTCCGCGTTTCATTGCTGAGGACACTTTCAAGATCGGTCGGCGGCAGGACCTTGGCCCAAAGGAAACGCAAAGGACGGATAAAACCCGGTCAGTGATCGTGACACCGCTACGTGCGATAAAGTAGGAGCATGACCAGCTCGAGTGTTCAGACGATCATCCAGGCCCTCAACGAGGCCGGTGTCCGCTACCTTGTAGTGGGTGGGTTGGCCGTTGTGGCGCACGGTCACATGCGCTTCACGGCCGACCTCGATCTCGTCTTGGACTTCGATGAGGAGAACCTCCGTCGCGCGATAGAGGTCTTCGCCAGCCTCGGGTTTCGGCCCCGGGCGCCCGTGCCGCTCCGGCAGTTCGCCGACACCGAGATCCGTCAGGGGTGGATCAAGGACAAGGGGCTCACCGTGTTGTCCCTTTTCAGCGATGATCACCCGCTCACCGAGGTCGATCTCTTCGCTGCCGACCCGTTTGGATTCGACCAGGTGTACGCGCGTCGAGTTTCCATGGCCATTGCGCCGGACATCGAAGCAACTTTTGTCGGCTTGAAGGATCTGGTTGGGATGAAGAGGGCCGCGGGCCGGCCGCAGGATCTTTCCGACATCGAGCAGCTCGAAGACCTGAGTAGAGAACTAAGCGATGACTGAGAAGCCTGTCGTTGAGCCGGTCTTGAACGAGTTGGGTTGGGAGGGGCACGAAAAGGCCCAACGTCGACGCTATGCGCGGATGCCCCTCGCTGCCAAGATTGCCTGGCTCGAGGAGGCGCAGCGGATGGTGCTGGTGATGGAGAAGAAGCGATCGACAGTCCACGACCGCGCTGCCGAATACGACTCAAAGGACTGAAGTCTGCACTCAACTGTCGGCAGACGGTTCAACCTCTATCTCCCGCGACAGCTCGGTGATCGTGGACCCGTGGTCAACGACGTTGACGCTCAGGATGGCGGCCAACTGGCCGAGCCGGAGCTGATCACCGTGGGCGAGTGGGGTAGGAACCTCGATCCGGGCGTCACCGATAAAAGTCCCGTTCTTGCTGCCCAGGTCTTCGACGACGGCGGTGTCGCCGTCGATCGTGATCCGGGCGTGGTTTCGTGAGACCTTGGGTGAGTCGATTCGCACAAATGCCTCCGGTGATCGGCCGATCAAATTCTCGCCCTGTCGCAGGACGAGCTCGACCCCGGCTCCCGTGAGCCAAAAACGCGAAACTTCCGCCTGATTCCTGGAAACCGCCGGGTACGACACCGGCGCGATGAGGCGGTAGCCGCGTCGCGGGATGGTCTCGATGAACTCTGGCTTCTCGGAGTTGTCGCCGAGAGCATCTCTGAGCTCGCCTACCGCCACGGTCAGCGAGGCGTCGCCCACCGTTACATCCGCCCACACCATGTCGAGGAGGCAGTGCTTGGAGAGCACCTCACCGGGGTTGCGGGCGAAGGCCGCGAGCAGCTCCATGACCTTGGGCCGGAGGCGGATGGTGGTTTCACCATCACGAAGCTCGCATGCGGACGGATCGACTCGCCACCGTCCGAGTTGAAAACTCGCCTCCCCAAGCAACGAGGCTGTGATTTTCTGGTTCACCAATGGACATGTTACGCAAACAAAGGCAAGTCTCGCAAGTCGCGCGGCTTGAATGAGAATCAAGTTCAATCGCGATCCTCGGTTGAACCCAAGGAGATTGGATCCCCTTGAAGGTCGCGAACGGTTTGTAGCTGCAAGCTTCCAGCTTGCGATCGATGCGACCGTGGCAGCCGACGCGGACGCGGACGCGGACGCGGACGTGGACGTGGAAACGGAAACGGAAACGGGCACGGGCACGGGTACGGGAGCGGGAGCGGGAGCGGGAGCGGGAGCGAAAAAAGGGCCCCGCGTTGCCGCGGGGCCCAGGTCCTGCCCGGACGCGGGATCCGGGAGGCGCGAACCCTGTTTCAGTCGACGGCCAACGGCCACAGTGGACAGCCGGCTTCGGTGACGGACATGTTGATGGCGCGTTGTTCATCGGTGGCAGCGAGGAACCAGCCGTCGGTGGTCTCACCCTCGATGGTCACGTCGAAGGGCTCGTGGTCGGCGATGCCGAGATCCGAGATCACGCGCAGCAGAGACGACTTGCAGAACCAGACGGTGAGATCGTCGTGGCCGTTGCCATTGACGTCGCTGACGTCTCTGCCCCCGTGGATGAGGAGGGCGGGAAGCGGCTGCTCGAGATCTTCCCCGTTAATCTTGGTGATCGCCAAGGTCGTCGTGTCGATGTCGGCGACGTCGAGATCTCCGGGAAGCTCGATCGAGGCCTTGACCGGCGGCCACGAGTGTTTTCCGTTGAGGACCCGAGGCCGAAGCTCGACCGTGGCGTTGAGGGGGAAGAAGTAGGTGACATGGGTCCTCAGCCGCTGCCACATCGGGGGATCGGAATGGTCGCCATGAAATGCCTTCACGGTGCAGGGGATCTCGAATGCGTCAAGCACGGCGGCGAACATGGTCGTGAACGGTTGCATGGAATCGCTGTCGCCGTAGTCCATGAAGATGTCGAGAACAGCGCCAGATGCGGCGAACTCGGATGCCCAGCGACTGGTGCTCTGGGCCGCGAACCTGTCCCAGACTTCAGGGTCGAGGTCACCGTCTTGGTCAACGACAAAATCGACATTCCATGGAGGATTCGTCAGATTCGGGATGAATGCAGCAGACCAGGAGAAGAGCATGAACGAAACCTCGCCGGCTGTCGGATTGAATGAGTAAGGCGGACCAGCCGGGTACTCGGCCAGCAGCATGGGCAGCATATACTGCACCGGTTCCAACAACACCAGACCGACCTGGGTGCCGAGACCTCCAAACACACCGGGATGCCTCAGTGCGACCCGTGCTGCACCATAACCTCCCGCTGAGCGGCCAAAGATGAAGCGGTGGTTTTTGTCTGCCACTGTTCGGTAGTTCGCGTCAATCCAGGGAACGAGATCCTCAACGAGTGCTGTTTCGTGGTTGCCGGTGAGCGCCGAGTCGGTGAGATGACATGGGAATGGATAGGGTAGATCCGGTGCCCACGGCATGCAGGATGAGTCGACCTCGATCAGAATGAACGGATCGACCAGACCGTCACCGACCATCTGATCGAGAGCTTCAATGAACTCGGGGAGGGAGTACCAGTTCCCTGCAGTACCGGCGTGGCCTGGGATCAGGTAAACGACGGGGTACTCGAGTCCTGAGGTTTCGTACCCCTCGGGAAGATAGACGAGAGCCGTCCGCTCGGTCCCAAGGGCGTTTGAGAAGAAGTTCACCTCAGAGGCAGTCCCCGCGGCCATAGCCGGGACCGAGATCGTAAGTGCCAGCACAAGAACCGCAGCCATTCTGAATCGCCTCACAACGCACCTCCTCCGTGGTTCGCACCATCTCGGACCTTTTCCTCGAAGGCACTTGGCGCCGGCGGGCCCTACCGGCGCGGTTGACGAAGCCATGGCGTTGGTTGTCGATCTCAGTGTGGCGTCAGTTCGATTGGATTGCCCAAAGGAAATCCAAAAGACCTGCAAATCCCGAGATGAGTCGTGATGGCATCTCCATTGGGAGCGGGAGCGGGAGCGGGAGCGGGAGCGGGAGCGGGAGGGGGAGGGGGGACACCCGGGCACGGAATCGGAAACGGACTCGGACTCGGACGCGGACAGGGGAGGGAAGTCACCGGACAGATGAGAGTTCGGTTTCCGACGTGATCGTTGATCGAGAGTATGATTTCAAGTATGATCATACTCATGAAGAGAGTCACCGTGACGTTGCCGGAGGAGCTGGTGTCCGAGATCGACCGCTGGGAGGCCAACCGCAGCCGGTTTGTTCTTGTCGCCGCCGAGCGCGAGCTCGAGGCGCGACGGCAGGAGGCGCTCGAACTGTCTTTGAACGACCCGCACGCTGAGAGTTTTCAGGTGGCGGAGGCCGGGATCGAGGACTGGGATTCGGGTTGGACCGGTGATGATGAATCGCTCGTCGACGAGAGCGCGGGTCGATCCGTTCGGTGGGTTCCCGACGAGGGTTGGGTGGAGGTTGACGAGTGAAACGAGGGACCGTTGTTCTGGTCTCACTCGATCCGACTAAAAGACACGAGGAACGCGGTGCTCGACCGTGTGTCGTCGTGACCGATCCGGCGGTGTCATCCAACCAGCGGTTCCCCATGCTTGCCGTTGTTCCGCTGACCGGGACACCGGGGGAAGGTGCTCTCTACCCGAGTTTGCTTCCCGGGCCATCGGGTCTTCGCCAACCGTCGTGGGCTCTGATCGACCAGATTCGGTCGGTGGACAAGCGGAGAGTGAACAGGGTCTTCGGGGTGGTTTCCGAGGACGAGGTCAGGGACATCGACGAAGGGATACGGCTGTTCCTTGGCCTCGTTTGACTCAAGTGGCACGGCCGACATTCTCGCCAAAAGCCCGAGAGATTGACAATATTCAGCTGGCTTATTAAGCTAGATGTTAAGGGATGAATTATATGCGAGCTGCTGACGACATGATCGAAATTGGGGCCTTCGAGGCGAAGAACCGCCTCTCAGAGCTCCTCCGGGCGGCCGAGGCCGGGCGGTCCATCGTCATCACGCGTCGGGGCCGGCCGGTGGCCCGGCTGGTTCCCATCCACGACGACTCATCGCAGGATCTGAAACAGCTCCAAGCGGCCCTGCAGGTTTTCAGAAGCGAGATTGAAGGGACTGTGGATGTCCGAGAGCTGGTGGAGGAGGGTCGCCGGTGGTGACGGACTGGGTGGTGGACACATCCATCGCCCTGGCCTGGGGGCTGCCCGACGAGGACTCGGCGATTGCGGATGAGTTCTGGCAGAAGGTCCACGCGGGAGCTTTGCTCCACGTCCCGTCACTGTGGTGGTACGAGTGCGCCAATGCGCTCGTGGTTGCCAGACGTCGAAAACGGTTGACCGAGGAACAGGCTCGAAAACTCGGGTCCCTGCTGGGAACATTGCCCTTGGAGACCGCCGCAAGGCCGGCGGGAGATGACCTCGAACGTCTGCAGACACTCGCCGGGAAACACGGGTTGTCTGCATATGATGCTGCCTATCTGGATCTGGCTCGTCGCTTGATGGTAGGGATGGCCACTCTCGACGAGCGGTTGGCGATTGCCGCTCGCGCTGAGGGTATCGAAGTCTTCTCGAACTGAGACCCACCGAAAGTAACGCGGCGCGGGTGGTGGAGACGGTCTTCTGCTGCGGCGCACGATGTAGTTGACGAAGTGCTCGGCATTCATTTGGTTGTGGCCGACGAAGTGGAACATCCGCACGGCCCACGCCAGTTCGGGAAGAAACTGCTCGACGAGATCGAAGTTGCTGGGGATGCGGGAGGTCGAGTGGCGGACGATGGTGCCGCTGAGAATGCGCTCGTCCATCACACCGAGCGAGAACCCGGAAGCCCCCCCGGTTCGATGTCGTCGATCTTCGCGCCGATCTGCTCGCCTGCGGTGACGAAGTACATCGTGGGCCGGCCTACCGGGGCGAGCTCTGTGATCAGTGTTTCCCAGATACTGGGCCTCGAGCCCACATGAGATTCCGCGAGCAGCGTGCTCGCCGTTTGAGGAGGCCGGCCGACTCATCTCATTTGGCGCCGATTTCTCCGAGTTGACAGTCGAGATCTCGAAATACATCTTGTGAATATCAAACCTCCGACTGAATCGAACCCTGACGCGGGACGGCGGGAACGAAAGGCGAAGGGAAGAGTCATGACGGTACTCATCGTATTGCTGGCGGTCGGCCTGGGCGCCTTTGTCCTCGGGTTCGTGTGGACCCTCGCTCTGAGGGGCCACACCACAAAGCGATCGGGCGCCGATGTCGGAGTCGAGTACATGGAGGAGGAGATGGCTCGCCGAGATTTTCGTGCGGGCAGAACCTCGCTGGGTCGGAAGGTGTGGTTTTGGGGGAAGGGTTGGGCTGTGGAACGAGAGGCGGCCGTCTCCTACAAAGAGCTCAAGACGATGTGGGGTAAGGGATCGTACGGCGCATTGCTTCCCATGGCGCTGCTGCTCGGCGGGTTTTTGACATCCATCCTCGTAGGAGGCCTCTTGCTGGTGATCAGCCTCGGCAACCCGATTCCCGGTTTGGTTGTTCTTGCCTTCGGAATCTATGGCGCATGGTTAATTGGCTCCGGAATCCGTCGCGCCTGAGGGACCCGATCATCAACCGGTGTGGTGATTTCGAGATTCACGGGCGTGGAATCCATCGGCGCTGTCTTCACAAACGCCGCGCTCGGCTTTGCACGGTTACGGCCTCACAACTTCGCGACTCCGTACCTGGGACTCGAACGGGATCGCATTCGGTACCGCCGAGAGCCTCTCACAGGAAAATGTACAAAATCCACCCACCTAGATTCCCGGTGCCGCTAGCACCGCCGGCGGGGTACCTCTATCTTTCGGTGTCGGCGTCCGCGTCCCCGCCCCGAACCCGCACCCGCAACGCGACTGAAGGGACAGGTATCCGTGCTGGCTCTTCACTCGAACTCCCCTGAGGCGGTCAACCTTCCGTCCTCGTCGAAGGTCATCCAGCCTCCCTTGTCCTCCTTCCAGTAGGCCACGTAGCAGACGTAGAGTTCTTTGGTCTTGAGGTTGGCACAGTACAGCACCGAGCGAAATCCCCCATCCGGAAAACACGACAGCGTGGACTTGAACAACATAAAAAACTCTCTGTCGTTGAAGTCGTATTGGTGGTGCCGATGGGTCAAGTGTCGGGTGGAGAGGTCCGTCTTGCCGTTTGGGGTGTAGAGGGTCGCCTCTCCCTCCACCATGAACTCCCACTCGTCCTGCGGCCCATCGGCATAACCGCCTTCAAGGTCTGGATGCTCGATGTGCTGACGGTGTTCGTAGCCGGCCCACTTGTGGTCAGTGTTGCTGGCCCAACGCTGGACGACGAAATTCTCGAACGTGGCAGAGCCGGTTGTACCGTCCATCCGTATCTCGACCATCCAGGTCAGCGGTGTTCGATCATCGAACCACTCGACGCAGAGCGAGCCGTTGTAACGGTAGAAGCGACAGGAAAGAACACCGGGTCGCACAACGGGCGCGCAGTCGGGAACCCAATCACTCGGGGAGAACTCCACGCAGCCTGCGCGCGGAGGAATTACACCCACCGAAATCGCTGAACTCTTGGAAGAGACATCAGAGTCTCGCTCACCGAAGACGGCAGATGGGTCGAAATCCAGGTCTTTGAAAGCGAATATTTCTTCGACCCGCTCCGCCGCCTTGCGGACATCTGGATTCGACGATTTGGTAAAGGCATCGGGCAGCGGAGGAACGACGATCTCCGAAATCGGAGGAATTTCCGGTGTCATGGCCGCCGGGGGGTCTGACGGCGACTGATGCGCCCCGTCGCTGAGGTTGGTCGGCGATCCGGTCTGAGCGCGGCAAGGCACCAAGCCGACGGTAAATAGTAGCGCCCCGACGGTGAGAAACAGGACGGACCATCTTGCTTGGTTCACGGAACGACCTCCTTGATTTCGATCGACGAGATCTACCACGTTCCACCGCGAGGTAGCCGCTCAACGCCTCTGGTCTGAGATCTCATTCCAACCGGTGCAGCTCGACCCGCCGGTTGAGGGCGCGGCCCTCGTCGGTGGCGTTGTCGGCCACCGGTTTGGACTCGCCGAAACCGGTGGTCGTCAACCGGTCGTCGGTGATGCCGTAGAGCAGAAGGTATGCCTTGACCGTGGCGGACCTCCGACGCGACAGCTCGAGGTTATGCTCGTCTCCTCCCGTGGAATCGGTGTGACCCTGGATCTCGACGGCGAGCTCCGGGTGGATCTTGAGCAGCTTCACCACCTCCTCGAGGGTCTTGCCGGCCCCCTCCTTCAAGTCGGCCTTGTCGGTGTCGAAGTGGATGCCGTAGACCGCGACAAAGCCGTCGGCCTCGAGGCCGCTGTACATGTCATCGGCCGAGGTGAACTCAAGGTTCCGCTCAAGCGGCTTTTCGTCGATGATCTGCAGTCGGTAGCGGCCGTCCCACGCCATCACCCGCACATAGCTGATTCCTCCGTCCGGCCGAGGGATGCTGAACTGAAGCTCGCCCCCGTAGTTGCGCATTATCGTCCCGCCCGCCTCCTCGACGGCCGCGACGTAGTTGTCGACGATCTCGATCTTGGAGAAGCTCGTGTCCTCCCCACCGGCCGCGTTCGGTTTGTGGTAGTCGAGGTCCCAGAATTTTCCCTTCTTGAAGAAGAGCTCGTCCCGCCCCTGAGCGTCCTTGCGCCGGAATCGGAACTGGTCGTAGTTCGAAACCTTCGATTGTGCAGCGGGCCGGAGGACGAACCCGTCGATGGGTTTGATGACCGGGTGCTCGAGCACGGCGGCTGCGGCAATCATCGAGATCGAGAGGATGAGGGGAATGACCAGATGACGCGATCCCATGGCGGCCTCCTCGTCGGTGCTTTCGTGTCGTTGCTGATGTGTCTGTACTACCAATCTGTGGCGGTTGACGGCGATTGTCAATGTGCCGCGAGAGGTTCGGATCTTTCGCCCTGATAGAGTGACCGACCATGGGTGAGACCTTGATCGCGCCGGACCAGACCTGGTTTTTGTGGGCGGTGCTGCTTTCGGCAGGGGCCTTCGGGCTCTGGGCCGAGAAGACCCGGTGGGGCTCGAAGCTCTCAGGGGCGGTGATCGCCATCGGGACGACCTTTGTGCTGTCCAACCTGGGGGTGATCCCGAGTTCGGCGCCGGCCTACGACGTGGTGTGGGGCTATCTCGTGCCGCTGGCTATCCCGCTGTTGCTCTTCAAGGCGGACTTGAAGCGGATCCTCCGTGAGTCGGGGCCGACACTGCTCGCTTTCGCCGCCGGGGCGGTGGGCACGGTGACCGGAACCTGGATCGCCTATCAACTGGTGCCCCTGGGCGAAGAGGGATGGAAACTGGCGGGGATCTTCTGCGCCACCTATGTCGGCGGCTCGCTCAACTACATGGCGGCATCGGAGGCGCTGGACCTGCGCTCGGGTGATCTGCTGGCCGCCGGGATCGCCGCCGACAACCTGGTGATGACGCTCTACTTCCTGGTGCTCTTTGCTCTGCCGTCGGTGGGCTGGCTGCGACGGCGCTATGCCGACCGGGTCGAGGCGGTTGAGGCTGCGGCCGATCTCGATGAGGCCGCCGGTTCGGGGATCACCCTCGGCGGTATGGCCACGTCGCTCGCGGTGGCGGCAACTCTCTGCGCCGTCGGCTATGGTCTTGCGGGATGGTTCGGTTGGAGTTCGGCCGGGATTCTGCTGGTCACCGCCCTGACGGTGGCCCTCGCAACGCTGCGACCCGGTTGGATGGGTGAAATCGCCGGCGCGCACGAAGTGGGCGTGCTGCTCATGCAGCTCTTCTTCGCCGCCATCGGCGCCTCGGCCAATATCGGGGTGGTGCTGCGGGTGGGGCCAATGCTCTTCGTTTTCGCGGCGGTGATCCTGACCATCCACCTGATCACGATCCTGGCTGCAGGACGATTGCTTCGCCTCGATCTCGCCGAAATCGTCATCGCGTCCAACGCCAACATGGGCGGGCCGACCACAGCCGCCGCCATGGCGGTGGCGCGGCGCTGGCAGACCCTCGTCATCCCGGCCATCCTCTGCGGCACCCTCGGTTACGCGGTGGCGACCTTCATCGGCGTTGCCGTGGGCCACTGGCTGCGGTAGTTTCCGGCCGGGTGCGGGTGTCCGATGCGATGAACTTTGCGATCTTGGTCGGCTCGATCCCTTGAGCCCCAACGCCGAACGTCCTACCATAGGGTCCCGAAAACAGCCCGCAGGGAGGCAGCCATGGGTACTCGTTCTCTCGTCATTGTCGGAAGCCTGATTCTCGCTCTGACCGTTGTCCCCGGGGCCTTCGCCCAGGATGATCCCGCACCCGCTGAGGCCGAGAGCCTCCTCGACTGGGACGAGAGCCCTGCCGGGTTCCTGCTCACCAAGGACGAAGAGAAGGAGTGGAAGAAGGTCTCCACCGAGGCCGAGGCTCGTGCCTTCATCGAGCTCTTCTGGGCCAAGCGGAACCCTGATCCGATCAGCGCCTTCAACCCCTTCAAGGCCGACTTCGAGAACAAGGTCCGCTACGCCGACGAGCAGTACACCTGGGAGAAACAACGTGGAGCGCTGACCGACAGAGGCCGGATACTGATCCTCATGGGTGCGCCACACTATTCCGAGAATCGGTTTCCCACCGAGACCGTC
>Ga0316194_10001367_pt1 | contig 16814 bp, 14 predicted proteins | sample CroRivsedime1_MG_FD_204936 | JGI IMG/M metagenome (GOLD analysis project Ga0316194, IMG submission 204936) | Coastal sediment microbial communities from Maine, United States - Cross River sediment 1 | ecosystem: Environmental > Aquatic > Marine > Coastal > Sediment | place: USA: Maine...
ACGGCTCCGGCAGCCGCCGCCAGATTGGTGTTGACAAAGATCATGGCGATGTCTTTGTTGGCCGCAGTCGTGGATCCGGGGTTGAAACCGAACCAGCCCAACCAGAGGATGAAAACACCCAGCGCGGCCAGCGGCATGTTGTGGCCCAGAATCGGTTTGATCTTGCCGTCTTTGGTGTACTTGCCGAGACGCGGTCCCAGCACGACGGCACCGGCCAAGGCCGCCCATCCACCGACGGAGTGAACAACAGTGGAACCCGCAAAATCGATGAAGCCGAGGCCTTCAAGCCAGCCCTGGCCGTTGAACAGGCTGCCCCAGGCCCAACTGCCAAAAACCGGGTAAATGATTGCGCTGAGCCCGGCACTGTAGATCAGGTAACCGGAAAATTTGGTTCTTTCAGCCATGGCCCCGGAAACAATGGTTGCGGCGGTAGCGCAAAATACGACCTGGAACATCCAAAAGGCCAGTACCCATGGGTCACCGCCGACTTCAAAGTCGGAAAGGAAAAATCCGGAGGTGCCGAACCACCCGGTTGATGTCGCACCAAACATGATCCCGAATCCGATGGCCCAGAAGGCCAGCGATCCCATGGAGAAATCCATCAGGTTTTTCATCATGATATTGACGGCGTTTTTGGCCCGGGTCAAACCGGTTTCCACCATGGCAAAGCCGGCCTGCATGAAAAACACCAGGGCGGCGGCCACCAGGGTCCACACATAATCGGCATGGGACTGTACCAAGTCGATTAGGTGTTTGTTCGATTCCAGGGTCGGCGCTTCATCGCCCGCCCAGGCGCGGGCTATAGAGATTACAGCGATTAAAAGGGAAAGGACGAGTTTCTTCATGGTATCTTTATTCCTCCTGAAAAAAAATTAAATTGCATCTAAGCCTGATAGCAGTTTAAAGAGCAACGTTCATGCCATTTTGATATCACCCAGCAGAATAGAAGTTATCCACCTGATATTTATATTTATTTTTCTAAAACGAATTTTCAGGGCAGCTGACAAGAAAACAACATAATTGTAGATAATTTATTTTATATTTACAAAAATGTAATTTATAGCTGATAATTTTTGATTTTACTCTTTTCTTATTTGATTCCACAATGAGCCTGAAAATCATACGGAAGTCGGCGAGGGCATTGGCTGGGGGAGAAAAGATTTGGTTTCATTTTCAAAGTGTGTCACAGGCAGCATGCTAGTGGTATGCAACCTTTGACACACTTCTGAAGCTGGGTTGAACCATCAGGGTGAGGTGGATTTTTTTCCGATGCAGTTATTATATTCGCATCTCCAAATTAACTAGAGGGGATAGCTAGGCGGTTCATGCTCCGGCGGTTCACAGCCGAAGCGCCAGGCAAAGAGCGTCATTTTCGGGGGAATGAAAGGGTAAAAATGTCCATAAAGATTCTACGAGAACTTGTTTATTACCGTAACACCGATGCCTTTAAAACTATTCATATTGGTGAGTGCTTCTAATGACTCATCCAGACTTATGGTCTTTTGAATCAATTTTTCAGGCTGCAGTTTGCCGGCTTGAATCATTGCCAGTAAAGCCTCATATTTATAGGCTTGCATGCCATGGCTTCCCAGAATTTCAAGTTCATTGGCTATGATTTTGTCCATCGGCACTGCCGGGTGGCGGTGTTCGGCCAGCATCAGCCCAACCTGAACATGCTTGCCGCGCTTTCTCAAATTGGCGATCGAATTAAAGCAGGTAACCGGACTGCCGAGCGCATCGATAGAAACGTGAGCGCCGCCTTGGGTAATATCCCGTATGCTTTCGGCCACATCTTCTACTGCGGCAGCGTTGACTGAGGCCACTGCGCCGATAGAACGGGCAAAATCAAGCTTCTCATCGGTAATATCGACAGCGATAGCGTTTGCACCCAACGCGTTGACGATCATAATCGCGGACAGCCCAACGCCGCCGCAGCCATGCACGGCAACCCATTGTCCGGCAGAGACCTTACCCTGCGCCACGATTGCCCGAAATGAGGTCGCAAAACGGCAGCCCAAACTCGCTGCTGTGACAAAATCGAGGTCATCCGGCAATCGCACTAAATTTTCATCTGCGTAATCAATCGCCACATATTCGGCAAAAGAACCCCAGTGAGTGAAACCCGGCTGAAATTGCCTGTCACAGACCTGATGGTTTCCGGAGACACATTGAGGGCAAGTACCACATCCACAAACAAATGGAAGTGTCACCCGGTCACCGGCATTCCACTTGACCACATCCTTGCCAACCGATTCGACGACTCCGGCAAGTTCGTGCCCGGGAACATGGGGCAATGAAATATCAGAATCATGCCCCATCCATCCATGCCAGTCGCTGCGGCAAAGCCCATTGGCTTTCACCTGGATGACGACACCGTTTTTTTGCGGGGTTGGGTCCGCTAAATTTTGGACGGTTAAGGGTCTTGCAAATTCTTCATAAACAGCTGCTCTCATAATAATGTCTCGGAATTTATACAACCTATTGGAATTATATTAATTTTTGCGGACATTTTCTCTTGTAAGCCACGTGGAATGATGGAATAGTGTTTACGCAACATTACTATAGCTTTGAAATTTTAAGCTTGACGTCCTGGGGCAGTGCCAGCCCGGCGACAACCTGGATCGCCTTACAGACGGCAGCGGGCACAACGCAGGCTTCGCAACACCCCTTTTGAACCAGAATGGACCTTGAGATTTCCAGGATAATGCTCTCCTTTTTGGGGCTCAGTTCCTGATAAGCATCGATGGGAGTCTTCTCTTTAAAACGTAACGCCAGTTCTTTTATGGTGTCACAAGAGCTCACCACCTTTAACGCCACATTCATACTGTCTTCTGAGCTAGCCTTAATAACCGTCTTGAATCCGCAAATTCCCGCATCTACTTTTACCTTTGATTGCATTGACGAGCCTCTTTTTTTCTTCCTGGTGTCTAAAAGGAGGACAGGTGGCTGTGAGAATAATTGCCGTCATCCTTTGCAAAATGCCGGTGACGGTATATCAGCGCACGCGGATGTCGCCTCCACCAACTGTCGGCCCCCAGAGAAAAGGTGTGTTGGGCATTACCACAATCCGGTTGCCATCAATAAATTTCACAGCTGTTTCACGAATGGCGGAATAGAAAACCCCCACTTTTTTTCCTTCCGGGTCCAGAATGTTGGCGCCGAACTTATGGTATCCGTAATCTTCCCAGATCCAGCGGACCATTTCTTTAAAGTCATCCGTATCCGGGGTCGCTTCCCGCCACATGTTCGATTTCATTTCGTATTTGGGTTCGATTCCGAAAATGGCATAGGGTTCGGAGTCGCCGTAGTAATAGTATTTATAATCCATTGGCACCTGATTGGATTCAAACGCCTGCTGAACTCCGGCATCCCGTTTGATGCTTCCATAGGTTCCGGCACACCCGGCAATCAACATCAGGAAAAAGATGCCCATCAGTATCAGGGGAAAATATCGTAACCATCTATTATTATATGTTTTCCGTATTTTATTCATGATTCCTTTCTTTCGAGTGAAATGTTATATATCAAGTGCTTGCCGCATCGTATTGCGTGCATTGAATTGCAGTCGGGTTAGCCTGCCTTCCCATTAAACAAATGGATTTATTTCACCGCCGTGAACCAAATTATAGACTAACGCTGTTGCGGCTAAAGTCAAGTGACAGTTTTTGTCGTCACAAAAATGTTAGGCGCCTAATTGTTTAACCGATTTTGCGAATAAGCTCGGAGATCATCGCGTTTGAAAATCCTCTGCCATAGAGAAATCTGTAAATTTTATCCTTCCTTTTTAGTACATCTTTTTCTCGATCGAATCTCCTGGCGTGTTTTTTTAAAATTGTCTTGGCACATTGACACTCATCGTCATCGGAAATGCTTTTGGAAAGAGCTGCCTGTATGTGATTGCCACGGAATCCTTTCAAATTTAATTCGAATCGAATTCGTTTCCGACCATATCCTTTTCTGTGAAGCTGTCGGATGAAGACCTGGGCCGTTCGTTCATCATTAATATAATCTAACCGTTCACATTCCGAAATAACTTTATCGATAACTTCCCCAGCGTGACCCCGCGCCTTGAGTTTTTGTGAAAGTTCGTGCCTTGAATGATCCCGTCGTGTCAGAATACGCAGCGCTGTATTCAACGCTTTTCGATAAGGATTATGTGAACTATTCTGCATGTCGATGGTCACCGCTCGCTAATCTCTGAATGCTGATAATTTTGAAATCTTCCTTTGAATTTCATCAATGTTTCGTGAAATCAAGAATAAAATTTGATTTCAAAAAAAGCTAAAGTATGCCTCGTAAGTACCGATAACATAAATGAAAACAAAATTGACCTAAATGAAATCAAGTTTGACAGACATAGGATATTGAGTTAAGCTTAATGACAGCGATTCTGTTGAAGGAGAAGGGAACATGGAAATAAACGGAAACCAGAGCATAGGCATTGATGCCTATGTGAATCAGGTTCAAGATAAAAACCAAGTCGGGACCCCGGACAACAAACCTGAAAAGTCGGCAGTCAAGACAGATACGGTTGTGATTTCAGAAGCTGCTAAAAGGGTTCAGGAGGCCCGGAGACAGTTGGACGAGATCCCCGACGTACGGGAAGAGAAAGTCGCACAGCTCAGAAGCCAAATTCAAAACGGAACCTACGAGATAGACGCAGATAAAATTGCGGGCAAAATGATTAAAGAAGGTCTTTTTAACAATTTCTTGAGATAATTATCTGCTTTTAGAAACTAATCTCATCAACCTAATAAATACGAAATCCCGGGATTTTCCCGGGATTTTTTTTGTCATCTTATCCGCTGCGGCCGTCGGGCCGGATCTTATACAGCGGGTTGATGCCGTCAATGGACATCGCAAACCAGGCAGTAGGCATAAACCCCCTGAGGATCGTTTAATTCTACTATGGCCTCCAATTCGGGACCTAATTTTTTAAAAAACCGAACTGCGGGGTGGGCCACACTTGCCAATGGATTGTTGGCAATACCTGCCAGAAAGCGATTTAGGCTCTTGATCAATTTTTCCCTGGCGGTCTGGGGCCGTTCAATATAGATAACGTCGTAATCCTTCAGATTCACCATGTTTGCCGCCGACTGCACGGCATCCTGCAGATCGCCGAATTGGTCAACCAGCCCCAGAGCTTTGGCTGTTTTCCCCGACCACACCCGGCCCTGGGCAATTTTTTCAACATCCTGGAGAGTAAGATTTCTCCCCTCAGATACCGTTTTGATGAAACGCCGATAATTGTGCTGGATGATCTGCTCCATTGAGTCCGCAATGATCGGATTTAGCGGACGGGCGGTATCAAAGGCATCGGCCACGCGGGTGGTTCCCACGCCGTCGTTATGAATACCCAGATAATCAAGGCTTTTTTCAAGTGTTGCGAAGGCACTGTAGATTCCAATGGAACCGGTAATTGTGGTGGGGGCTGCCCAGATTTCATCGGCGGGCGAGGCAATCCAATACCCGCCGGATGCGGCGATCGAACTCATGGATACAATCACCGGTTTGCCGGACCGGCGGGTTAGTTCTAATTCCCTGCGGATAAGTTCAGAAGCCAGCGCGCTGCCCCCCGGGCTGTCAATTTGAAGAACCAGCGCCTTGACCTCATCATCCAGGCGCGCTTGTCGGATTAGATCCGTCAAGGTGTCGCCGCCGATTTTGCCGGCCGGCTGAACGCCGTCCAGGATAACACCTTTGGCGACAATAATACCCACTTTTGAGGTGTCATCACGGATCTGTTCTTGTTGCGGTTTGATAGCGGTCAGGTAATCATCAAATTGAATCTTATTAATGGTCATCTCATCTTCATCTTCACCCACCAGGGCAATCAGCTCTTCTCTGACCTCATCCCTGGTTTTCAGGGCATCGACCAGACCATGATCCAGTGCAAGCTGGGCAGTGTCGCCTTTGACCAAGGAAAGATTTTCAGATACATTGTTGATATAGTCGTCGACAGCCTCGGGTGGCAACCCACGCAATTCGGCAATACTATCTGAATAGGCATCCCACAAAACACTCAACCACGACAAATTTGCTTCTTTTGCATATGCGGACATATCATCCCGCAGGAAAGGTTCCAGGGCCGATTTGTAGGTGCCAACCCTAAACACGTGGAACTGAATCATCAACTTTTCCAGAGCGCTTTTGAAATAATTGCGATAGATGCCGAAACCGGTGAGTGCCACGCCCCCCATGGGATGCAGATATAAATGATCGGCATGGGCAGCCAGATAATACTGTTGTTGTCCGTAATAATCGCCGGAGGCATATATGGGTTTACCGCCGGTTTTAAAACGTATGAGCGCCTCACCGATATCGGCAAGCTTGCTGGTTGCGACACTGCCCATATCGTGCAGGTCGAGCACCAGCGCTTTCACGCGTTGATCGTCTTTGGCATGGTCAATCACATCGAGTATATCTTTGAGCAAAGTTTCTTCACGGCTGGCTTCGCCCAGCAAACGGCTGGAAAGCATGGTTTCTGTTTTTTGGATAACAATATCACCCTGGGGCGACAAAATCAGTGCAGCACCATCCGGAATTTTGTTTTTGTCACCGTAAAAAAAGATTGAAAGAAAAAGGATGACCAGTGCCAAAAATAATAAATTTCCAATAATAACACGACAGACTGAGAGACCTTGCCAGAAACCTCTGATCAGATAGCCCAAGGCCTTTAATAATGATTTCATAACCCGACACCTCGCATGGAAGCGATTAAAAATTTTTTGATATATCATTGATATTTGATTAGAATATATATCAGAATCAAACAAAAAAAAGGGGTGACACAAATTAATGTCACCCCGGTACGGTACAATTCATTTGAGATGAAGCGGTTTGATGTTTAATGAATCGTTACCTGTTTAGGCTTTTGTCGCTCGGGTTTCGGCACCTCTATCTGCAAGAGGCCATCCTTAAATTCAGCCTTGATCTTATCCGAATCAACATCGGCCGGCAAGGTAAAGACCCGCTGAAACTTGCCATAAGATCTTTCCCTGCGATAGTAATTTTCCTCTTTTACCTCATTCTCATATGAACGCTCACCGGAGAGTGTCAGCACCCGGTCTTTTAGATCAATCGCGATATTCTTTTTGTCCACTCCGGGAAGTTCGGCTTTGATCACAAAATGATCGTCTTTCTCATACAGATCGACTGCCGGATTCCACCTACCCATGGCGGTGTCATCATCCATGCGACCTGCGGGCCAATACGGGGCATTGAACATTCGATTGATCCTGTTTTGCATCGCGGTCGCCTCTCCCAAAGGATTCCATCTAACTAAATTCATCATTTTTTGTTCCTCCTTAGATTTTGATATTTCTTATGTAACAGATGAAACGGCTCTTTGAATTGGCCGTCTGTGCTTTGTTAAGCTCAAGTTAATTATATTTTTTGTATTGTCAATAATAATTGTTTATATTTTTATGTTGCATTACTAAATAAATGTATTAAATTAAAGTAATGAAAAATGAAGCAAACACCTTAAATGGAATTATTAGATATAATTTAAAGGTCTTAAATTAAAAAAGGAGAAAATAAAATGAGTAAAATAATCGGAATTGATCTTGGAACAACCAACTCTTGTGTGGCAATCATGGAGGGAGGCGATGCCAACATCATCACCAACCCGGAAGGGGGCCGTACCACACCTTCTATAGTGGCCATGTCGGATGACGGTGAACGACTGGTGGGTCAAATTGCCAAAAGACAGGCCGTTACCAATCCTGAAAACACGGTTTTCGGCATCAAGCGCCTCATCGGTCGCCGGTATGACACCAAAGAAGTGCAGGATGACCTTCGGGTGTTGCCGTACAAAATCGAAAAGGCCGCCAACGGAGATGTCCGCATCAACCTGCGCGGTAAACAGTACAGCCCGGCGGAAATTTCTTCCTTCATACTGGCAAATATCAAAAAAGCGGCCGAGGAGTACCTGGGTGAAAAGATTGCGGATGCGGTGATTACCGTGCCGGCATACTTTAGCGACAGCCAGCGGCAGGCCACCAAAGATGCGGGAAAAATTGCAGGTCTCAATGTTTTGAGAATCATCAACGAACCCACGGCTGCTTCTCTGGCCTATGGGCTGGACAAGAAAAAAGATGAAAAAATTGTGGTGTTCGACTTAGGGGGCGGGACCTTTGATGTTTCTGTTCTCGAAATCGGTGACGGCGTGTTTGAGGTCAAAGCCACCAACGGCGACACCCATTTAGGCGGGGAGGATTTCGATCTGCATCTGATTGATTACCTGGCAAACGAATTCAAAAAAGAACAGGGGATCGATCTTAGAACCGACAAGATGGCCTTACAGCGCTTGAAAGAGGCCGCTGAAAAAGCCAAAATCGAATTGTCCAGTTCCATGCAGACGGAAGTCAATCTGCCGTTTATCACTGCCGACGCCAACGGACCCAAACATCTGGCCATCAAGCTGACGCGGGCCAAATTGGAAAGCCTGGTGGATGATCTGCTTGAGAAGCTGGAATCCCCCTGCCGGACCGCGCTTAAAGATGCCGGCCTTTCCACCGGGGACATGAACGAGGTCATCCTGGTCGGTGGTATGACCCGCATGCCCGCGGTTCAAGAAAGGGTGAAAAAAATATTCGGCAAAGAGCCCAACAAGGGTGTAAATCCGGATGAAGTCGTGGCCATGGGTGCCGCTATTCAGGGCGCAGTTCTGAAAGGTGATGTCAAGGATGTATTGCTCCTGGACCTAACCCCGCTTTCCCTCGGCATAGAAACCCTGGGTGGGGTGATGACCAAACTGATTGAAAAAAATACCACCATACCGGCGAAAAACAGCCAGATCTTTTCCACCGCCGAAGACAATCAGCCGGCAGTATCGGTTCACGTGCTTCAGGGCGAACGTGAATTGGCGTCGGACAACAAAACCCTGGGCCGTTTTGAACTTACCGGAATTGCGCCGGCCCCCCGGGGTCTCCCCCAAATCGAGGTCGCCTTTGATATCGATGCGAATGGGATCGTAGAGGTGTCCGCCAAAGATCAGGCCACCGGAAAGCAGCAGTCCATCCGCATCACCCATTCTTCCGGTTTGACCCAGGCAGAAATTGATCGGCTGATCAAAGATGCTGAACTTCATGCCGGCGAAGACAAGGCCAAAAAAGAACTCATCGATGCCCGCAACGCGGCCGATTCCCTGATTTATGCCACTGAAAAATCCATGGCCGAACTCGGTGATAAGCTGCCCGCGGGCACCCGAAAAGAAGTTCAAGGCGTTATCAGTGAGCTCAAGCGCGCCATGGAAAGTGATAATACTTCAGAAATCAAACGGGTTACGGAAACCCTAACCCATGCCGCCCACCGGTTGGCGGAAACCGTGTACCAGCAGCCGAACCCTGGGACCGGACAGCAGGCCAATGCCGGTCCTGGCGGTGAATATGAAACATCCCCCTCCGGTAACGATGAGGAGGTGGTTGATGCGGAGTATGAAGAGGTTCGGTAAACAGAAAGCATGAAAACCTTAAAGGCGGCGGGTACGGCTCCCGCCGCCCCACCAATTTTTTATTAAATAAAATCGATTTGTTAGATTCGACCCTGGGCACGATTTTAGGCCATTGTGTCCAAGATTGTGCCTATTTGTGTCCATGCTTTCGCTGGTGGATTCCGAATACAACTTTTCAAAGGCGCTGCCATCGCGTCGGGTCAAGTTCGGAATCTAACGGCCGTAGGTCTTGTAAACCATTGAGGTATCCACATGTCCCAGGGTTCGGGCCACCCATTCGGGGGTTTCACCGGCTGCAAGCGCCCAGGAGGCAAATGTATGGCGGCATTCGCACATCCGCCGTTAGCGAATATTAGACAAATCAGACCTCAATCAATTCCCGTGAAAAAATAGGCTCTTACCGGTAACGTAAAATCTCCCTCGCAAAAGGAGGCCACAATGCCAAAAACCGGCACCCTCACCAAAGCCCGCATCGTCGAAGCCGTCAAAGAAACCAACGGGTATCAGATCATGTATTTTCATTGAGACGCGATTAGTGTTTTACTTGGATACCTGAGGGCAGGTTTTCGGTAATCCAAAGTGGATGTTCATTTTCCAAATCCACCACCAAACCAATCCTAAAACAACTCTTCTTTTAAAGTCCAAGGCATTCCCGTTCTTAGTCCGAGGCTTGTCGCCAAAAGTTTCGTCGCATGCTTGTTTTCCTTGTCTAAGCCTTTTACCAGTAACTTTATACAATAGGATTTTTTTAATTTTGAACCCTTGCTTTTTCATATCTATTCGGGTAATTATATAAATTTCAGCTTGTTATGCCATCCCAAGGAGGCCTCGATGCCTAAACCGACGTATGAAGAATTATGGAATAAAGCAAAAAATCTTGAGAAAGAAAACCAGGGGCTCAAGCAAGCTGCGGCTGAGCTGCGGTCTGATCAGCAAGCGGAGCAAGCACTACAGGAGTCTGAGAGTAAATTCAGGTCAGTCACTGAACAGTCACCAAATATGATTTTTATCAACAAACACGGCAAAATAGTTTATTGCAACAAAAGATGCGAGAAAATTATGGGTTATTCACAGGCTGAATTTTGCTCGCCGACCTTTGACTTTTTGAATCTAATTTCTCCGGAATCAAAGGATACGGTAAGGTCAGCTTTCGAAAAACATATGAAAGGCGAGGAGTTTGAACCTTATGAATATACTCTTATAACTAAAGATGGCAGGAAGCTCGATGTCATAATCACAACCAAATTGATTCAATATGACGGTGATAGATCTATCCTTGGAATCGTAACAGACATCAGCCGGCGTAAAAAGATAGAAAGAGAGCTGCGAGAAAGCGAGGCCAAATTCCGTGCTCTGGCCGAGTCGGCGCCGGCAGCCATACTGATAGTGGTGGGGGAACAGTTTCTTTATGTCAATCCCGCCTTTGAATTAATAAGTGGTTTTACACAGGAAGAAGCTCTGACAATGCGATTCTGGGAGTTTGTTCACCCTGACATGCGGGAATTTGTCAAGGAACGGGGATTAACCCGTCAGCGCGGGCAGTCTTTACCTGCACGATACGAGCTTAAAGCTTTGACCAAGGACGGCCAAGCCAAATGGATCGACGTGGCTGCGGCGTCCTTCAAATATGGCGGTCAAAGCGCCACCTTAGCCACCGCCTATGACATCACCGAGCGTAGGTTGGCCGAGAAAGAACTACGGGAAAGTCAAGAAAAGATCGCAAGATTACAGAAAATGGAATCGTTAGGGCTTTTGGCAGGTGGTGTAGCTCATGACTTGAATAACGTTCTGTCTGGGATTGTAAGCTATCCGGAGTTACTTTTGCTGGATTTACCTGAAGACAGCAGACTCAGAAAACCTATTGAAACAATGGAGAAATCCGGGCACAGGGCGGTTGCCATCGTTCAGGATTTATTAACTGTGGCCAGAGGCGTGGCAACAATGAAAGAGCCGTTGAACCTAAATGACATAATCAGAGAATATTTGCAGTCTCCAGAGTTTCATAAATTCAAAGAGTATCATCCTGCAGTTAGGCTCAAGACCAATCTCGAAACCGACTTGCTTAACATATACGGGTCTCCCGTGCATATCAGGAAAGTGGTAATGAATCTGGTGTCAAACGCCGCGGAGGCTATTGAAAGTAGCGGCACTGTCGCTATTTCAACCGTGAATCGTTATATAGATAAACCCCTTCGGGGATATGATGATGTGAGGGCGGGTGAGTATGCTGTTTTGGCGGTTTTCGATGACGGTTCGGGGATATCATCGGAAGATCTTGAGAGAATTTTCGAACCCTTCTATACAAAAAAAGTAATGGGCAGAAGCGGCACAGGTTTAGGTCTGGCCGTAGTATGGAATGTTCTGCAGGATCACGAAGGCTATATCGATGTTCAAAGCACCGAAAACGACACCACATTTGAACTTCATTTTCCAATTACAAGGGAAACCATAGCAGATAGGGAATCACCACTGGCTATTGGAGACTATAAAGGGGCCGGAGAGACGATTCTGGTTGTTGATGATGTCGAAACACAAAGAGAGATAGCATGTAACATGTTGAGTGTTTTAGGTTATAAAACCACCGCCGTTTCCAGCGGTGAGGGGGCTGTTAAATATTTACAAACGCATACTGTGGATTTAATACTGCTTGATATGATTATGGACCCGGGTATTAACGGCCGTGAGACATATGAGAGGGTGATAAAGATTCATCCGAATCAAAAGGCTGTCATAACCAGTGGACTCGCTGAAACTGATGAGGTGAGGAAAGCTCAAAGATTAGGTGCAGGATCCTTTATAAAGAAGCCATTTACGTTAGAAAAGATAGGTTTTACTATTAAACAAGAACTGAGCTGAAATATTGTAGCCGGAGTTCGCGATTCTGTGCCAGAAGCCGCCGTATTGGAGACGAGGAAAAGGATGGGCCATGGTGGACTGATGTCCGATAGGCATGACAGCATTCCAATATTCGTTCAAGGTATCGGTCAATTCAAAAGCCGGCTCGATAAAATTTTCGATGACCTGCCCTTGGGCAATCATATCCATTACAGACAACAGAAAAAACAGTTTGTGCGGAATGCGGTGGTTGGTAAATGAAATTAAAAAAACCAGCTTGACAGCAGGGGTTGCCATCCTTGTTATTCCAGCGCTCTACAATAATTCATTTTGAATTAAAGAGATTGGACGGCCTTGAGTCTCAACAGCTCACTCTTCGGCTGCGATGAAAGCCAGGGTGTTGTGTTGAGCTTTTTGCACTTATACTATCGTGCAAGGTTGTCCCCTTCAATGCTTCCTTCATGTTCCTCAATAGGCTGCGAGAGGCTCTAAGAGAGAGACACCGAACCCTCCTGCACCCCCCCACGCGCCGCCTTTATGACGGGCCGCCAACCCAAAGAACCTGAATCTTCTGCCGCAGTCTTATTGGATTATGGGTGCTTGATCTTGCGGTAATAGGAATCTGAAAGGTATATTGCTGCCAGGGGATTGTGCCCGGTAACGCGGTCCTTTACCGCCAGAACGGTGGTCGGGGCCTCGGCATGCTTAAAAAACAGGGAGTCATGGCCCACACATAATCCCAGCAAAATGTTAAATTCGGTTTTTGAGCTGTTCAGCAGCTTGGCCTGGAAAATTGGGTTACACATGGCCTCGTCCGTACCCTTGTATATTTTGTCATCATCGCTGAGTCCGATCGTATCTTTGGAGGTTCGGCCCGCCTTACAGAGCACGGAAACCACTTCAAAGCCGCGATCTTCAAGAATCTGCTCTACAATTCCGGCTTCTTTTGCCAGGCCGATGCAAAAGGCCAGGCCCAGCCTCGCAAAGTTCATTTTTTGGGCAAACTCACATATCTCGACGATACGGGTCTTGGTAGGCTGCATGACATATGGTTTCTGATCCCGGTTGGCATAGCAGTCGGCCTCCTGGATAGAGGCCTTGCGTGCAAATTCATAAGTATTCGGTGACTCGTACTCCTTGTTCGCTTCGATTAGAATTTCTTTCTGAGTCAGGGTAGGGCAGTTTTTTGAAGCCTTTCCCTCATGGGTCATACAGATCCTTTCCTGGGTCTCAAGCCCGCATTCGGCGCATTTACTGTAGGATTTTCCTTTTGACTCCGGCACGGCAGCAGCTCCTTTTCTGGCAATATATGATCAAGTTTAAATTCAAGCTCGAGATTAAAATTAGGCGATTATTGAAATTTGTGCAAGGAATTTGTTACGCGCTGGATTAGAATAATTGCAAACAGGTAATTATCTGAATCAGTTAGAGTTTGGATTCAATGGCGACATATAGGATATACATCGCGAAAACTATCCCTGTACCGAAAAAAAATCTGCGCCGCCTGAAAAGCGTCGGAACCAAAAAGTACCCCAACCTGAATTGGGTGCCTGTATGAAAAATTCGGAGATTATTGGTTGCACCATAAACTAGTTCGGCTGCTTAATTTTGAAATTGTTTATGGAAATAGACTATTCCCTCTAATGCCGATCCCATACCGTGCTTTCATTCTTACATGGTCTGTGATATGGAAAAATTGCTGACATTAGTAGCGTTTCCCTTTCGCATCTCTTTATGACCGACAGGCCTATCGATGAAACGAAGAGATCTTTTTAAATTAGGAATTTTCAGCGTTCTGGCGGCAACGGCAGGCACCGGTTTTCATAAAATCTATAAGCACCACACCGGCGTCAAAGAGATTTTCGAATTTCCGGCCCCGATTCTTCGTAAAATATCTAGTCCCGTGGATGCAATTGGCGACAAAATCATATCTTTGAGCCAACAGATGATTGCCACTTTGAGGTATTATTCAGTAGTCGGCTTTTTTTCCAAAGCCTTTTTGAGCAGAGGGCTGGCGGCTCCCCAGGTGGGGGTCTCGAAGCGACTGATCGTCTGCGGTATCCATGGAGAGATCAAAGTGCTTCTCAATCCTGAAGTCGTTGAAAAGCACGGGACCTATTGTGGTTACGAAAATTGCCTCTCCTTGCCGGACACTGAACGAAAAATACTCAACCGACCCAATTTTATCAAAGTGAAATATAAAGGTCTTGACGATAGGGATAATGAATTGGTGGCTACGAATGGATATGCGGCGTTGCTGACTCACGAAATCGATCACTTGAACGGTATCCTTTTAATCGATTATGAACATGCCGGCCTCGACACCTGAAGAACTAAGGGCCTGCATCGCAGCTGATGCTCAAACAAGCCCATCGACATATTTGGCAGACGACTCTTTTGCCGCCTGGTGCTATGACCATCTATCAGTAAGTGAGGCACGTTCCGCCTTTGAGCGGGATGCCGACCCGGATGAATGCGAACAATGGGACCTTACAGCGTTGGAGTGGAAGGCCCAGGTGGAAATGGCCATAATAGCGCTTACGGCGGCGGCAGGGATGAATGTTTAGATTGTCGCCGGCACAAACTTGATTCGTAATCGTCCAACCACTAAGCCCCCAAGCTTTTTCCGAGACTATGCTCGGAAAAAGTGGCCCTTGCGGGGCAGCCGGCAGACTGAAAATTTATTGCCGCTAATTATAGGTTTCAGGTGTCGGGTATAAATTTGCAGAATTCGATAATTGAGGGACAATTAAAGGATGTTTAGATCCTTATATTCGAAATTAGCGGCCGTGTTAACCGGCCTGTTTTGCCTGGTGGGGCTGGCCAATATAGCGGTGACCATGTTTTCCTTTGCGCCGAAACCGGAGTCTTCCCAAGCTAAACCTCTGACCCGAAAAAGTTCGTCAAAAGCAAATCGAGCAATCTGTGCAGTTTGGCAAAGGAAAAATATTTTTTGGCGATTTCAAAATTGGTGTTAACCATTTTCTCCCTGTGCTCCGTTGATTCCAGAGCCTTTCTGACTCTTTGTACTGTTTTTCGGGTCAGATATCCGTCCATGGCGATTAAATCAAATTCCTTGGGTTCAATATCACGTACGAAAATGGCGTAGCGATTGATCAGCAAAGGCTTTTTAAAATAAACGGCTTCCAGAAAGGCGTTACCAAAGCCTTCATAGAGGCTCGGATACGTGACAAAATCAGAATGGGGATATACATCCCACAAGGTATATAGATCCTTGCGATTTACATCCGGGTTCAAGGGGTCGGAAATCCGCAGGTTCAAGGTGCGCAGGTCCACTCCCCGATTCCCGGCATGATCCTTCAGCCATTCGGCATATTCAAGCCCTTCATCCCCTGTTTCGTGGGAAATTACCAGCTTATACCGCGGATCACCCAACTCTTCGACCAGCTGAATTGCATGTTCGATTCCTTTGCGCTGCACCACTCGGGTGGGTTGCAGTATGACAACATCGTCGGCCTCCAACCCGATGTTTTTCCGGAAGTCCTTTGTCTTTTCTCTATCCACATCCGGCGGATTTTCAAAGTCCAGCACATTGGGAATAACGATCGATGTGATGCCCGTACGCAGGGCCAGTTCTTCCTGGGCAGTCGAATTAATCACCACATGTTCGATGTTGGGCAGGTTTGGGGGAAAAGCCATTCGCAGATAATCTCCGACGGCATTGACTGAAAAGCGGGTCCGCTCCCAGTAAAAGTCATGATGGTGGGCGATGGTAGGAATCTGGGTTTCGGCGATAAGTTCGGTTAAAGCGATGCCCAGCGGGATGTGCATCGGGATGGTCAGGATATTTTGTGCAACCAACAGGTCAATATTGTATGTTTTGATAAATTCATTGAGTTGCTTTTTCAAATAGGTTTTTAATTCGTAAATAGCATCCGTGACCGCAGGGTCGCGCCGTTTCTTGCCAAAAATCTGCCCGTCGATCCAGCAGTTTTTTTCGTGTTGAAAAGAAGCTTCGGGAACCAGAAAGCTGTGATCCGGATTACGGTCCAATAGTCCGGCAAACCAGAAATAATTGTGACCAGCGCTTTTTAATACCTGAGCCCACTTGCTGGCTTCCAAAGTAACCCCGTCGGTTCCTGAAAACCTGGTGGACACGAAACCAATATTTTTTGTCATCCTTATAGATTATCCCCCTGTATGACCATCCTCACTCCCGGTGAATATTTTAACAGATCGCGTATCGCATCGGCAGTGAGGCTGACCGCGGCATAGCCGGCAGCGGTCTTCACTGCACTGCTGGCAGGAAAAACAGTCTTTACACGGCTTTTTTTTAGGACGCCGGCCGGATTCCTGCGGGACAAATACTTTGCCCTTTAATCCGGGTACTGTTACAAAGGTCATCCTCATCCTCCATCGCCGTGGGATCAGGCCCGTCGCCGGCATTTCTTACTGCCATAATGCTCTACTCTACTCAACAATCCCCGAAAGAGAACGGGGATTCATTTTTAACCGTACGTGATTGCATGGCTTATTATCCTGAACGAACAGGTGTCTAAGG
>Ga0316194_10001369_pt1 | contig 16797 bp, 14 predicted proteins | sample CroRivsedime1_MG_FD_204936 | JGI IMG/M metagenome (GOLD analysis project Ga0316194, IMG submission 204936) | Coastal sediment microbial communities from Maine, United States - Cross River sediment 1 | ecosystem: Environmental > Aquatic > Marine > Coastal > Sediment | place: USA: Maine...
TTATGGATGGAAATCTTGCCTTCTGTCATCCCGGCGCCGGTCCAATCACCTGTGGCGCCGGTCACGGTAATATCGCCACCCTGAAGAGCAGAGCCGGTGAAGTTACCTGTGTCGCCTTCGATGCGGAGGGATCTGCCATAGGGGAGGCGATAGCCGAGGAAGTGTAAGGTTCGCTTCATCTCACCGAGGCGGAGCACTATCTTCTCTTCGGCAACGTGATTACACAGGGCAGCGACGTATATTCCCGCCGGCCCGGAAATGAGATAGGGGATGTCAACGCCGCTGTCCAACACATAACAGAAATTCTCGATGCTGTGGGCATCGTAGCTCAGGTCCTTTACTACTTCAGTGGCTGTTTTATACGCCTCGATCACCCGGTTATGTTCCACGAACCAGACCAGGCTCTTCAGTTCCTGTTCTACTAATTTGCCATAGCCCGATGTCAATTCAGCCATGATCTGATCATGGTCAGCTGACAGCCGGTCCAGGGGTAGAGTCCTGGCCTTGGATAGAAACTCCTTAAAGTCCTCAAAGGGATTAATCACTTACTCCTCCAGGTTCAGATCTTTTCGGATCTCAACATAGATCGGATGGTCGCCAGCCACAGGCTCCAGGGCTTCCCCTTGAAAGATGCGATACGCGGTGGCCAGCGCCTCCTTCACGTGTTCGGCTTGCTCGCTGTAACGCTGGAAGACTTCGTTAATGGCTTCCCGGGCCAGGTGGATTTGCAGAGGGTCATTGCGCCGGTCTTTTTGCAGCAGGGAAAGGTGCGTATCTGTCCACTGTGCCCTGTGGGCCAGACAGTAGGGGCCAACCGCACGCATCTCTTCGATTCCCACTGTAGACGCTTCAGTAAACCAGGCCAGCGCTTTAGCGTAGTTTGACAAAGACACAGGTAAACGGTTGGAGGCGCAATTGCGCAGCCGGTGGCAGAGATAGCCGGTGTAGTGACAGCCCTCTTCGCACACTTCGTTGGATCGTTTCTGCCCGTGGCGGTCGCAAAAGGAGAGTTCAGCCAGCAGCATTCTCGCATAGGCATTGGCGTCCTGTTCTAGGGCTATGGAAGCTATTTGCTCCCGAACCTTTGTTCGACTTGCATGATCAAGGGTAGGGAGCTGCAATGATTCTTCGAGGTGGGCCCCGAATGCCTCGGCAACGGCGGCGATTTGGGAGTCTTTTTCCTCAGGTGTCGAACGTTTTTTTAAGGCATCTTGGAGTTCCCGCTCCAGATCCGGATGGCGCAGCAGTTCCTCCTTTTCCTGTCGCTGGCTGATCAAGAAACCATAACTGGGACCCGGATGACGAGACTCGACCATGACATCAAAACGGTCCAACAGAGGTGCGATGATGGTATTGGTTCCCTGGTCCTGATAGTTGGCCGTGGCAAATAGGCAGTATTCGCTGTTGAGAATCATCTCGTTGAGATATTCCCAATTGCCCCGATCCACCCCATCAAGGATCATGCTCTGTTTGGTCTCCGGCAGCCGGTTGATCTCATCAACTATTTTCACGGGAAGCTGGACAAAATGAGACCAGACCACTTCTTCCTGCCCCTGGTTCAGTTTGCCAAGGTCAGGTCTACCAATAATTTTTTCCTCTGTCTGTTCGGGGTGCCCGCCAACCTCACTGGCCCAGACGGTACCTACGGGCAGTTGGTACAGTAGGGAGCCAACATATTCAGCAGCGGTGGTTTTCCCCAGACCTGGCTCACCGATGATAAGGGCCTTACCCCCTGTTAAGGCGGTGAGGAGGGTGAAGAGGAGGGTGGAATTGAATTGCTCTCCCCCTACTTGGAGATCAGGACGGTTAAAATAAAGTCGTGATTGGATAAAATCATAGATTTCTCTAACCGTATGTCGATACTTGCCGTTTTCCATAGCTACAGTTCTCCTTCATTGCACCTAATATATCCTCTCCGTTGGTTGAAGTAAACAAGAAGGCATAGGGCATCATTCGACAAGCTCAGGACAGGTAGGGCATGGAGCATGAGGTAAGAAATCAGGGTTCAGGGGTCAGGGAGCAGCCGCCTTCGCCTGATGGCTTCCGCCTTCGTTAATACTTTGGCGAGACAAGTCGGCGCGCCAAAGAGGACGGAGAACAAGACAACTATTCTCCTGTGGGAGCGGCTTTCTAGCCGCGATCTAGCAATTTCATGGCCTTTAAAGCCTTCAACTAATTCCCTCATTCCCTAGTTCTCTAATGAACGATTTCAGCGACTTGAACGCATTGAACGATCTGACCAATAAAGCTATGCGGTAGGCGCTAATAATGAAATCCCAATTGACAGTGGAACGGCTATTGCAGTAGTTATGATAAAAAGTAGGGGTCTTTTCGGGACTTCCAGGAAAATTCTATCAGCATTTAACTATCAAGCCTGCGAGGGGACGCAGATGAATGTTCGAAACATTATGGTAACTGAATTGGTAACTTTGCACGTTGACGAAGAGTTGTCTTTGGCCAGTGACATTATGAACCTCGCACGCATTCGGCATTTGCCTATTGTGGAGGGAGAGCGTCTGGTGGGGATTATCAGCCAACGCGACCTGTTTAAGGCCTCTCTGGCTTCAGTGATGGGCTATGATTATGCTGAAACGCGTGACCATCTCAAGTCCGTTGCCATAAGGGATGCCATGGTAAAGGAAGTAATCACCGTGGGGCCGGATACGGATATCCAGGAGGCGGGGAGGACTATGTTGGAGAAAAAGATCGGCTGCTTGCCGGTGGTCGAAGGTAATCGTCTGGTGGGCCTGGTGACGGAAACCGACATCCTCCGCTGCTTTCTCTTACATTACGAGGAGTGTGTAGCAGGTGACTAAACCCTAACGTTGCAGGCCCACACAGGTTCATGACGGGGGCAGCTTGGCCTTGAATTCCTCCAGGGCAACTTTCTCCAGATACTTTAGGTCTGCCAGCGATATTTCAGTGAATTTAACACCGATAACACGTGGCCGGTTGGACTCATCTTTGCTATCTGACCATATCACGATTGCGATCACTTTCATGGGCTCTATATGGGGGGCCTTGATGGTCAAATAGACTGGTTCATTTAGCTGTAAATACTCTGTGCACCGTATATGGGCACCTCCAGCACTTATGTCTCTTGTTTTTCCCTCCACCAATCCCCTTTTTGTTTCTAGCGTGACAGGCCAGTCAACTTTTATCCTGAATGTCAAGCGCCTCTGCTCGCCAACCTCGAATGTCTCCACGCTACAATCTCCTTTCACATCTTATTCGAGCGAATCTCTGGCAACAGTCTGTAGCCCACTGCCTTGAAAGGGTACGGACAAGTCTCGTTGGTACCGGAACCGGTGAGACAGGGCAACTGCCTTCTCTCGGTTCCAGCAGGGTTGTTCGTTCGAAGGTTGAGAGCTTTCCTGAGTTCATCATCTGGGCTAGGAATTTGATCTTTCAGTCAGTAAACAAGGTCTCCTGCACCTATCTGCAGATTGACCAAATATGGCAGTCAATGCCCCTTTTCCAACTCTCAGCGGCCCCATGTTGTCCAAAAGCCTCTTTCGACACCTGATAGAGCAAGTAATTATGCAAAAACTTGGCCATAATTCTTCAATTTTCTAAGTACCCTGTTCTTATGCTTTCTCCTCCCCCTCGACATCAACAGATGCGACTAAGATTCTCGGACTAAAGTAATTCCTATCAAAATTGTGCAGATCAACTTCAATTACTAGATGACGGATGAATCTTTAGGTAGGGGTGCAGATGGATTTGTCAATCCCGTCTTGGAGGTACCCGGTCTCATACGGAAGATTTGGATTTTGAACCAGCAAGAAAAGCTTACTGGTGGCTTTATCTATTCCAGCCGGTTGGGACAAGGTTGGTGATATAATTGGTGCCTGGGGGGGGAGTCGAACCCCCACGCCCACCAGGAGCAAGGGATTTTAAGTCCCTTATGTCTACCAGTTCCATCACCCAGGCACGAGCTATCTGAGACTTATAGACGCCAGGGTCCGGGTTGTCAATTCATATGTTCTGCCTGTTTCATATCGCGGCTGAAAGCCGCTCCCACAGGAGTATTTCAATGTAGGACAATGTTACCCCTGTCTTCTTTCCTCTGCCTTCTGTCCTTTTTCCTCTACCGATTACAACAAATGACAGCGAAGCGTCTTGACCTAATGACGGCGCAGCCGTATGACGCGAAGCCAAAGCCGCAATTTTCTAATAATCTTTCCCCAAAAGATGTAAATTCCCGATGTGGACGCGCTTGAGGCCGGCGCTTTCGGCAACCACCTTGCAGCGAAGGGCATGCGTGCCGGAGGTGGTGGGAAGATCTTGCAGGTGGAAGTGAGGATAGAATGCCAGCAGACTGTAAGGAATCTCCGGGTTCAACTCAGCAAGGTAGCCTGCTATTCCGGCGACTTCCTTCTCATCCACATAGCCGGGAACCAGCAGGGTACTGGCAATGAGCATTGGCGGCTCTGGCCGCTGCGAAACCAGTTCGTTCAGGACTTTGAAGTTCTCCAGGGTCTTTTTGTTGGTGACTCCGCACAAGGCATAGTGAACACTTTCATTCCAGGCCTTGAGATCGAACTTGATGCATCCTCCCGACTCCAGTGACAGACTGCCCATCATGCTGAGAAAAGGCTCCTGCACACCGCCGTTGGTCTCCCAACACACCCTGAGGATTCGCCCGGAGGCGTTTTGCAGGGCGAGCTTGGAGGTCTTTAAGGCGTGGAGGACTTGCGGTGTGGGGTCTCCGCCAAAATAACAAATGCAGGTTGTCTTATCTTGCACTGCCCCGGCCAACTGCCTGGCGGAGATACGCTGAGTTGAGCGAGTTCGATCTTTGAACTGGTAATTCTGACAATACAGGCAGTTGAAGGAACAGGCATGGTAAAAGACGGCCAGGTTGTTATGGCCATGCTCGGGGCCTTTGGAGACAGCATATTTGGGGTAGCCACAGCCTGTGCCGCCGGGACAAATAAAATCTCCCACGCAGTTGGTGGGAAGCGGGTCGTAGTAATAAGAAAGATTGCCCTCGTGTGGACGGCCGCCTTTTATGGTGCCGCTTTCCACGCGACGAAGTCCGCAATAGCCCACACCGCCTTCGGGGATTCTGCATTGATGCAGACAAAGCTGGCAGGTGATACCGGTCTCTGCCCGGGGAGGTTGTTCAGGAAGCCCATGCGGTTTTCGGGTGCGGTGGTGAACCTTTTTGATTTCCGGCCACACTTCCTCAAAATGGGCCCGGATACAATCTGCGCAGAAGCCTATTACAGCGGAGATCGTTGGACCGCTTTTGCCGCAATGACGGCAAGAGCCCATACGAACGTGGTCGTATTCAAAGAATCCTTTTCCACTGCCGTTCATGCTCCATGCCTCTGTCTAGTGCTTGGCTTGTACCCCAATTTTATAGCTGAAGCTTTTCGAAGAAAAGCTGCAAAGCAGCATCTCTGGTTTTTTCAGTTATGGAAACCAGTGAAACATCATCTCTTTTTTTGATGGATTGTATGAAGTGGTCACCCTTTATGGCAACTGAACCAATGACCAGGTTAGCTGAAGAGAGTACCTTGATGAGGGTCTCTTTGAAGAGTCGAGAGAAACATTCCATTTTTCCGACCTCATCAACCACCACGATCTGATCCGGCGTAGAAGGAAGCATGGAAGGTACTGCAATCTGGTCTAGATCCTCGAGATTCACTCTGTAGTTACCCACCCTGAATCTACTCTTTATGTCCTGATGCGCTAACACTCCGGTCTTTCCTTCAAGTGTGGTAATGGAAAAACCAACCCGTCGGCCCTTCTCCCTGAGTTCTTGGGTAAAGAATCCGGTTGCCGGTCTGCTGATCCCCTGGACCACCTTTTCTATCAAAGTTGATTTACCCGAGCGAGGTGGCCCGGTAACGAGAATATTATTGGCTGGCACCTAAACTCTCCTGGTTGTGGCCGCAGCTCGCTGCTGAAAAAGTTTCCTTTCAATGTCATTCTGAGCCCTTCGGCAAGCTCAGGACATGCTCCGCGAAGAATCTCGCCACCAGTTGCATCAACACCTTAAGGGATTCTTCGTCGCCTGCCGCTCCTCAGAATGACTTACTTGGGAGCTTTTTCAGCAGCCTTTTGAGAATATTAGGCAAAAAGATAAGATGAAAGTCAATCTGAGAATTGTTAAGATGACTAATTCGCGGATGTGTACTAGTGGGCGAAAGGGGAGGGGGTAGGGGAGGATGAAAAAAATTGTGGAGTTGAGCAAGCAAAATTCCGTAAACTACAACCAGCTAATTCACTGGAATTAAAAAACCTCCGATCAGTCGGATTGCGGGAAGGACAGGAAGGCTTTCTATGGACGTTAGGCTGGAGAATCTTCTGGCTGACAAGATGAATCTGCAACGGATTCTCGATAGCCTCATGGAAGGCATTATCGCTCACGACAAGGAAAGGCGCATCCTTTTCTTCAATAGAGCCGCTGAAAAAATAACCGGATACGACCGGGAGGAAGTCTTGGGAAGGGACTGCCACGACGCCTTCGGGTCACCGTTTTGCGGCGGCCGTTGCTCCTTTTGTGGTGAACCGCCCAATTCCTGGACCAATGTTGACTACCCTCTCAACCTTGTTAGCAAAGAGGGCAGTTCCCGGCGGATTGAGATGTCGGTTACCGGCATGACTGATGAAACCGGCTGTTTCACTGGTGTGCTTGCTGCCTTTCGAGATGTGACCGATCTGATCGGGCTGCAAATCAGGCTAGGCCAGATTACCAGTTTTGCCGGCATCATTGGCCAAGATCACAAGATGCTACAGATCTTCGAGCAGATCAGAGAATTGGCTACCAACGACTACCCGGTGCATATAATGGGGGAGACCGGTACCGGCAAAGAATTGGTAGCGGCCGCCATTCACAATGAGAGCCGACGGGGCGGGGGGGCATTTGTTCCCATCAACTGTGGTGCCCTGCCGGAGGGCGTGCTTGAAAGCGAGCTTTTCGGACATGTCAAAGGTGCATTTTCCGGTGCGATCCGCGACAAGAAAGGTCGCTTTGAATTGGCCGATGGGGGGACCATCTTTTTGGATGAAGTGGTGGACCTGACAAAGAGCATGCAGGTAAAACTTCTCCGCGTCCTCCAGGAAGGAACCTTCGAGCGTGTAGGCGGGGAAAAGACAGTCTCTGTGGACGTAAGGGTTATCAGTGCTGCCAACCGCGACCTGAAGCGTGAGGTGGAGAGGAAGAATTTCCGTGAAGATCTCTACTATCGACTAAACGTGGTGCCCGTTGAGTTGCCGCCACTGCGCACGCGCAAAAATGACATTCCTTTGCTGGCTGAGGAGTTTTTAAGACAAGCGAGCGAACAAGGGCAGAAAACGGCTGGTCTTTCCAAGAAAGCCCTCTCCATGATGATGGACTATCTCTGGCCAGGGAATGTGCGAGAACTGCAGAACGCCCTCCACTATGCTCTGGTGAAATGTAAAGGGAGACTGATTCGGCCAGAGGATCTACCGATGGAATTGAAGAGCAGAAGATCTTCCCGCCGAGGACCGACGCGAAAGCTCAATCCGGAAATGGTAAAGGCCGCCCTGGATCTAACCGGCGGTAACAAGGCCAAGGCAGCAAGGCATTTGGGCGTCGGTCGCGCCACCCTTTATCGATTTCTCGAGGAGTTTCCCGATGTCTCATGAGACACTTGTGTCTCATGAGTAAATTTGGTACACTCTCCAAACCCTCTACATCCTCCGTGTAAATAATACTAATGGTTATAATTAGTTATGACTGAAGATATCAGTCAACCTCGAAAGTGTCTCATAGATGTCTCAACTAAACCCTGTGTAGGACTTGGTGGTTCACGCTCCTGTCTTTGTGTAACTGTCTGATATCAAAAGGTTTAATTGGCTTACTCTCAATGTGCCTCATCTTGGCACGAATCTTGGGTTTATACCATCGCGAAAACGGAGAGGGTGGCTCGTCAGGCAAACCAAACAGGAGGGAAACGGACAACAAATATTGATGATGCGGCGGAATACCAATAACAGACGATACCTGGAAGGAAGGCAATAATGTCACGGGACAGACTCACAACCGGCAATGAAGTACCGTGCGGTGTCTACAGGTGTAACGCTTGTGCCAAGCAAATAGATTTGCAAGAGGATAAAGCCAAGTTACCCCAATGCAGCGCCTGTGGTGGCTTTGCATGGCGGACCAAGAGGGAGTGTAAGATAAGCGATTCTACAGAATAATTGGGAGGAGGAGAAAATGAGCAAGAAGAGATATCAGGTGAAGGCCGTATGCCCCAACTGTACTTGTGGCTCGGTATCTCATTTGAGTACTGATGAGATCAAGGCCAGAACCATTGACGGTGACAACCTGGAAGTCAATTGCCCTGAGTGTATGGAAGTACACAAGGCGAACATCAGGTCAGTCTGCCCTGAGTATGCCGACGACTGTCATCTTTAGTGTTGAGTATAAGGAAGTCGGATTTGGAAAGGAGATATCATGGCGAAGCCGGAAGACATGTACCAGTGCCAGACTGTAAGCTGCGGTTGCTTTTATGATCCGGACCGGGGAGACAGAAGGGGTAAGATCCCCAAAGGAACCCAGTTCGATGAGATAGCGGAAGATTGGAAGTGTCCGGTCTGTGGTGCCGGGAAAAAGATGTTCAGACCGCTTGCAGGTCCAGGCTCAGTTGCTGAAGAAGGATCTTAATATTTTTTGTTAATATCTTTATAAGAAAGTGAATTATTTTGAGATCTTGCAGCGAATCAATTAAGAAAACGCTTGGTGTGGTTGAAACCATGCTCGCACTCGCAGACGAGGGCGATGCCGTGCGCGAAGATGTGGGGTGTGGCATACTTTACGCTGTTCTGCGTGATTCGGCTTATAAGATAAAGAAGCTAGCCGAGGCTGAGCGGGAAGCTCATAGCAAGAAAGGCTGGTGGGGAGAGTAATGGGAGGAGATGAAACCATGGCTACTTTCAAATGTACTAGTTGCGGTCATGAGAAAGAGGGAAGATGCAAGCCTCAGAAGTGCCCTGAGTGTGACGGTAAGAAGACCTTTGAAAAGAAGGAATAGTGGTGACGGAAAGATCTGATGCGATTCGGGCCCATAGAACTCTACAAGAAGCTGGCAAAGACCAATTGTGGTGACTGCGGCCAAGCGTCTTGCCTGGCTTTTGCCACCCAGGTGGTGGGATTTGGGCAGGAACTGGGGGACTGCCCTCACTTGGACGAGGCCGCGCTCGAGGAGGTGGCCAGGACGATTGAGGAACAAAGGGACAAGGGTATCTTTGTCAAGAAAGAGAACCACAAGATAACTCGTGAGCATCTGAGGGAGAAGATCGGCAATCATGACTTCGAGGCGATCGCTCCGGGTTTGGGGCTGACATATACAACAAACAACGGTATGGACGCCCTGGAAATCCCTTACTTCGAGCGTGTTGTCACCATGACTCGTACTGGTATTGTGGCCGGGGGAACTGAGGAGTTCGATCCTTGGGATGAGGTGCTTCTCTATAATTATATCTTTTTTTCCGGTTCAAAGCCTTTAAGCGGTGAATGGGTAGGGCTGGAAAGCTTTCCTAACTCTTTACCCAAGCGGGTAGCGCTTGAAGAGGGTTGCCACAAACGTATACATCAGTATTTTGCTGGAGCAAGACCTGAGTTGGAAAGCGCCTGCCGCAGACTGGGAGGTATCCCGGTTTTGAATGGTCATAATGGAGATCTGGCCTTCAAGTTTACGCCACTTCCCAGAATGGTGCTTCTATTGCTTTTTTGGGATGAGGATCAGGAAGAGGGATTTGAGGCTCAGGCAAAGATTCTTTTCGATGCGACTGCCTTTGATTATCTGGATCTTGAAGGTCTAACTTTTGTGGCCGAGAAACTGGCCGATAAATTAACATCTATCTAAAAGGAGGAACTTAATGTCTAAGTCAGAACAACATTTGAGGGATGCGTTTGCAGGGGAGTCCCAGGCCAACCGTAAATATCTCGCCTTCGCTGAGAAGGCTGATAAAGAGGGCTATCCACAGGTTGCCAAGCTTTTTCGGGCTGCGGGGGCGGCTGAAACAGTTCATGCCCACGCTCATCTGCGTGCACTGGGAGAAGTTGGAAAAACTATGGATAATCTTAAGGTGGCAGTAGAGGGCGAGACCCACGAGTTCAAGCACATGTATCCTGAGATGATCGCAGACGCCAAAGAGGAGGGCAACAAGACGGCGGAGCGGAGCTTCGTTTATGCCAACGAGGTGGAACAGGTCCATGCGAAGCTCTATCAGAATGCTATGGACAACCTGGACAGTCTGGAAGAAGTGGACTACCACGTCTGCAGTGTGTGCGGCATGACAGTTGAGGATGAGGCGCCGGATAACTGCCCGGTGTGCGGAGCACCAGCGAGTGCCTTTTTTAAAGTAGACTAATACATCCACTGATCATTGGGACCCGCGAGAGGGAGCCTACGGCTGGATCGATTTTCCGGGTCTCAAAGAATCACAACTTTCAATGGCACATGTCGTCACGATTCGCCGCCAAGAGTTGAGAGAGGGAGTGATCAGATGCTGAGCATAGAAGATATCAAGGAAAACCAGGAAATCATGGACTGCCTGAATCTGGAGATGACTCCTGAAAAGGCGGTGGCACTCTATCTGGAGTGGGGATCCTCCTGGGCCCATGGTCGGGACTTCGTCCGGTCTGAGAGCGATGTGAGTTGCTACTTCACCATTGATGCCTGGAAGGCCCCAGCGCAGCTCCTTCTTGTGCGGCAGAGCATGGCGGAAACAGAAATCGTTGGTGAGGTGGATATTCCCGCCGCTTTGATGAAAAGGGAACTGGAGTCGTGGGGCGGCAGGAGAGGTACCTACGGGATCAGCGAAGAGGTCAAAAACTGGTTTCGTAACAAACTGGACTTGAGTTGAAACGGATGTGGGTATCTGAGTGACGGGTACTTATCCTGTTGCCAGGCAAGTGACGATGGGGCGGAATATGAAAGAGCCAGTCTCCATGTGGGACTGGCTTTTTTTTGAAGCATTGTCATAGTTGTGACAATTTTTTGTTGGTGCGGTGATAAACCTTGACGAGATTTAGCAGGAGAAACTATTATCAAAGCAGACTAAAAATTGGTTTAAGGCACACACGGGAGGTTCGGAATGGAAAAGCAGGAATTGATAACAATGTTGAACAGGGATCTGACAGACGAGCATGCGGCCATTCTACGCTATCTGGTTCATAGTTACCTGGAAGGGGAGGACACTCCACTCGGTGCTAGCTTATTGTCTCGCGCCAGGGAAGAGATGTGGCACATGCACTGGCTCGGGATGATTGTCGGAAGGCACGGGGGAGAGCCCAATCTGGCCCCGGCCCCTTATCCGTATGACCCCACCAACAGGGCGACCATATTCAAGTCATATGTTGATTACGAGCTGAAACTGGTACCGCATTACCATGGTGAGGCGGACAAAGTGGATGACCCTCACATCAAGCGAGTTTTACATAGAGAGGCCTGGGAGTCTGAATATCATGCCAGGAAGTTTCAGCGGATTCTGGACAAGATGACACCTCAGCAAGCAGAGGGGTTGCCAGACGAAGAAAACGAGCTCCCAGAGGAATTTGTTGAGCGCCTCCAGGGGCTGGTGGCAAGCAAATACACAGAGATGTTGCAGCACATCCGTTCCTCTTGGGTGTTCCAGCAGGAATCCATCGTTGGCTGGCAGCTCATGGATTTTGCCATGACCAAGATGAAACAGCTTGCCCATCTTGCAGAGGAGGTCGCTGAGAACGGTATCACGCCGCGCTTTGAAGCCGGTAAGATAGACCTGAGTGCTTCAGTTGGCGTGGCACTCAAGAAGGGCCTCGAAGATGTGCGAGGAGCTCGTGAGGAACACATTAAATTCCAAGGGGAAAGTGAGACTCAAAAACACGTCGGACTTCTTCTAAGTCTGGACCTTGCCCTCAAGCAGGAGGAATACGAGGCTGCAGAGATTGAAGACTGGAGCAAGAAATCGTGAGAACGGGGGAGAAGGGTGTCTAAATAGTGCCCATCCGGAAACCACGTTTATGGATGTCATTCTGAGGAGTCCCGCCGACGGCGGACGACGAAGAATCTCATAGTTACTGGATCCGCGGAGATTCTTCGCTTTGCTCAGAATGACATGGAGGGGTTTCCGGATGGAAAATAAATAGGTGCGCACTGTAACAGAGGCAAAGGCAAATCTCCTCTTTCGTTGTATGCGGGCGATTGCTAGCGTGTAGCCAGAATTGGGGACAACCACACGAAGAGAAAAATCATGGAAGAAGGTAGAGGCCAGAGAAAGAGTCTACGGGTACCAGTCAATCTGGATGTACGTTGCGACCTGGCTGACGGCTCCAGTATTAGGGCCAAGATCGTTAACCTTGGCACGGAGGGAATTTTCATCAAGTCAGCCGATCCATTCAGCCCTGGAGATAGCTTAACCATGGAGTTCCTTTTACCGGGCACTCTCAATTCAATCGAGCTGGCTGGAGAAGTAATGTATTCTCGTGTTCATGAAGAAGAGCAAGGCCAGGATGAAGATGTCCATGTGGCGGGTATCCAATTCTCTGATCTAAAAGAACCGTATCACGGTATGATCCGGGACTACACACTCAAGATGCTCAACAACGAGGAGTTGTTGCGGGATGGGGGTATCCTCCTGGTGCTCGATGACCTCCGTAATCTCCCACCCGAGGACCGTTTGAAGGCTTATAATATCCTGATCAAGAAGGGCTCAGGGCACATTCTTTGAGGAGAGAACGATTTCGGATTTCGGGTTGCGGATTGCGGATTTGAAATAGGCATAGGGCATAGAGAAAAAAAATTTTTAGCTTGAGTTTTTAACCCTATGCTCCATGCTCTTTGCTCTATGCCTTGTTTTCCTGACACCTGAAACCTGACACCCGACACCTACCCCACTTGAATCCAACACTCCAGTACTCCAGTTATAATAACTTAAATACTTCCAGCCAGCCTTGCCGCTCTGCAGCAACGGTATCAAGAGCGCTGGCTGAGCCCACCACTTTCACTAACCCACTCCGTTTCACCCCATCTAAAACATCGGCAAAGTCTCTGAAATCCCCAACTGAGGTGTTGAGCACATTTTCGCGTAACAGTTGGCGCTTCTCGTCAGTTTCTTTGGTGAGATAGCGCACCAAAGAAGTATATCCCTTGGCGTCAGGGAGAAGATGTCTATCCATCTCTCCAATAGTTCCGATGATACTTTTGGTAAGTTCATCATCCGTGAGGTCAGTGGACCGTAAGAATTTTGCTGTTTCATCAAATGTTTCTATTGTCTTGATGAGATTGGGATCTCTGTAAGAGACAAAGGTTAGGGTGCCGGATAGATGATTGAATAGGCAGAAGGCACCGTAAGCTCCGCCCTGGACGCGAACACGGTCCCACAACCAAGCTGTCCGCAGGTAGCGTGAGATTACATGCGCTGAGCCGTGTAAACGGTAGCCCAGTTGATAGAGATTCGCCCCTTTGCCCACGTAGTTAACCTGTGCCGGGATGATCATTCCTTCGAAACCGGCAGGCTTGTCAGGTGACCACTTAAATTCCTGGACAGCATCTGCTGGCAATTGTTTTAGAAAACCATCTAGGTGAGGATTGAACTCCAACCAATCCTGCTCGGCGCAGGTGGCGTTGATGATTATGTTCTGCCGGCTCACCAAAGTTTGACGCATATGTTCCAGGCTGGCCAGTACACCGGGCCAGTCCTCATCGACTTTACGGGTGAGGTCTCGCAAGAAAAATAAGTAACTAACGCCTTTCATCTGTTCGGCAACCCAGTCAGCCTCGTTAAAATGGGCCCGCAGCCTCACGTTGACCACCTGGTGCCCTTCGGGCACCAACCTCTGTTCATGCCGGGCTTTCGCCTCCATAACCATTTGCCGAAAGCGCTCCTGGTTGTCGAACTGCACCGTGAGAAGCACATCCCGTAGAATGGCCATGAGGTCACGGCTCTGCGCCAGCATGGACTTGCCGCGCAGGAAGAGCCAGGACGCCCCCCGCTCTTCGCCACCGACAGCAGAGGTGAAAGATTGAGGGTGGATTCCTCCAGTTTTGCGGCCAATACGCTGCGTGAGTGTGACGAAATCTTCCTTCTCAGTGCCCATCTCGAGAAGAGCCCGACCAAAGAGAGGGACAAAAGGCAGGTACTGTTGCTCCATTGCGTGGAGGTTGAAACCCACGTCCAGGTAAACAATAGAGCTGGTGACCAGGTCATGAAAAAGAACCTTCGTGTCTCTCTGTTCGATAATGGTCAGAGGAATAATCTTATTTCTTTTGTCCAAGTCGCTAAGCTTCAAAATAGGAATGGTCGCCAAGGCCTCGGGCGGATCGGGGGCTTGCTGGATGCGCTTGAGTTCGTTGGTCTGGTCAATGACGGTTTGGAGTTTCTCTTGGCTCATTGCCGAGCGGGCTGCGGCGAGGCGCTCGCGTTCTTCAGCTTCTTCTTTCTCGAGAAGGGTGGGGTCAGGGTGAAGTATGAGAGTGGCGCGGTGTGGATTGTTCAAAAAGAACCTTTCGATCATGCCCTCAAAAAACAAGGAATTTGCAGCCAGCTGGGATTTTATTTTTGCAAGGGGAGCCTCAAAGGCGAGCAAGGCCATGGGGTCAGCGTCGTAAAGCCAGGTAGTAAGTGCACGCAACATGAAGAGCAGCCCCTGAGGATAATTTCTTGAGTTGTTTTCCCGCAGACGGAACTCTACTGTATTGAGTGCTGCCTCCACTGTGAGGGGGTCAATCCCTTCTCTGGCCAGACTGTCCAGGGTCTGGAAAATGAGGTCTTCAACAGGATCTCCATTTTCTATGTCAATCCCCTTGAGCCCGGTGGAAAAATACATCTGCCGCAGTTCATCCTCGAGACCAACACCGGCCAGATCTTCGCCGAAACCTGAGTCAATCAGCGCTTTACGGAGAGGTGAGGCGGGCATTCCGAGAAGTATATAGTTGAGTATTCTGAGGGCCAGATTTGTTTCCGCATCGGTAGTCTCGGTGAGCAGCCAGTTTATGGTGAGCATCCCTTTCAGTTCGCCGCTATCATCTGAGCCGGCACCGAAAGACCGAATAATACGTTTCGGTCCTTTGAACGGCGGTTGTATATGTATGGCTGAGTCAATTTCCTGGCGCTCAAAGTCTTTGAGGTAATCATTCACCAAGCGAAGCCGCTGCTCCGGGTCATCATTGCCATGAAAAAAGATACGGGCATTGGATGGATGGTAGTATTTCTGGTGAAATGACGTGAACTGCTCGAAGGTGAGGCTGGGGATATGTTTGGGTTCTCCACCTGAATCGTAACCATAGGTATGGTCCGGGAAGAGTGACTGCTGGCTGTGCTCAGCCAGAACCCTGTCTGGAGACGAGTAGGCACCTTTCATCTCGTTGTAGACTACCCCTTTATAGATAAGTGGTTTATCCAGTTCTTCCAGTTCAAAGTGGTGTCCTTCCTGCTGCAAGGTGAATGGGGTTAGGCGCGGATGGAGCACGGCATCCAAGTAGACATCTATAAGATTGTAAAAGTCCTGCAGGTTTTGACTGGCCACAGGGTAGCAAGTCTTGTCGGGATAGGTGAAAGCATTGAGAAAGGTTTGCAAAGAACCTTTCATAAGCTCTACAAAGGGTTCCTTTAAAGGATACTTGCGTGAACCGCAGAGTACAGAATGTTCTAAGATATGAGCCACACCAGTTGAATCGGAGGGTGGGGTACGGAAGATGATTCCGAAGACCTTATTTTCGTCATTGTTGACTAGGGACAATAGCTCTGCTCCTGTCTTTACGTGGCGATAAAGCTCAGCTTTAGTCTCCAATTCAGAGATGTGCTTTTCAGTAATACGCTCGAATCCATGGATGGTTTTCATCAGTGCCTCCAGGTTGCTATCGGATACCTTCCTATATAGTAAGACCGCATTTGCCCTTGTCGAGCCCAAGCCCGGTATTGCTATTTTCTGATTTTTCCATCAGCTTGCCAGATAGTTTATCAGTCTCAGCATGTGATCCTGTTTTATGTCAATATTGACATAGTAGCTGCTTTTAACAGTGAGGTTGTTGTTGCATTTAAAGTAAAGTTTTCGAGCAATTATGTCAATATTGACATAACTGTTTGTTCTTGACAGTCCCCTCGAATGTGCTATCTTGACCCAATATGTTTAAGCTTTTCAACCATTAACTTTTTATCTATCTCATTTCAGTATCACTACGCTCATGAGGCGCCCACTGTCATCAGACAGAATCTCAGACCGCAATACGTCTATTAATAATAACTATTTGGTTGAGTTTTAGTAGCAAGCGCTAGACCTTAACATTGGTAAACTTCCGTCTGGGTTTTATCTCGACCCGGTAAATCATTGACAAACTGTTCGAGAAGCTCGGGAAAAGTATTCCGAGCTATAACTTTCAAGTCAACGGCTAATGGATAAGTAACTGAACAGACAATTAGAGGTATATGGACCTCTAAGGCGTGAAAGGGGGTGTTAAGAGCCAGTCTAAAACATGATCGAAGTGTACCGATGTTTCATGAAAGGAGGGAAAATTAAACCCATGCAGATCACAAGAAGAGATTTCATGAAATTCTCTGGTGCTGCGGTAGGTGGCCTAGCTCTCGGTGGATTGGGTTTTAACCTGGCACCGGTAGAGGCGCAGGCCCAGACGCTCAAAATTCGCTGGGCCAAGGAAACCACCACCATCTGCCCCTACTGCGCAGTTGGTTGTGGCATAATTGTCCACACCTCCAGAGACGGATCGGGCAAGATCATCAACACCGAAGGCGATCCAGATCACCCCATCAACCAGGGCTCACTCTGTGCCAAAGGCGCAGCTCTGTACCAGTTGGTCACCACAGAGAGTCGAATCA
>Ga0316194_10001371_pt1 | contig 16781 bp, 15 predicted proteins | sample CroRivsedime1_MG_FD_204936 | JGI IMG/M metagenome (GOLD analysis project Ga0316194, IMG submission 204936) | Coastal sediment microbial communities from Maine, United States - Cross River sediment 1 | ecosystem: Environmental > Aquatic > Marine > Coastal > Sediment | place: USA: Maine...
TGTCGCGGTTGTACTGCAGGCGCAACCGGCTGAACTCGCTGGGCGACCAGTCGGCCATCAGGCTCCAGCGACTCGGATCGTAGCCGTCGCTGTTGAACACGTTCTCCTCGAGCACCTCGTTCGGATCGAGACCACCAGCATCGATGACGGCAAGGTCATTGTCCGATCCCATCCAGTCATAGCGCGCACCAATGCGCCAGCGTGGCATGAACTGGTAGACCACCTGCGCATAGAATCCCTGCTGCCGGCCATCGTAGTCGAGCAACGCGCTGTCACCCCCCTCGGTAAACGTGTCCGTGCCGTCCTCATGGCGATAGAAATACTCGGCCTGCAGTTTCATGTTGCGATCGGTCGGGTTGCCGTTTGGCGCCCATTTCCACACGAGGTCGGCGATCGTCAGGTTGGAGTCACCCGTGAAGGAATCACTGTCCTCCTCGTCCACATCACCATGGGTATGTCCGCTGCTGCTGCGATCAACGTCATTCACCCACATCTGCGATAGCCCGGCCTGCCAGCTGTGGCTGCTGCCGACATCACCGCCGAGCTTGGCAAACACAGTCTGGATGTTCCCCAGCGTGTCCGTGGCCTCCCCCCCTGGAAAACGCGCGCCACGAAAGGTTTCGCCGCCGAGGCGCAAATACAGGTCGGTGGGTGCCACCCAGTTAAACTGCACACCGTCGTCGGTGTACTGGCTGCCGAGCATGGCGCGGTACACCAGCGGTTGATCCCTGAAATCCCAGGCGTGCGAGTGCACCCGGTTCAGGTAACCGATGTCCGAATAGAAGCGTCCGAAGCGCAGGCCGGTGCCGCCCGGCAGGGCTAGCGTATCGACAAAGGCCTCCTCGATCTCGACCTCGGTGCCATCGCCGTCATCGTGCAGCCCGATGGTGCTTCGGGCATAAAACAACTGATCGACCGAGGCCGACATCACCAGCTCGGTCTCATCCAGCGTCAGGCCCTCGGCGGGCAGACCCGCCTCCCCGCCCAGCTGAAACCCCGGCAAGGCATAGTCGGCCGGGTCCTGCGAGTAGCTGTTCAGGCTGCCCTGCAGGATTAGCGAGATTGCGGGATTGAACGTGCTGGGCCGTTCCTGTTCAACGGGTACCGTCGTCGGTGCGGCAGCGGCGGCCTGTTCGGCGGTCTGTGCCTGGCTGCGTGCCTCGGTCGCCTCCATCTCTGCGGCATTCAGGCGCTCTTCCAGTGCACGGATACGGGCTTCATACTCCTGTTGCAAAGCGTCGATTTGCCGGCGAATCTCCGCCAGGTCGTCAGCAAGGGACACAGCCGGCATCACTAGCAGCCATACAGTGACTGCCATTTGGGACAGCTTCTTCATGATCACCTCCGGTATTCCGCCAGCCGGCTGTCATGTGATGGCCGACGGATTAATATCTCGAATACAAACAGACTGTCTGGTTATTCAGGACTACCGGGGTGGGGCGCGGGACAGATAGCGAAAGTGCGTTGAGAGGTCCTGCCGCGCGAGGACAGGGACAAGAGTGCGTTCATGGGTAAGCAGCTTCGGGAGGCCGTAATTCGGACACGCCGATGCATGGTCGTGGGTCTGTGATGACAGGCAGATGTTGCAAGTACCGCCATCGTCATGGGCGGCAACATCATAGGCATGCACCAGCTGCGCCAGCTGACCGAGCAGCAGGCAGGCAAGCAGTAACAGGGTTAGCCGGCTGAAATGCTTCATAGGCAAGGGATTGTACGGTAAGCGCATGGAACGGTCGAGTTTGCCAGTCAGTCCTCAAGGTAGGGCAGCCGCGACAGTGCTGCATGCCGGACCAATGACCCGATGTTAAGGCATAAGGGTAAAAGGGTATGCTTGTATACAGGGGTTAATACAGGTTGGAATTCTTCTACCGTAACAGCCATCATTGGACCTGGGGAAACAGTGCGTATATTGTTCCCGCACACACTTCCCAACAGACCACCACCGGGACGCTCCTACTCGACATTCGCGTGCGTACGGCTTTGGAGATAATGTCATGCGCCTCACGCCGACACCGGCCCACTGGTTCGAAACCTATGTCCCGCGTGATGAGACGGTGCATGCCCTGGAGGCGCTTGCCGCCACTGGCGTAGTGCAACTGGAACTTGATCCCAGGCTGGCGGAACCGCTGGATCTGGATCCAGTATACCGTCTCATTGACCGTTTCCGGGTTGTGCAAGACAAATACAGGGACCTGCTGCCTGCATTGGGCAGTTCACCCAAAGGACCGGTGGAAGCGCCGGAACGCACTGCCCGAAAAGCTCTCGACTGTCTGGAAACCTGGAGCGCGCCGCTGGACTTACTTCTGCAGCAGCAGGTACAGCTTGAAGCCAGGCACCAAAACCTGCTACTGCTGGACGAATACCTCACCGTCATGAAGGAGGCCTCGATCGATATCACTCACCTGACCCGGAAAAGCCGGTTCCTGTACAAGGGTGTATTCGCCTGTCCCCGAACACAGCATCTCGCGGCAGACATCTGCGCCACAATCGATGAGTTCATCCCGGGACACGAACATAATTTTTTTATTATCGCAGACGAACCAGGCTGCCGGGATATCATCGAAGAGGCCTACCGCTCCGAGGCGTGCCTCAGTCTCCAGATCCCTGACTGGCTATCGTCTAATCCGGACGCGCAGAAATCCCAGATCGAGGCACGAATAGCTGAAATTGATGAACAGGCTGGTGAAATACAGGAATCACTTGAGGAAAAGAAAAAAGACCCCGCCGTCATCGCTGCCATGGCCGATATTGATCTGCTTGTCTGGTACCTGAAGAACACAACACACCTGGCTTCGGCCCAAAAACTGTGCCATGTCACCGGGTGGACCGTAGCAGAGCACGTGGAGCACCTGCAGCAGGCTTTCCGCCGCGCTGACATCCACGGGGCGATTCGTTTCGCCAGTCCGCCCGAGTTCTCCAGGATACCGGTACACATGCGCCAGCCCTGGTGGGCCAGGCCATTCCTGTTCATTCTGGAAATGCTTGGAACAACGGACAGCACAGAGATCGACTCCGGTAAGCTGCTGCCGATCATTGTGCCGTTGCTGTTTGGATATATGTTTCCGGACATAGGCCACGGCCTGATGCTGGTCCTGCTGAGCACAATGTTGTACCGCCGCTGGCCAGCGGGACGCTTTCTTATCCCTTGCGGCCTTTCTTCTATGGTGTTCGGCCTGGTGTTTGGCGAAGTATTTGGTTTGCAGTCGGTGCTGAACCCTCTGTGGATCCATCCCCTGGACCATCCCCTTGAGGTCCTGTTGGCACCCCTGGTGTTTGGCGCCGGGCTGATCCTGCTTGGACTGGTATTCTACGGCGCCCAGGAATTGTGGCGCGGCGCAGCCAGAAAATGGCTATCAAGCGAAGCGGCGCTGCCGGTGCTTTATGCCGCGGTCCTGACAGGACTGTTTGTGCCCATGGCGCTGTGGGTCGCGATCTTTGCCATGCTCTGGTTTCTGCTGGGGCAGTTGTTCGACGTTTCGTCACATCGCCTCGCCCGGCTGGGACGAGGCCTCGGCTTACTGCTGCAAAATATCTTTGAACTGGCACTGAACACCCTGTCCTTCCTGCGCGTCGGCGCTTTCGCCCTGGCTCACGCCGCCCTGTCCAGCGCCATCTTAAGAATGACCGATGGAATCACCAACGAAGCCCTGCACATCCTGCTGTTGGTCCTGGGCCACATCTTCATCGTCACCCTCGAGGGACTGGTAGCATTTGTGCAGACGACGCGGCTGGTGCTGTTCGAGTTCTTCACCCACTTCCTGCGGGCCGAAGGCCGAATGTTCCTCCCCATGAGCAAACCGCCGCAGGGGGGAAATACCGGGAAGCGCTAGATTCCGTTTCTTACACAGTGCACGATGGCGGTACGCGTACTCTCGTTTCCCCAAATCGACTCAGTCTGTACATCTCAGCCAGGCCAGCATTTGCTATGTATTCGTTTAAGGAAACTGATTATTTTGTCATTCCGGGCGGAGCGCAGCAGAAACCTGGAATCCAGCGGTCTATATTCAATGCGTTATGGATTCCCGCCTTCGCGGAAATGACGAAAAACAGGATTAATCAGTGTCTCCTTAATATTAAAAAAGTTTTGAAATATTCCATTATCGTCATCCCGGCGCATGACTGGATTATCTTCGTCCACTGGTACCTATGGACAATATGCAACATTGATGTCAGGTACTATCGTTTAAGGACTCGGGTGTGGACGAATACAACACCTTCGGGAAATAAGTCCGCCGCTCAGTGTATGAGAAGGTAGTTAGCACCCGGGTACTTGAGGATTCACACATGGCCACCTTCGGGTGGCTTTTGTTTTATAGTAAAAAACGTCTCCCTGGACGGGGAGTCATTGAATTACCGTTTTTTTATCTATCCGTCACGTGCCAGAAGTGTTACTCACGCATCACCTTTTTTGTGACACATTCGCTGAAAGTATGCTTAAATCCTTTCGACAAAAACAGGGGGGAATTCGGCCATGAGATCATTCTGGCATTTCATCGTGCTGTTACTATTGCTGCCTAGCGCGACTTCCGCCAGCTCTGGAGAAGATGTTCTTGCTGGCTGTTACTCACTGGATCAGGATGATGAACCCTGGTTAAGAATAGAAAAAATTGAAGGGATCTATCATGTTTCGATAAGGGACAGGGATGGCTGGGGTGAGTCAGCAAGTTTACATCCAGGATCGCAAAAAGAACTTTCTGAAATATTCGAAAATGACAGCGCCAGAATCAAGTCAAGCCTGGTAGCAGACATGGGGCCATTTGCACTGTTCCATGTTCAGGCAGGAGAAACCTATGGCGGTTACAAGACTGAGACTGATTATATTGTGTTTATTCTCATTGGTGCCGGTTCTGCACATAAGAAAGATTGCATAACTTAGCAGCCATCTGCTAATCGTCTGATAGTATTGTTATTACGACCTGACGGTCCGAGCGTGGCCCATCGAATTCGCAGAGGAAAATATTCTGCCAGCGCGAGAGTCCCAACTCAGCGTTTATCAGGGGAATCGTCTCCGAGGGCCCGACCAGGCCCGACTTGAGGTGCGAATCACCATTGCCGTCCTGCTGGTCGTGCAGCCACACCCCCTTGGGTATCATTTTTTGCAGCAGCTGCACCACATCGGTCTGCACGCTTTCATCCCAGTTTTCCTGGATCATGACCGCCGCGGTTGCCCCCTGCGCATAGACATTCACCAGGCCATTGCTTACACCGCTGCGATGCACAGCTGCATTCACCTGCGCGGTAATATCCAGCAGCTGCTCGCGCTTGTGAGTGATTACTGTGATGGATTCACGCATTTTTTTTATCTCCGCACCGCAAACGGGATGGCGCCAGGAGCCGCCATGCAAACCGTTTCAACCGCCCGGCTCCCTGGGCGTCACACCGCCGTGATCGATACGTTCGTATTCGGCAATCACCTGGGCGCCAAGCAGCAGAATAATGGCTGCGAATTCAAAGCTGAGCAGGATGATGATGATGGTGGCGAGTGAGCCGTAAATAATGCTGACAAAAGACAGCGTGGTGAAATACCAGACCAGGACATGGCGTGTAAGCTCCCACAACAGGGTGGCAACGACGCCGCCGACCAGTGCGTGAGACCAGGCCAGTCGTCCGAGCGGCATCACGAGGTAAACAGAAGTCAGCAGCAATATCTCGCCGAGCACCCCGAGCAGGTAAAGAATGGTTGCCGTGGCACTGGTCATGTTGATATCAATTCCAACCAGCGTAGGCGTGTCGCTGCTGTGCTGATGAAGCCAGCCGGCCATCACGCTGACGACAAAAAAACCTGCCACCAGCAGCACAATGTACACATAGGGCAGGATCGCTGACACCAGGTAGTGACGACGGTGCCGCAGACGACGATGAAAAAATATCATCGACATGGCACTCTCCAGCACTGTGAAAGCCAGCGAACTGAAGAACAGCAACAGCACTATTCCCATGGTACCGATCACCTTCCAGTGTACCAGGAACGCCTCCAGATGCGTGGCAAGAACATCGGAACGTATCGGGGCGGCCATCGCCAGAAAGGTCGACACCGTGTCGAGCAACAGCCTCTGCTCAACCAGCTGGGAAAGCAGGATCAGGACCAGCGCAATAACGGGAATAATAGACAGCAGGGTGTAATAGGCGACCGCACCTGCAAGCAGCAAACCCTGGTTATCGATAAAGCCCCTGATGACATCCAGCAGGAAGCGCCCCGGGTGACTGACAACGTAACCGAAGGGTGACGGGTTGGCATTCATGCTGTAATCAGTTAATTGTGCCGGCTATGAAATCATCACATCAGCTGCCAGCCACCGCTTTCTGGATAAGCGGGAGCAACGATTCGGGCAGCCGGATACTGCCCGATAGCGCGAACTGCTGCGCCTGGTCGGACATTTTCTTCCAGGTCTTGCGGATTATATCCAGCCACTTTTCCTCATCGTAGTCAGCATGCTTGCCTGCAAATTCCAGCAGGTAGTGCTCCATGAAGACCAGGTCGGTCACATCTTCCAGCAACTGTGTGTCCGGGTTTTCCTTTATGCCTTTCTTGGCCACCGCCTCCCTGACCCGGCTGATGACGTCATCATCACAGCCCGCCTGCACCAGCAGATCGGCCGCGGTGTTGGCCTGAATCTTGTAGAGATCCTTGCGCCACTGCAGGTAGCCGATGCGATCCATCGGGTAGGCATCACGCGGTGATTTCCAGCGCTGCACATGCTGCGCACGTATCGCCAGCTTCACGGCGTCATCGGCATCGGGTGCAAAGCGTTGCAGCATGTCAGACATGCGCTGCGAGTAAAGCAGCTCTTTCGGCCAGGTTTTGCCATCTGCGGTCACCTGGTTCGGGTCTTCGCTGTTGGCAGCATCTATCAGCGACACCGCTTTCTCATACGTCGTTTGTTGTTGAGTCATGGACATTACTCTGTATTGAATGAACAGATCGGGAACACCCTGTCCCCGCTGGTCAGGAATAATACAACAACCGTGCCTGTTCATGTAGCGCCGTCCCCGGCGCGATTCGGTGCATGACAAAAACAATCGCGCCGGGGACGGCGCTCCACAGGTAAGTCAATTGATATATAGATCACGATTCGGCCGGCATCCCGATGACAGAACGGTGCTTGCCCGAGTGTGAACGCGGAATGGCCTTGACTTGCTCAACCTGCAAGGACATATCATTGCCGAGGTCGGCCTGCAGCCGTGATTTCAATGCCGGCCAGATACTATCCGTTACATCTTCGCGGCTACAGAGCCTCAGCTCGATGCGGCCCGGCCCGGTCTGTTCGAACTGAAACTGCAGAATGCCGCTATAACCATCCAGCAGATGCACGAAATACGACGGGTAAATCTTGCGCCCCGCGGGCGTGACGATCAGATCATTGCTGCGGCAAACGTCGAGCGCCAGCAACGGGAATGGGGAACCACAACTGCAGCGCCCCTCTTGCAGCCGCCCCAGGTCGCCCAACTGGTAACGAATCATCGGCATGATGCGATTGGTGAGCGAGGTCACCAGTATCCGCTGCTCTCCCTCTACCGGTATCGATTCGAGCTTCACCAGATCACTGAAGACGTGGAAATTGCCGTGCGCGCATTGCAGTCCGATATTCGGTACCTCGCGACTGCCGTACTGGTTGAATACCGTGCATGAGAACGCCGACTCGATGGCCGCTCGCTGCCAGTCGTAAAGCACCTCGGCCGTGGAGAACACCCCTTTTATGGTTGCTGGCATAGGCATGTGCCTGCGTCGCACAAACTGCGCCAGCTCCGTCAGGATCGAGGCATACCCCTGCAGCAGCGTCGGCTTCCAGGACTGCACGTGCCGCGCCCAGTTCAACAGCTCGGCATCACTGAATTCATACGCACCGAGTGTCTGCTCTGCCGCCGTATAGCGCCGCAGCCGGTCAGACGGCGTGCGCGGTTTGTGGATATCCTGTCGAGCACCCCAAAAGTTCAGTACCTTGTCGCCCGGCCGCCAGCCCGCCCAGCAGTAACTGCGCATCATGCCGGCACGCATGTGCTCGGTCTTTTCATCGGTGTAATAAAATGCCAGCGGCTTGCCGGTTGACCCCCCGGTGTAACCCAGCTTTAAACCGGTCTGATCAAGACCACCGGCAAGCAGGGCATCACGCTGTGCAACCACCGTCTCACGGGTGAGCACCGGCAAATCAGTCGCGTCAAAATCCGGCCCGGCAAGGCCCTGGTAGCTGTCCCGGTAAAAGTCCGTATTTTGCATCGCAAAACGTACCATGGCGTTGAACTGCTGCTGCTGATAGTGCTGCAACTGTTCGGCGCTGAACGCCTCGTGAGCCAGCAACGGCTTCAGCAAACGGTAACGCAGCGGCCGGGCCTGGCGGTGAACGAGGTTCTTCAGGCGCCCGATGACCCTGCTCACCCTTGCAGCACCCGCTCCCAGGACTGCCGGTCAAAACGGTAATTTGCCAGCGCATCGACGATGGCCGTGCAGCGCGCACCCCGGTGAGCCACATCATCGATCAGCTGCCAGGCACGTGCGTCTTCACCAAAATTGGCATGCAGGGACCCGCAGAACTGCTCGAACAGGGTGTGTGTCTGTGCATCGTTACGCCACCAGTGCACCGGCCCGGAGAGGAAATTTTCAAGTGTGTCCAGGCGCATCAACACGCGTTGCCGTACCTCCGCATAGTGCGCACGCATGGTGGCTTCCGTCGCCAGCACCTGCGTCTGGATTTCAGCGCGTGCGGGCAGCTGCTCCGGGTAACCCTGTGCGACCAGCTCGATCACCGTAAACAACATCACGTCACCGAAGAACTGCCGTTCAAACTCGCCGGACAGGTCAACCAGTGCGGTACTGCGATCGACACCCGGACGAAATTCCGAGCCACCGGTCTCCGCGACGGTACGCCGGTGCAGCAGGGGCAGGTTGGCGGAGACAAAGGCATCACCACTGCTGGCCTGTACGAGGCGCCCGAGCACCGGCCCCGCCATGCGCAGCTGCAGTCCCGCAAACGGAATGAAATACCTCAGGGCTGCGGGCGAAAGGACATAGTTGCCGGTATACACCGTGCGTGCCGGTGTCACACTGGTCTGCACATCGGCGTGCTGGTACGGCGTCACCCGCGTGGGATGCTCGCCATCGAAAAAACGATTGAGTTTGCGGGACAGGTCAGACAGGCACGCCGCATGATCGTGCGCCCCCTGCAGCGTACACCGGTAACGGCTGGCCACGCCTGATGATTTGAAACCAAACAGCCTTGCCATGTCATGATAGGCCGCGGCATCGTGATGGTCCGAACCCTCGTGAAAGGTGCACGGCGCATTCGCCCCGAGGCCGGCCATTTCCGTCAGCAAGGCAAGCACATCCTCCAGCAGGGTGCCGGCCATCACCGCCGGTGATACCGGCGGGTCACCCACCACCTTGCCGGTCAGCACCTCGACCGGTGACTGCCTGAAGATCCGATCAATGTGGTAGAAATAATTGGTGGTAAAGCGCCCGCGTCCGGCCACTGTGTCCGCATGGAAGGCCTCGTCGCTATCGACAAACAGGAACAGCAGGCGTTCATCCTGCCGTGCCATCCTGTTCAACATCAGGCAGGTAATGTTACGCATGGTCGATGCGCCCTTGTGGAAGAAGGCCTCGGGTGCGGCACTGCCGATAATGTTGCGCAGCGCCTGGCGGTCACTGTCAGCCAGTCTGTCGAGCTCCGCGAGTTGCTCCTGCTGGCCAAAATAGCGGGTTTCGATACCCGACTGGCTGATCTCGGCAGCGATCGCCCGGTTTTCGCTAATGCTCCCGGCGGCACGCGAGTCGTCGGCAATCACTGCCACGATCTTGTTCGTGCATTGCTCAGCGCCCGCGCCATAACGAAATGCCCGCGCGGCGCCCGCCAGGCTCAGCAGGCAAGTACGCAGTTGCTGTGGTCGATCCGCCACCGGCACCACCACGACCAGGGTGTGGCGCGTATCATTCCCGGCAGCCGCAATATGACCTTCCATTTCGGCAAACAGTGCGTGGTAGAGATCAAGCTGTGCCGGGTCAAGCGCGGAGTCCCACAGCGCGGTTTCAAGCACGGGAATGAGCTGATCATAGAGTGGCAGCAAGGCGGCAAGCCCGTCGGCCTGTGCCAGCCGCGCACGGATCAGGGCGACTGCATCCGCATCCGGGTGAAGCTCAAGGCAACGCTCCAGTGCCGGACAAGAGAATGCACCCATGGGGAAACCAGCGTTTAATTGCGCAGCGAGTTGTAGTTTGGAAAGGCGTCCTTATCGAGCATGATTTCGACGAGATTAATGCCCTCGAGAAAATCCGTGTCCGCAAACAGCCGCTCCAGATCGGCTTCCGTCTCGACGCGCTGGTAGTCGATACCAAATGATTTCGCCAGCAGGGCGTAGTCGGGATTCACAAAGTCGCAGTCGATATAGCGTTGTTTATAACTCTGGTACTGGTTCTTGCGGATCAGCCCCATGGTGGAATTATTGAACATCACCACGGTAATCGGCAGCGCGTAGTTGACCGCCGTCATCAGTTCCATGCAGCACATCTGGAAACCGCCGTCACCGATAATCGCGAGGGTCGGCTTGTGTTCAGCAAAGCGTGACCCGATGGCTGCCGGTATCGCATGGCCCAGCGAAGAGATACCGGAGTTCGGGTAAAAACGGTTACCGCTGGAGACGTTAAAAAAGTTCTGCGCAAAAATCAGGTTGTCATCGAACACCACCAGGTCTTGCGGGAAATGTTGCTCAAGGCGCCTGTAGAAACTTTCAACCAGTTCAAAACCGGCGCTGAATATCTTGCTGCTACCGGCATCGCGCTGGGCGACCGGGTCATTCACGGCGATTTGTTTACGTACCGCCTGGCGATCAACGCCCTGTGCATCCAAAGTTCTCAGCACACCGTTCAGCGTTGACTTTATATCACCGGTCACGGCCACGTCGGACTTGAACACCTTGTCGATCTGTTCAGGGTTGCTGTCGACCTGCGCAATCTTCTTGTTATGCAGCAGGGTATCATCCCACAGGTAGCTGGTACGCTCGTTAAACCCCGCGCCCAGAAAAATAATGGCATCCGCATTCTCGACAATGTACTTGTAGGCATAGCCGGTCGAGGTGACACCGAGGCTGCCCAGCGACAGCGCGGACTGCTCGCTGATAACGCCCTTGCCTTTCATGCTGCTGGTGACCGGTATATTCAGTGAATCACTCAGTTCGCATACCTGCTGCTGCGCACCGGACTTGATGCAACCATAGCCCGCCACGATAACCGGATTGCGCGACTCCAGTATCAGCCCGGTCAACGCGTCAATCGAGCGGGTGTTCTCGGCGGCGGCGGGATCCGGCCGCTCCGTGACCACACGCTCCAGCAGGTCTGCATCAACCAGTTCCTTCTGCACGTTGAAGGGGATGCAGAGCAACACTGGCCCCGAGTTGGCTGACAACAGCACCCTGGATGCCTGATTCAGCACGTTCACCAGGTAATCGGTACGTTCTATGACCTTGCGATAGCGGGTAATGCTTTTGAACAGTTCATCCTGGTCGATGCTGCCGCCCTCGCCCGAACTCTCCTGCAGCCCGCCCTTGCCAAAGATATGGGTGGACGTTTCACCCGTCACCACCAGAATCGGTTGCCGGTCGGCATAGGCATTGGCAATGCCGGTCACCAGGTTGGTTGCCCCCGGACCCGCGGTAGTGATGCAAGCAGCTATCTTGCCCGAGGCACGCGCGCAACCACAGGCCATAAAGGCCGCGCCCTGCTCGTGCTTGGCAAGCACACTCTTCACGCTGGAATGGTAGAGGCTGTCGTACACCGGCTGGATGTGGGCCCCGGGCATGCCAAAGATATACTCGATACCGAGCCTCTCCATGTACCTGACGATCAGCTCGCTGACTGGGATCTTCATGGCTTCACCACGTTTCTGCAGTCGCGACATTGTAATGCCTTCCGTCACGTTTCACACATATTAAGCGTCACCCGCCAGCCGCCCCTGACAATATTTATCTTATTGATATATTTATAATTTTTATGAAGCGCGCCTGTCATCAGCCTACCTGGAATGAAAATGGTCAGCGGGGATACGCGCTCACATTGAGCACTCAGACGGATGGTACTGACTTGAAAGCGGAGCGGCCGAAACAGGTGCGCGCTGACGCGTTTTTTTTGCACCAGCGGCCTATGTGGCGCATTATCCGGGCGGGCGTGTACAAATCCGGACATGATGACCGGACACCCTGGCAATTCAAGAGCATAACAACTTAACAGGAGAAATCACTTTGAAACGATCAAACAGTATTTACGGCCTGCTGGCCGCCGTGGCACTAGCCAGCTCGATGGTCATGACCGCGGCCGATGCCGGCGGCATGGGCATGGGCAGCAGCTCCAGCAGGAACAACGATCGCGGCTATGGACCGGGCGGCGGTTACGAGCGCGGTTACCCTCAACGCTACGGTCAGGGCTATGGTCCAGGACCGGGTTCCGAGCAGGGTTATGGCCCTGGCCAGGGACAGGGCTACGGTCCAGGACCGGGTTCCGAGCAGGGTTACGGCCCCGGCCAGGGACAGGGCTATGGTCCGGGACCGGGTTCCGAGCAGGGTTACGGCCCCGGCCAGGGACAGGGCTATGGTCCGGGACCGGCTTCCGAGCAGGGTTACGGCCCCGGCCAGGGACAGGGCTATGGTCCGGGTGGTGGCTATGGCTCAGGCCCCGGCAACGACAGTGGTTCCGGCTTCGGCATGGGTGGCAACCGCGGCGACCGTGGCTATCCACCGCGTGGCGGCTATGGCTATGGCCCTGGCGAAGACAGCGGTTCCGGCTTCGGCATGGGTGGCAACCGCGGTGACCGTGGTTATCAGCCGCGTGGTGGCTATGGCTCAGGACCCGGCAACGACAGTGGGTCCGGCTTCGGCATGGGTGGCAGTCGCTAGACCACAGCAAAAAGCACCCGGCCTTTTTCGTAGTTAACAACGAAGCCGCGTTGAATAACGCGGCTTCGTTTTATATCTCGCTTCATTCCGAAGCAAGCTGTGGTTTATGCCATTTGATCATCCGCGACGTGATAGCGCGGGTCTTCCAGCACATTCACCTCTACCAGGTCGCCGGCCTTCTTTAACAAGCGACGACACTCTTCACTCAAATGCCTCAGATGCAAGGTCTTGCCTGCCCGGATATACCGTTCCGCCAGGGTGTCGATTGCTTCAATCGCCGAGTGGTCCGCCACCCTTGAATTCTGAAATTCAATAATCACATCATCCGGGTCTTCTTCCGGATTAAACAGTTCCAGGAAGTTTTTCACTGAACCAAAAAACAGCGGGCCATTGAGTTCATGCACACGCGACCCCTGCTCGTCATCATAGGTTTTACTATTGATATGCTTGGCATGTTCCCAGGCAAACACCAGCGCCGAGACGATCACGCCAACGACCACGGCAATCGCCAGGTCTGTAAGCACGGTCACCGCCGAAACAAGTATCAGCACAAAGGCGTCGGTTGCCGGTATCTTGCCCATGATGCGCAGGCTTGACCATTCAAAGGTGGCGAGCACAACCACAAACATTACACCCACCAGTGCCGCCATGGGGATGCGTTCTATCAGCGGCGAGGCAAACAGGATAAACATCAGCAGGAACAGCGCCGCGGCGACGCCGGACAAACGCTGGCGCCCGCCGGAGTTCACGTTGATCATGCTCTGGCCGATCATGGCGCAACCACCCATGCCGCCGAAGAAGCCGGTCACCGTGTTGGCAATCCCCTGCCCCATACACTCGCGGTTACCACGGCCACGGGTATTGGTCACTTCATCAATCAGGCTCAGCGTCAACAGGGACTCGATCAGCCCTACTGCTGCGAGAATGAAGGAGTACGGCAGGATGATGATGAGTGTTTCGAAAGTCAACGGCACCGACGGAATATGAAAAGCCGGCAGACCGCCCTTGATGCTGGCGAGGTCACCCACGGTCACCGTGTCCAGTTCCAGCCCCAACGCCAGCAGGCTGACCGTAATAATTGCCGCCAGCGCCGCTGGAAAGCTGCCGGTTAATTTCGGCAAATATTTTATGATGAGCATGGTGAGTATGATCAGGCCGGCAAATATCATCAGCGCCTCACCCGACAACCATTGCTTCACACCCTCGGCCGAGGTCACCTGAAAGTGCTGTAACTGGGCAAGGAAGATCACAATCGCCAGGCCGTTGACAAAACCCAGCATCACCGGATAGGGCACGATACGGATGAACTTCCCCAGCCGTAATGCACCGGCCCCCATCTGCAACAGACCGGTCAACACCACCGCTGCAAACAGGTATTCCACACCATGCTCGGCGACGAGAGCGACCATCACCACCGCCATGGCGCCGGTCGCACCGGAAATCATACCCGGGCGGCCACCAAAAATGGCCGCCAGCAGGCCCACCATGAAGGCCGCATACAGTCCGACCAGCGGCTCTACCCCGGCCACAAAGGCGAAGGCCACGGCCTCCGGCACCAGCGCCAGGGCCACCGTCAGGCCTGACAGAATCTCGTTTTTAGCACATACGCGGCTGGCGCAACCTAGCTTGAACATGGATGACCTGCTTGAATTGACTACGAAAAGGGCTGAAGAGTTTATCAGTATTTACTAATATATTAAAGTGCGGGATCTGGACAGATAGCAGCGGGGAACTGAATAGAGGGAGCCTGTCGCTCGCGCTTACTTGCACTTCACCCGCTGTGACCGCCCGAACAGGTCCACAGCATTCTGGCAGCCAATCCGGCGTGCCACGTCTTTCGGCAACTGCGCCAACCAGCTGCGATGAAACGTCCAGAAACGTCCCAGCTGCTGCCAGCCACTGTCGGCCTCATCCCAGCGGTCCAGCTGGTCAACCGGCCACACCGGGTCCGAACCCACCATGAACCTTGACGGGTACTTCAGCAGCAGCGCCCTCCATGCCGGCAGCAGCGTGCCGTCTGCAGCGGTCAGGGGGTTATTTACGAAACGCCAGGGATCGCGCGCACCCAGTCCACCCCAGACATTGTCACAACGCGCGAGTACCCGGTCGACCGCCTCCGGCGGCAGCAAGGCACCGCTGTGTGCCCACAGGATGTGTGACTCAGGAAACTGCTGGCACACCTTCAACATGAAATCCGCTCGTGAAAATTCGGTGTGAATCATGATCGGCACATCGAACTCGGCTGCCAGTGTCAGCAACTGCTTGAGGACGACGGCCTTCTCGAGGGTCGGAGCGAAACCGCCAACGACATGCAATTCACCGATACCCTGGTACTGACCGGAAGCCAGCGCCGTACGCGCGCGCGTCACCGTGGTGTCGTCATAGGCCCAGCGATGCCAGTCGCCCCCCTCGCGGTAGGGACTGAAGATTGGAACAATCCTCTCCGGTGCCCGTGACTGCAGCACCAGCGCCAACTCCGCCGGCGTACCGATCACCACACCCATGACAATATCCTCCTCATCAAGGGCGGCCATTGCGTCGGCCGGTGACGTCACGTCCCGTTGGGTCCACTTGTAATGCAGGTGCATGTCGGCCACGGGCGGCTGTGCCTGCAGACCAAGCGGCACGCACAGCAAACAGCAGATCATCATGTAACGGTGCATGGAATACTTCCCGAGCATACTAAGTTAAGAAAGCCATGATTAATTTTACCCATCATTGCAGGGTGCGTATATCACATCAAGCCAGGCGCGATCCTGTGCTAGACTTTGCCGAAAAGGCACCGCGTACTGCAGCGGATGGTATTTCAACGTTTTTAGCGGGGGAAGTAATTTGACGAGAGCGGTTTCGCTATCTGGCCTGTTAGGTGTATCACTGCTACTTACAGTGCTGTGTAGCCTGCCTGCAGCAGTACGGGCAGCATGGTCAGTCGATCAATCTGCCGGCTGTGTACTGGAGTCCGGGCAAACCAGCCTCTTCGATGGCTATCAGGACACCACGGTGAAACTCAGCATCAGCGATAAGGGGCTGCTGGTCAGGACGGAATCCAATATCGATCCGGGTTTTGACGACGTGGGGCTCGCGGTGGACGGCGCAGACTTTCTGCCGGCAGACACGGTTGTGGATGAGCGCCATGTGCTGTTCAGCAAGGGCAGCGATGCCATCGTGGAGCAATTTGTGCGTGGCCGGGCGGTCAAAGTGTATTTACGCTTCTGGCCCAGCTATCCTGCAACACAGCGTTACGAGACCGGTTTCAGCCTCATTGGCTTCACCCGGGCATACAGGGACTACACACAATGCCGCGATACACCGCCTGCATAAGAAAGGCACCGCGGTCAGGGAGCTTATAGATGAGACTGACGACCAAGTTCAATCTGGTACTGTTCGCCGTGTTTTCACTCGGCCTTGTGTTCGCCGGATATATCTCCTATACCGTACTGCACAAGCATGCCCGTGAAGAGGTACTCACCCACGCCGGCATGATGATGGAGGCCGCCCTGGCCATTCGCGGTTACACCGTCAAGGAAATAAGACCGCTACTGACGCTGCAGATGAAGCGCGACTTCCTGCCACAGTCTGTGCCGTCCTACGCCGCCACCCAGAATTTCAACAGTGTCAGGAAAAATCACCCTGAATACACCTACAAGGAAGCGGCGTTGAATCCGACCAATCCCCGCGACCAGGCCACGGACTGGGAAGCGGACATCATCCAGGCATTCAGGAACGATGTGGAGCTCACCGAACTCAGTGGTGAACGACTCACCCCGCTTGGGAAATCACTGTACTACGCACGACCCATCAGGATAAGCAACAAGAACTGCCTGACCTGTCACAGCACAATCGACGCCGCACCGGAAACCATGATCAAGCTGTACGGGACAGCCCACGGTTTTGGCTGGCAACTC
>Ga0316194_10001372_pt1 | contig 16777 bp, 13 predicted proteins | sample CroRivsedime1_MG_FD_204936 | JGI IMG/M metagenome (GOLD analysis project Ga0316194, IMG submission 204936) | Coastal sediment microbial communities from Maine, United States - Cross River sediment 1 | ecosystem: Environmental > Aquatic > Marine > Coastal > Sediment | place: USA: Maine...
AAGTCTTCTGGTTCATGCTTATCCCAAAATTTTTCGAGTTCCTCATCACTCCTGGGAGAAACATCAGATACGTTCTTTAATCTTTCCATCATTAAAATCCTTTTCTTAGGGCGTACATCCGTCTTTTTTTTAGATTCATGTCCCTAGCGGTAATTATTTTAAGAACATTGGCACCAGATTCGAAATTTAAGATAGTCGTCTCTTCCGGTGATAAAATCCTTACCAACACCAGAAGGTCTCGACCCGAAAAAGATTGGCCGTAAATAAAATAACCGTCCCGATATGCTAAAGAAAAGGCATATGGATCATCGTAAATAACCTCTGTGAAGTCTATTGAAAAATCGGATTGTGGTGCTGTCCCTATGGCATAAGAATATGTAGGCTTCGATGAGCAGCCACTTTTAAGCATTATCGTGACTAAAAGTCAATTTCTGATTGTGCCCTCATCATCGCAAAACAAAGCGTTTTAAACTGGCAATATGCGACAGGTTCATGTAAATATTTTTGTGAGCAATTTTTGGATGTTGCGTTCAGCATTGATGAAAATCAAAACAAAATTACAGCCGGCCGGTGATTTTGGATTTCGGAAGGTGGATTTTTAACTTCAACAAAAAGGTAAAAGTTCAGCCACTAAGGCACAAAGGCACTAAAATGTTTAGATAATTCAAAATTACTTGCAAAAAGGAAAAACGTCATCTGATTTTTTAGGAATGAATTCTTCCCTTTCATATAACGTTTTAAAATTAGTATCTTTTATTTGTGACTTTGAGCCTTAGTGGCTGAAGAATTACCAAGAATGAAATATATAGTCATTTTGTATACTGCTTTTACCTTTGTAATTCCGAGATATCATTTACACGCTGCCGACAAAAGCGCGGTTAGGAGAAGTTCCATGATCGACATCCAGCAGACCGGTGATCGACTCGAGGCGCACCTGCGAGCCCTGACCGAGACCATTGGGGAACGCAGCGTGCGTTTTCCTGAAAATCTGAATAAAACTGCCGGTTATATCCAATCGTTTTACCAAGATATCGGACTTGCGGTGCACAAGGAACCATACGATTACTCCAATTATAAAGTTGCCAACGTCGTCGCCGAGATTTTTACCGGCCCCCAACCCTCCCGTCGATATCTGCTGGGCGCCCATTACGATTCGGTTTCAGGCACCGTAGGGGCGGATGACAATGCCAGTGCAATTGCCGTCCAGTTGGAGACCGCCCGGGGTCTCAAGGCATTGCTCGGCCAAGAAAACCTTGATCTGGCGGTGACCTTTGTTTCATTTGCACTGGAAGAACCGCCGGTTTATGGAACCCGCTACATGGGTAGCCGGGTATACGCAACAAAGGCACGCAAAGAACAGGTGGAAATCGACGGTATGATTTGCCTGGAGATGGTGGGCTATGCCTGCTATGAGCCGGGATGCCAGCATTATCCCTTTCCGCTGGGGTTTTTCGGCTATCCCAAAGAAGGCAACTATATCGGAATTGTCGGCAACTTCAAATCCGGCGGATTTACAAAAGCACTATTTACAGCGTTTCAAAAAAACCCAGAACTTCCCGTAATTAAGTTAAAAATTCCGTTCAACGGGTGGATCCTTCCGGCTGTCAGGCTCAGTGACCATGCCTCTTTCTGGGATCAAGGATTTAAAGCGGTCATGATCACGGACACCGCTTTTTTCCGCAACCCCCACTATCATCGTCCTTCGGATACGATGGGAAAACTGGACTACCGGTTCATGGCTGAGCTGGTGGAAAGTTTGCTCCTCTATTTCAAATCTCATGGAAGCGAACATTGAAAGAGCGGCGTATATTCAGCCACAATTAGCGCAAAAGTCCCGATAGCCATAACCGTTGGCAACCGGTGACATTTGGTGTTGAGAATATCTGGCTCACAATACCGTTGATGTCTCCAACAAAGCTGGAATTATTGATGATCATTAGAATTTAAGATGTCCTCAATCTCCGCTTTCCGAGCATAGCAGATAATATATGCTTGAAATATTTGACAGCCTTAAAAATCTTATGATATCAAAAAACTCATCATCATTAACTTCGATAAATATCGAATTAAAGATCATGGTAAGATACATTCAACCAAGCATGACACCTCAAATTACTACAATGTAGTGCTCTTTATTCTTGACAATGACAACGACTTCGTGTAGATAAATAGAAAAATTATTGGCCCAACCCCTCGTGTTCCCAGGAGCGCAAAGCTGATTATCCTCTCATTCGGAATCCTATTCTGAGCTGAGTCTCATCCCGAATCGAAATTCACCTACTTTTAGCTACTTTCAAAAATCGGTTACTTTTAATCCTAAACCTTCGTAGAGAAAGCTATGATACTGGTTTTTTTGAAGATGCCGATGTGATATCCTCTGGCGGAGTAATCCCGTTAGAGGCACTTTTCGTTCGTTCAATCAAGACACTTTTCCAATATACCCAATACATAAAAAAGGAAGGGGTGTCAAAAAATGAAAAGAAAAGGATCATTTTATATAGTTCTCTTTTATACACTAATCGCATCTATACTTAATTTTGGAGGCAGCCGCTCCTACGGATATATCTGAGCAAGACCTTCGAGAAGATCGATATAGAGATAGAAAGCTCGATGCAGAGGACAACCAATTGCGGCTTCATTATTGCCGGTTCGACAAGCTCTTTATTTGTTCCAAAACAAACGGCTAAACCTATTGGCATATTTATTCAACCCAGGGTCCTGGAGATCAAAGCCAAAGGCAACATATTCTTTTCTTGGATCAGCTTACCTGAAGAGTATGATGCCCACGCAATTAGCTGCGATTCTCTTGAGTTATCCGTTCTGTCCTGCCCAAAGTGCAATATAATGTATCCAACTTATCAGTTTCCGGTACATGGGAAATACCTAACCGTTTTTCTCCGGAAGGATCTGATTGATATAATCGAGACGATGGATTTGGACCTTCCGACCAAGCTAAACTTAAAAGTTTATGGTGAGATGAATGACGGGACTCCTTTTGAGGGATTAGAAACCATTTGGATTATTAAACAAATAAAATAAAAGAAAATAGCCTAAAGATGAGGTGATCTGAAATTCATATCGCTGATAGCTTTTTTAATTTTCTTATTTGTAATAAGATTAATAGATTAAACGTAATGATATCAATCGCTATCTGAAAGCAAATAATTGTTTTCAGTCGGCTTATTTTTTTTGTATAGCACCGGTGGTCCTTCACCTGCAGCTTTGATATCAAATTCACAAAACATTTTGCCGATGATTATGTCTGCTGCCCAGCCTTTGCTCTGCGAAACTTGAATTCTGAATCGCTTAGCATCCGTTTCATGATTCGAGATTTTTTACCATCCGAGTTCATAGGGTCGCAACCGAAAGCACATTGTAGGTACGTTCCCGTTAGGTGCGGCGTTTGGTTAACGTTTGGGCCTTTTTATACCTTAAAAGAAATTATAGTTTTGAAAGGCAGTATCGATATTCATCGTTAGTGGGGCGATGGCGCGCAGGGATGCGGCGCGCAAAACCGTCATGGCTTCCTGAGACATCCTGCCGTGTATTTTCAGTTTGACGATGGCATCCTGCGGCAGCTCAGCAATCGTGCTTTCAAGGTACGACCTGGGCTTTGCAGCGTTCATATCCCCGGGATGCAAATTGAGCTGAATCATGGGGAATCCTGCCAGAGCCAGGCTGAAATCATCCTTGCGCACTAGAATAGGTCCGCGGCCGATCGAAGAGGTGGATCCCCGGATGTTCGGCCAGATGATGGTAGGGGATGGCCGAACGCTCATGGTTGCCGGGTACCAGATAGACCGGGGTCCCCTGATCGGCAACCTGTTTAAGGGGTTTAAATGCCATGGCGACAAGCCGCGGGGGAACTTTACTGCGGTAGAGAATATCCCCACCGTGCACCACGCAGTCCACCCGGCCCTGCAAGGCCGGCCTCAGGGCGCGCTCAAAATTGGCGAAAAATTCCGGTCCTCTTCTGCGTCGCTGAATTCGGGGACGAAAAGGAAGATCAAATCCCAGGTGTGTATCGGCCAGAAACAGGATGCGGATTATACCCATCGCAGTACTCTCACTACTTCCCGCTGATTCAGGGTCACTTTGGGGCCGAGGCGCAGTTCGATGTCCCGGCCTTCGGAGAGCAGCCGCCTCAGTTCGGTGGTGACGACGCGCAACCGATCGTAGGTTATCAGATTAATATTTTTTTTCCGCGAACGAAATGACTTCGCATATCCCGGAGGTATCGGAGCTTTTTTTCCGGTCTTGACATCATCTCGCGCAAGGACGGATCCGTTTTCAAAAACCACCAGGGTTTTTAAATTATCGCGATCAGCGGCCGATGACCAGGCCAGGGTGGATTCGCTCAACAGGCAGAACCAGCGGGCCCGCCGGATCAGATGAGCGCTGTGGAGCACCACTTTTTCGATGGAACCTGCAACTGCCTCCGGCGTCCAGATGTGCTTTTTGCCGGATTCTTCTTGTTCCGTATCAACATCGCCATTATCGTCTTCTTTCTCTGCGACCATTTCAGCCAGTGCGGCGGTTTCCAGCCGTTCGCGCCAAAGTTGTGCGCCCAGGGCGGTCAACCACCGCAGTGCAGATTGTTGTCCCAGGCGTCTGCCATACTTTTCCCGAAACATTTTGAAACCGGCCTGCATGTAATCGATTTCGGGGGTATAATCCGGTGGCAGGCTAAGAACAGCGCCGGCGATATCCAGGTGCTTAGCAGTCCTCAACTGCATGCCGCCCGCAAACCACAAGCCAAAAGCTGAAACTGATTTAATAAACCTGCCGGTCGGAAGGGGTCCCACGGGATTATCCTTTGCGACAACGGCGGAATGCCGGCAGAGGTCTTTGGTACAAAATGTGAGCCCGCGCTGCCGCCCGCGCAGGGCAATGTTGTAGGGCGGTGAACGGTGTTTGATTTCATCGGATTCCAGGATGGCGGCTTCCAGGGCAGAGCCGGTTAGGGTAAAATCCAGCGCCCGGGCCTGGGTCAGCATCTCCAGGGTGTGTTCCGCGTGGGGCGTTTTTTGCCGGAAATAGCTGTTGACCCGCTGCTTGAGAGATTTGGCCTTGCCGATGTAAAGCGGAGCGCCCTTCCTGGCACGCAGCATCCGATAAATGCCGGGCTTGTCCGGTAATCGGCGGTAAATCTCGGGATTCATCGGAAATGTCCGTTTTGATCGGCCGGCGGGTTTGGTGGCAGCCAGCCAGTCGACCAACTGGTCGAGTGTGGAAATGCCGCAATTTGTACTCAATAGTTCGACCATTTTTTTCCAGATAAAGGCGGTTGCGACAACATGGTCGGCACTGCGTTTGAGCTCCGGCAGGCCATGGCCGAAATAGCCAGCAATGGCTCTGATGCCCCTGCGTGGTAGATCGGGCAAGAGGCGGACCGCAATCTTATGGGTGCAGATTATCTGGAAAGGGAAGGCGCTTTTGGGATAATTTTTTAGGTGAAGTTGGCGTAAAAATGGTTCTTCAAAACGGGCAAAATGGATCACCAACGGACAGGCTGCCGCCGGGTGCCCGGCGGTAATTTGCTGTGCCGTTGCGATCAGTCGCCCCCAGACGCTGCTGAATGACAGACCGGCCGCTAGGGAATCGTCTGAAATCCCGGTGATCCGTTCAACCGCCCGTGGAATGGGTGCATCGGCCGGCAACCGAACCAGGTAAGCCTGGAGGCCGGTCAGCACTGGATTGTCGGCCGCAGATGCCCGCGTCGGTATCCAGCCGATCTCAAGGAGATGCCCTTTGTCCGGATTCGCTCCGGTTGCCTGACAGTCAAGGGTTAAGATTTTTAAATTCGTGAGGGTTGCCGTCATTTGCAAACCTTGTAATTTACTTTGAAAAAAGCTCTTTTTCGAGTCACTATCGGCGTGATGAAACCTTTTTTCTACCCAAAATTTAGATTTATTTTTGTTTTAATAATGTCAATATGTTATAGAAATTATAGGGCCGTTCAATGGTTCAAAGGTTAGGACCCGAAGATCCGGGTTTAATCTTAACCTTGAACTTATAATACATGCGCTCTGAATACAAATCGAATGAAAAAAATATGATCTTAGGATATTAAGGTATGGAAGTTTACCTGAGATCAAACTTCTAAAGACAAAAAAATCTAACCCTGAACCTTTACCGTTTTCCCGATATGGAATCAACACTGTTTGACGCATTAAAAAAGCTCAGAGCAAATATTCCGTGTTTAGCTGATCTGCTCAAACTCGGAAACGACGAACAAATTCGTTTCTGGACCGACATCGTCGATGCCAAACTGCTTTTGCGGTTGGCACCTGATTTTCCGGTGGTTGCCGCCATTTGCGGCGGGGGCTCTTCCGGAAAGTCCACCCTCTTCAATTCGCTGGTCGGAGATCATCTCGCGCCGACGGGGGGGACTGCGGGATTGAATCGACGCGTGCTTTTTTCTATTCCGGCGGTGCGGGCCGGACAGACAGATCTTTTTGCCGATCTGGCACGACCTTTTAAATCGGCGCCGGATCCCCTGAAATCCAGGGAAGAACTGACGGTTCCTGGAAAACCGCTTTATATTCTGAACCAATCCCCCCTGAATAACCTAGTGATACTGGATACCCCGGATTTCGACACCGGTGCCAAAGGTGCCTACACCAACCGGGAGGTCACCCGGATGGCATTGGAAGCTTCAGACATTCTCATCTACATTTTCACCAACTCAAATTATAACAACCGGGACAACACCGATTTTATTGCTCAAATGCTCACCGGGATCGGTAAACGAAACTGCTTTCTGGTGTATCGCGTGTACCCGAGTTTCACCCAACAAGAGGTGCTCAACCATGCCAAGACGGTTGCGGAAGGCATTTACGGCGAACTGGCCGACAAGTATCTCCTGGGTGTTTACCGCACCGATGAAGACAATGATGTAGCGGCCGGGAAGGGGTTCATGAAACTTAAACCGGTCGATGCAAAAAATCCGGGATTTGCCGAAGCGCTGCAAGCAGTTGATGCGCCCAAACTGCGGTCCGAATTATATGCATCCATCTTAAAGGACGTCTGTAAACGCGCTGAGATAATAAATGACGATGCCCAAATTTCTCTCGATGAACTGCGCCTGTATAATGATGCCTTCCAGACAGCCCAGAGTCACTGTGTTCACGAAGCGTTGAAGCATTTTCCGATGGATCGCGTCATGCGGCGATTTGCCCGGATCTGGGCGGCCACGGACCCGACCCACGTGAAAATTATGCGCAAAACCGGCAGTGTTATCGAATTACCACTGAAAATGTTTCTCGGCGCGGCGGGTTGGGCCAAAGACCAGTTATCTGCGGGCAAACCACAATCCCCGGCTTCAAAGGTGTTCGCGCAAAAAGTGGATGAGGACTTGGTGACGGCGGTCACCGGCATGCACTATCAGGCGGTCAGCCGTCAGATCTCCGTCGGCGGGTCCCTAAATGATCCCGTTGCCAGACGAATGATTGACATCATTGAAAAAATCAGAGCGCAAAAAAGATTGGGAAAAACACAAAATCCCCAGGCCGAACCCTCGGGTGAAGGTTCCCGCCTTACTTTTTTAGTTGATGCCCATCCGGTGGTGATCCCCGCGCAGGAAAAATTGCGCGCCACAGATTTTAAATCCGTTTTGCAATCTATTCTGGCTGAAAAAGAGTCCATTACAGCTATTTCAAGAGACATGGAAAGGGATCTCGAACAACTTGCCGATCATTTCCGCCGCAAAATGGGCCTGTGGCATAAAATCAGCCAGACCTTCTGGGCGCTGCTCAACGTGTTGCCGGCAACGGTTGCGGTCACCTATGTTCTTTCCACCGGCGATCCCATGGGGGCTGCCGGTATAAAAGTGAAACTGACCGGACTATTCGGGGCCAAAGATCTTTATGCGCTGTTTGCGATACCGGTTACCACAGGGTTGAAAAAAGCCGACCGCAAACAAATCGAGGAACTGCTGGGACCCATTGTACAAACCTGGTTGAACCACAAATTAAAAACCGTACAGCACCTCTTTGAGGAAAACATATCCGGCGGTATTTTGCGGTGTGCTCAAAAAAACATTGCCGACGCAGGTCCGTTGATCCGTGAAATCGAGCAATCAATGATGGTGTGCACGAAGGGAGTTGATAAATAATGCTACCGACCGGACAGTCTGCCACCCTAAAGGCCCTCGGCAAAATTGAAGGGTTTAAAAAAGACCTCCACATGCTGAGATCAACACTGGCGGATCTGTCACTGTGGCTTCCGGCGACACCGCTAACAAAACAGTGCGATGAGGCCCTCCGGATGATTGATGGCATTGCCGAGCGCTTCGAACGGAAGCTGGTGGTAACCATTGTCGGACCTTGCGGCGCCGGGAAATCCACCCTGCTGAATGCTCTGGCGGGGGTCGATGATTTGTCACCGGCGGGACATCAGCGACCCACCACCGATCATGTTATTGTTTTCAGCAGCGACGCTCAGGATGCCGGACAGCTGGTCGCAAACCTCGGTGGTGATTCCGTGGAGGTTAAGTCAAGCCCGGCTGCTGCGCTGTTGGAGCACGTTCTCATTATCGACACGCCCGACACCGACAGCATGGCCTACCGCAAGCACGCGCCGCTCGTGCGCGAAGCCATCGGACGCTCCGATATGCTCCTTTGTGTGTTTGATTCTGAGAACCCCAAAAGAAAAGACCATGTTGATTTCCTGGCGCCGTTTATCCGGAAATTTAATGGGGAATCACTGGTGAGCGTTATTAGTAAATGCGATCGCCAGGATGAGGTGGAACTGAAAAACCGGATATTGCCGGATTTTTCAGCGTATATTCAGGCCGCCTGGCAAACATCCGTGGACGGCACGCTGTGCGTATCCGCCCGGCGGCATCTGAAAGATCCGCAATGGGACCAGACCGCAGGTCCCAAACATGATTTTGATCAATTCAAAGAATTGCAAAATTTGATCTTTGACAACATCAACCGTGCCGGTTATGTGGTGGACAGGCGGCTTGAAAATGCCCGAAGTTTGAGGGATTTTATCTTCGATCAGGCCGGGCAAGAAGTTTCCGGCTACAGCACCTCTCTGGTGACGGCCAAACAAAAAATCCGCGAAGCAGAAAAAAAATCTTTTCTGGAAGCTATTGCCGCCATGAAAAATGATGATTCGAGGCAGCTTTTCGGTGTCGGCTTGATGGTTTATCAGAAACTGGCCCAGCGGTGGGTCGGGCCCATGGGGTGGATGATCGCCATCTGGGCGCGCCTGCTGATATTCGGGACCGGGATGGCCGCCTTGTTTAGATTCGGCCGGCCGGTAACCCAGATAATGGGCATGATTTCAGCCTGGAGGCACTTTAAAGAATCAAAATCGGCAACGGCCGACGTCCGCAACGATGAGCGGGTGGGGGCCGGCTTGCGGACATACCGGCTCACCACCATGAGCAACTGGCCGGATATCGCCGAATCTTTGATTGGCGGTGGGTTTAACGCCGCCGTTCGCAGGGTGGAAGATGCCCTGCCTGCCGGTGTGACTCTCAGTGAAAAATTAGCAGAGATCTGGAGCGGGACACTGGAGTCTGAGATTGAACGCACAGCACGCAGGCTTTCCGGAATACTGGTGCAAATTCTGTTTAACCTGCCGGCAATCGGTATTCTCGGTTACAGCGGTTGGATCACCGTAAAGGGGTTTTTGTGGGGCGAATATCTTGCGGGGGCCTTTTTTCTGCATGCTCTATGGTCGATCGGCATTATACTTTTGTTGAGCTTTTTCATCTTTCAGGCCTGTGTCCGGTTGGCGGCCGGTCCGGAACGCGTGACCACGCGAGCCTTCGAAAAGATGAAACGCCAGGCCGATCAACTTGATATGATGACACCCAACCCGGTGCTGGTGCAACTTGAAACCGTCATCGAGCTGAACGCCATGTTAGGGCTCACTCAAAAATAACTTCACCTTTTATACGCCGATGCATCTCGTCCGGTTATACGCCGATGCATCCCGTCCGGTTATCTCTGATGGCTACGAATTTACAACCCATAATTATAAAAACTCCAGCTTGAAGTTGACAGAGAGCAATCGTTTTTTTGTCTGCCGGTACCTTCAATTCACATCTTAGAACCCAGCTTTAAACTCTGTTTATAATCCAAATCTCTTAGGAAATATTGTGATTTATTGCGTAAAAGGTTGCCAAACTCAGTGTCCTTGTGGGGGAAAATTATTACGGCTAGAATGTTACCGTAACTCAATTCATAAGCCACCGGCTATGCTGGTGAGAATTTAAAAGGTTCTACCGTTACCGCGTGGGCATGCTCCATGGGTGCAAATCTGTTCGATGCCGGCGGCTTATGAATTGAGATAAAAAAGAATTTTTGCTTATTCTTGACAATTTATTGGTATACGCTAGCAGAACAACCAGCACCAAATCCGGCTGAAGCAAATAAGATACTTGCCAGTGATGAATCGGTCCAGTGGTCATCAAAACCGACAGATCCGATAAAACAGAGATCAAAATAAGTCACGAAAATATTCGAGGTATGGCGGTAGCTGATTTATGAATAGAAGCACTAGGGTCCGAAAGTACAAAAAAAGTGTGGGGTGGCTTCGCGGAAGCCACCCCAATCAGAAAGGAGGTAAATGACGCTGTGTTAAGACACTGTACAGGCCTGATATTATTTTCGGAACATATGGACAATTCTTTAGTTTTTTTTCAAAAAAGGACGAATTAAATATTATAAATCCGTTCAAACCATTTTAAATGCTCTTCGTTCGCAATCCCCAGTCGTTTGGCCACTGCCGGAGAAAATATGGCAAAATTGGCGGTTGATCGGGTACAGATCGTGCCATCGCTGTTGGACAGGCTTCCTGCCATCACCGCTTCGTGCCTGCCTTTTAATTCCAGCACCTTTCCTTCGGCCTTCAATTTATGGTCGATGTACACAGGCCTCAGGAAATCAATCGCCATCGATTTCGTCAAAGTGATCCGTTTTAACAGATATATTGCGGCCCAACTCATAATTTCATCAAGAATCGTCGACAGAACTCCGCCGTGGATCAGATTGTTCCATCCGCACAGATGCTTCGGAACCGTTACCTCGGAAAAGACGGATGATTCGTTTGTGTAAAAGTTCATCTGAAGCCCCGATGGATTAATGGGGCTGCATCCGAAACAGTTATGGGTCTCACTATTGGGCAGGCGCTTGCAATCTTTTTTTAATTCCATCGCTAGAAATAAATGAGGTTAAACAATTTGTCGGCAGCGTCTTTGTCTAAGCCTTTGAGGATTTTGTATTCATCAAGGGCAGCCACTTTGTCACCCTTTTGAAAGAGAGCATAACCCAGGTTGTAGTGGGCCGGCGCGAAATCGGGATCGATCCGAATGGCCTCCTTGTAAGAATTAATTTCCGTACTCGATTTTCCCAGTTTGCCGTATACCACGCCCAAGTTATTGTGGGCCGGAGCAAATTCGGGATTGATTCGCAGGACTTCCTGATGGGCCTTGATCGCTTCCTGGTAGCGGCCCAGTTTGGTATATGTAATGCCAATGTTGAAGTGGGCCGGAGCCGCATCCGGGTTTAGTCGGATAACGGTTTCAAAGGCATTTTTCCCTTCATCCAGACGGCCAAGCTGGGCGTAAATCAGTCCGATCTTAAAATAAGCGGATTCAAAATCAGGATTTATCCGGATCACCTGCTTATAGGATTCAATCGCCTCTTGCTGACGGCCGAGTTTAGCGTAATAATTTCCCAAAATGTAATACAGGGCTGCGTCATCCGGATTGATTTTGATTGCCTGCTTATATGACTCTATGGCAGCTTCAGGCCTGTTCAATCCGACCTGACAGGAGCCCAAGCCATTCCATGCCATAATATTTTTCGGGTCTTGTTCAATTGCTTCTTTGAAAAGCTCAAGAGCTTTCTGGTCATCGCCGTTTATTGAAAAACTGTATCCCTGGCGACAAAGCTCCTCGGCAAGCTTTGGTTGCTGTGCACTTTTGGTAAAGGTCCACAAAGACATCGCCAGGCCGAGTCGGGCCGGTTTCAGTTTAAGCACGGAATTCCCGGCAATTGCGAAATTAAGGTTTTGGCCGCGTACAAATTGAAAAGTGGTCACACCAATGACCTCACCATTCAAATTGATCACCGGACCGCCGCTGGACCCCGGGGAAATCGGCGCAGACATTTGAAAAAAATCTCCCACCGATGGAATTTCTCGAATCGAAGACACAATGCCCTCACTGACGGTCTGCTCAAGTCCCATGGGACTGCCGACGACCACGATTTGTTCGGCAATTGAAGGTAAATCTCCGCTGACTTTTATCCATTTAACCTTTTCCCGGGGAATATCCACCAGCACTTTTACCAGGTCAACCGATTTATTATCCGCCACGACCAATACGATCGGATATGAGTTCCCATCGGCGGTTCTCACCTCTGCGGCATATTTACCGTCAATAACATGGTAGTTGGTAATCAAATGCCCGTATTTATCGATAAAAAATCCACTCCCGAGACCGGTAACCTGATGATTGGCATCATAGACGACCACTGTTACGACGGCGGGGCGGATCTCCTTCACCAGTTTTGTAAAGTTTGCCTCGGCCAGTGAATACCCGGCTATTGCCAGCCAAACAATTATACCGAGTGCGATCTTTAATTTGAAAATCATATCAGAAAATTCCCACGAATATTACTGTCTGAAAGTTATTCTAAGCATAAATTTTCAATTTTAAAGCAATTTCAGGTTTTTTATTCTCCTGGACATATTTGGGTCGAGCTGTGTCATGGGAACTTACATTGATTTGGTGTCCATTCAGAAATGGATTTTTTGTCCGAATTTTGGGTCAACAGACCCGCCTGCAGCGGATTAGCCCTTGAATTAAAATTCAACCAGATGCCGGCCCGTTGTTTGTTGAAAAAAAGTCATTTGGCTCCAGTTCAGGGATGACCGAATATCGGCATGGCTGTTTACTGTTTTTTTTCAACCGGATACCCGGCCTGTTGCCATGCGCTCCAGCCGCCCTGAATGACAAATACCTTATTGTACCCTTTTTGTAAAAAATACCGCGCCACCCGGGCACTCGTTTTGCCATATTTTCAAGCTCAGTAAAATATCAGTGATTTGTTTTTTGGGTATTTAGGGGCCCACTGATCGACTTTGGATGGATCCTCTCTGACAGCCGATAGAATTTTTTTATTGCTCCGCCACCAATTTCGATATTTGCGTACGTCTATGATGATGGCATCCGAATCATGGAGCAGTTGTCTGACTTGATGAACGGAAATAGCGGGCACGTTTTTATCGTTGTCCGCCGCCGAAAAGCCCGTAGTGCTGAAAATCAGCAGGAATATAAGGCCTGCAATCGTGTTTCGCCTGGTAAATCTGTTTTTATTCGGATGTGGTTTATCCAATGGGTTATCCGTCTACATGATCCTTGCCGCTTTGTGATAACTATAACAAAAATAGCTGCTGGCCTCATAATACCAAATGAACGTAACTGGGAAAAATGTCAAGAATAATCGAAAGTGATCCCGGGTTCAGATTTCATCTGAGACTGGATTGATTTGAGGGGATTGAGGAGGGATGATCGTTTTCGAATCGAAAAGATTAGGGGCGGCCCACAAGGACCACCCCTTGCCCTAAGGAATTATACATTACAGTGTACCCGCCAGCACACTGATACTTTTTAGATCGGTTTGCGTCTGAATAACTTGAGTAAAAAAATACAATTCCAGTGTTCCGTCATGGATAAAGATCCAAGATGAGTTGCGGGGGGTGAAGTTTTGAAGACAATAAAAGGCTGGAAAATGTCAAATTATTGACTTAAAAGAGTCAATAATTTAACCTATTCGTATTCTTGACAAAATCTGTTATCAGCGATACAAAAAGAGTAAGGAATCATGGTGCGATGGAAGCGATACTAAGCTGGCTGGTAAATACTTGGGGCATATTCAGCATTTGGGTTACCAATCAACCCACTTTTGTGGAAGTGGCGTTTGGAGTAGGGCTGTTTTATGCGGTTCTACAGATAGTAAAGGTACTATCCAACCTGATTATGTTTTTACTTTCCGGTTTATTCAGCGTTCCACGCCGTTTTAAAAAACAGAAGGACATGAGAGGGAAACCCCGCAAGAAGAAATCAGCTGCCACGGATGAGGAAGCCCCGCCCTTTGTTTTCAGATAAAACCAGCCAACGCCCCAATCAAATCCGGAATATGGTTCATAACAGTAGGAACCATCGAGAACCCTGCAATACAATATCTGCAAAAATTTGTGATTGCTGCCAGCGCAAACGTTTAAAAAGCCTGATCAAGGATATCCAGCAATTCCTGTTTCGTCAGTGAAATCGGGTTTCCCTTCATACTGCTGGCATTTTGTGATTTCGCTACCACAGCGGAAAAATTCGCTTTTTCAATTCCGTAAGCGGCCAAAGTGGGTATTTGCAGCTGTCGGCACAGTTCATGTACCCAGATAATACCCTGATCTGCAGCTGCTCCGGATTCTCCGGTGACAATCCGGGCGACCTCGTCATAGCGCGCCAATGCAGGGGAGTTTGAGGCCCGGGAATCTATGGCCCTGATATTGGCTTCCATGACATGGGGCAAAAGAGCGGCACACAGAGCGCCATGGGGAGCATTGTACATGCCGCCCAATGCGCCGGCAAATCCGTGGACGGCCCCTAACTTTGCGTTGGCCAGGGCCAGACCGCCGAAAAGGCTTGCCAGACACATATCCTCGCGGGCCGGCGCGTCTTTGCCGTTTTGATACACCTTTCTTAAAGCACGTGCCGCCCGTTCTAATCCCTGCCGGCAAATGCAGTCTGTCAAAGGGTTCGCTTGGCGGGAAACGAAAGCTTCCAGCAGCTGTGTGAAGGCATCCAAACCGGTGGTGGCAGTTATGGCAGGCGGCATCGCGTAGGTTAGTTCGGGGTCAATCAGTGCCAGACGCGGCAACATAAACGGACTTCGCATGCTGACTTTGATCCGGTCCAAAGGTGAATCGAGGACCGCATTGCGTGTGACTTCGCTTCCGGTACCAGACGTGGTCGGGATCGCGATATATGGCGCAGATTGCCGTTTAAGCGGTTGACTGCCTCCAATTACCTCCAAATATTGCGTTAATTCGCCGCTGTTGGTTAAAAGTGCCGCTACAACCTTTCCGGTGTCCAAAGCACTGCCGCCTCCGATACCGATTACGAAATCACAGTCATCACGGCGGGCTTTTTCGACCGCGGCAAGGGCCAGACCGGTCGTGGGTTCTGCGGGTATGCTGAACAGGGAAAATTCGAGGCCTTGTTTTTCCAGCTGTTTCACAAGCGGCGCTGCCCGCTCCGGGTTTCGGCCGGTAATGACGAACCCATGGTGGCCCATTTCAGCTGCCGGAACGCCGACATCTTTTAGGGTTCCAGGTCCAAAAATAATTCGTGTGGCGGTGGCAAATTCAAATCGCATTGTATTCTGTATCCCTCCAAAGGGTTTGGTGTGACCGCATCAAAGCTCAATTTATCGATAAACTGACAATTTAGGGTAAAAAATTTGACGATATTTGTCAATTTTTTAGATGCTGGTAATATAGAAGAACAACTAACTATTTGAAATTTTATTAATTTAATAAAAAACAAAAAACTGGCACAAAATTTGAAGTAGGAATACTCGAACTTAGCCAAACGGCTAGTCATTAAAACTTCTCAGATGTGCGTGCATCTTCTCTGTCGGGCTCTCACGACTAATAATGTAATGAGGAATAGCGCCGCACGGGAACAACGGCATTGTGGGAAGTTTTTTAAAGCATGCCTCTGCAGGGTTTTGACAATTCAGATTATTCAAAATTGTCCATCGAAACGAGGCTTTTAATAGAACCAAAGATTGTAAATTTTGCCGAATCCCGTCTTGCGATATCTCGCTATTTGACGGGATTTCATTTTTCTTCGTTTGTCCGATCTGTAGAGTCGCTCAAAGTTATTGTTCAGCTTCGCATCGCCCTCTCTACACCCCGCTAAAGCAATTCATTTTACCATAGAACATATAGAAATATCTGTAAACCCCAATCCGGACAAGCCGGAATTGAATATTTAAGATTGAAGATTTGTGGTATCGCTCTCCGAGGCGTAGGCGCTAAATTCCCTACGAGCCGGAGGCTTCGCTCTGTCTTTTCTATTATAATCAATAGCATTCCTCTCCGAGCCGCAGGATCTACGAGCCGGAGGCTAAAATATTTAATCTGGCGATGGCCTAAATCATGTGCAAACATAATGTGATTTCAATACATATACTACGGTCAACATCGGAAAAGTCACGTCTGCCCCGGAATCTAATTCTTGCCTCCGCCGGTTGCCCCTGTTATTTAGGTCCTTATCGCGGTTTTTCTGACATTATGTTGTAAGGAACTTTTGGTTTCAGGTGTCAGTGTTCAGGTTTCAGGACTTTGCGACTCGCCTTCCTGACACCTGAAACCTATTTAAATTATCAGCGTGCTTGCGGCCCTTCAGGGGCCACTTTTTCCAGGCGTAGTCTCGGAAAAAGTTTAGAGTCTTAGGGACTTTAATATTGATCTCATCTATTCCGACTTCTAAAAGATTAAAAATGAACCGGATCTCATCCTATCCGGCACTGCTGTTTTTCCTGGCAACTGCTGTCATCGTCCTGCAATTTGCTGCTCCTGCAAATTTGAATGCATCCGACGACGAGGTAGTCACTGTCACAACAGCCTGGCCGGTGGACCGCGCGCGTCCAGGTGATTCCATCGCGCTGGCAATTGTGGCCGATATCAAAGAGGGATACCACATCAATGCGGATGCGCGCCAGGCCAAACCGTTTGAAGATTTCAA
>Ga0316194_10001373_pt1 | contig 16774 bp, 16 predicted proteins | sample CroRivsedime1_MG_FD_204936 | JGI IMG/M metagenome (GOLD analysis project Ga0316194, IMG submission 204936) | Coastal sediment microbial communities from Maine, United States - Cross River sediment 1 | ecosystem: Environmental > Aquatic > Marine > Coastal > Sediment | place: USA: Maine...
CCAGCACAACGCTCAGATGCTACCCAACGGCAACATCCTCGTTTTCGACAACGGCTGCCATAGAAAACGCGGACCGGCTTTCTCGCGTATCGTGGAAATCAACAAAGACAGCCGGGAGTTTGTCTGGAGCTATGTCGCCCCGGTGATCCTGGCGTTCAACAGTTTCATGATCAGCGGCTGCCAGCGCCTGGACAGCGGCAACACGCTGATCACCGAGGGTGCGTCCGGACGTCTGTTTGAAGTCACCAACGGGCATAAGGTCGTCTGGGAATACGTGAGCCCCTGGTCATTGCCAGGAAAGTTCGGCTCATCGCCCGCGGTGTTCCGCTCATACCGCATCGGCCTTGATGACCCCAGATTGAAAAACTTTGACCTTTCCGCACAGCGATATACCGACCTGAACGAAGCAATCGGTAATGGCCAGGTGCAGGTTGAACCCGAGTACGAACACAACACCGGCTAGCGGTCGCCACCCGCCGTTTAACGTTTGTTCGGCAGAGTCAATTCAACGAATCAAGGCTGGCTTTGGGGTGTGGTCGCAACTCGATATGCCGCAGCCTGCCTTCTTCGAACGTCAGCACTCGCCGAAATCTGTTCGGGCCCTGCTCGTAGACCCACTCGGTGACCCGGGCTGCCACGCCCGGGACATAGTTCTGGTCCCAGGCATATTCCAGATCAGGTTTGCCACAGCGCTCGAGCACTTCAAAAAACGTATAGCCGCGCTCAATCAGATACTCACCACAGCGCATATTGCTGGCAAGACCCGCCGACGGCTGGAGCAGCGTTGCAAGTAAAACCACAACGCCAGCGGGCAGCCGTCGGAACAATGCACAATGAGATGTCATGAGCCTGTTACCTCGAGATGCGCCAAAGCTGCCAGGTCGCAGCAAAAGCGTCGAACGAACCGAAGATTGCCACAGAAAAACGCGACTTGTCTGGACTGTAGCTAAAGACGCAATCTGACCCTGCCAACATAGCTTAACAGCGGAGGATTTCTACTATGAACGTTACAGTTGAAACCCATCATTTGTCACTGCCCCGGCACGGTAATCAGAGCATCGCCAAACGGGCACAGACAGTTTTTTCCCGTCTCTCATCGCGCCTTTCCCATCTGAACGTTACTCTGAAGGACGTTAACGGCCCACGCGGCGGTAAAGACAAGATCTGCATTGTCCGCGCCCAGCTGGCTGACGGTGGACAGATACTTGTGGTCGATCGCAGTACCCGTCTGCGCAATGCCGTTGGCGGCTGTTTCAAGCGGGCCAAGCTGCTGGTCAGCAAAGAGGTCAAACGTCGCCAACGGCAAAGGCTCCGGCAGCGACCCGACAGTCTCGACGAATTCGACCTGCAGCCATCGGCAATATGAAGTTGTTCAAACATTCTGCGCTGACAGCAGTGCTGCTTGTATTGAGCGGGACCAGTTACGCAGTGGACACCCTCAACGTTAAACAACTGCAGCGTCTCTGTGCAGACCCGAGCAGTGATGAAGCCTGTTCGTTCTATCTGCGTGGATTTCTCGATGGCGCTATCGCGACAGACCCAAAAGTCACAATGAATGTTGCTCGTGCTCTGGAGGACGAGTCGCTGACTGGTCGTGCCTATCGCACCCGTCTGGGACCCAGGATGGACCGCTACGGCCCATCCTACTTCGCTGAATTCTGCGTTGGCGAAAGCGTGCCGTTAGCAGCAGTCAGAGAGGCGCTTCGGCTGGCGATCAACAACGCCACTTCAGCTGAACAGCCAGCTCGGGACTTTGTCTATCAGGTGCTTCGCGACAGCTATGCCTGTCCGAGTACCTGACCTGTTGGCAGCGGGGATCCGCGGCCACAAAACAAGGTAGACTAGCTCGCTTTCAAATTCGGGAAGCACGCATGAGCAAAGAGGTCCGCGCAGGCGAACCTGCAGAATTTACGGTTTTCGGTCGGAAAATGGCCGCCAAGCTGTGGGGTAATCCTGACGGCAAACCGACCTTCGCGCTGCATGGCTGGCTCGACAATGCCAATACTTTCGACCGCCTGGCCCCGCTGCTCCCGGAACTTAACCTGGTTGCCCTGGACTTCGCCGGCCATGGGCTGTCGGAACATCGACCACCAGGTGTGCACTACCACTCGTTCACCGACATCCAGGACGTGATGGCGATTGCCAGGCAGCTGAACTGGGAAAAGTTCTATCTGCTCGGCCACTCGATGGGCGCCAGCATCTCAAGCGAACTGGCAGCCACCTTCCCGGAGCGGGTCGAGGGCTCGGTTCTGATCGACGGTTTCATCGCCACCGGTGGAGTGACCATGGAAGAACGGATCGGCCAGAATCGCGAAGCGATAGAGAAAATGCTCACCGCTCATGAGAAAGCCCCGCGGATCTATCCTGATGCGGCAACCATGGCAGAACGTGTGACTCAGGCGACGGATCAGACCCTCGCAGCCGCCAGTGTGCTGGTGGAAAGAGGCCACAAAGCGGTTGAAGGCGGCGTCACCTGGCGGACCGACCCGAGAATTCGTTTCTCCACACCGCTGCGGCACACCCGGGAAACCATCAACTGCCTGCTGGAGGACAGCCTCGCTCCAGCGCTGCTGATCGTCGCTGAACAGGGCGATCGGTGGTACCAGGGAGAAATCTCTGAAGCTCAGGCACACCATCCGAATCTGACTATTCGCACCATGCCGGGACCTCATCACATTCATCTCGAAGCGGACTATGTTGAACAGGTCGCAACTTTGAGCCGTGAGTTCTTAGATCTCGATAACGACGACGACGAAATCGCCGCTTAGCTGATAGGCGGCCAACTGTGCCTATCGCCAGGATTCATGGACTTGTGTCTACGCAGGGTGCTAAAACCCTGCTAGCCGTCAGTTTGTGAGTAAAGCAATGCCCCAATCCAGCAATCGAATCCCCTGCCTGAATGAAGACGATGTGGCTCGGGCGGAGCTGCCGTTGGAACAGGCCTACACCTTACCTGCCGACGCCTATACCAGCGATGAGATCTATCGACAGGAAGTTGAGCAGATTTTCCGACGCAGCTGGCTACCCGTAGCCCGGACCGATCAGCTGCCGGAGCCCGGCTGCTATCTGACCATGGAGTTGTTCGGCCAGCCGATTATGGTTGTTCATGGCAGCGACGGTGAGTTCCGGGTAATGCCCAATGTCTGTCTGCATCGGGCTTCACCAATTCTTGAAGGATCCGGTAAACGTCATCTGTTCACCTGCCCGTATCACGCCTGGAGCTATGACACCCAGGGCCAGCTGATGGCAGCTCCGCTGATGGAAGAAGCCACCGGCTTCAGCGAGAAAGACTGCCGTCTGACCCAGATCCGCTCGGAAATCTGGGAAGGCTTCATCTTCGCGAACTTTGATCCCGACGCCGAACCCCTGGCCCCTCAGATTGAAGGCTTCACACAATACTTCGAGAAATTCAAACTGGCCGATCTGGTCGTGGTCGATACCCTGGAATACGACAGCCGCTGGAACTGGAAGGTTCTTGTAGAAAATTTCATGGAGGCTTATCACCACATAGCCGTACACAGCGAGACCTTCGAGCCTGTGTATCACGCCAGAGACTCCAGAATACCGGACAACACCGGTCCCTGGTCCATTCTGCATATGCCTTCTGTAGCCGAGGCGCCAGATTCCGGATTACCCGCCGTTGACGGACTCGAAGACTGGCAGGCGCGCGATCTGTTTGCGAACGCGGTCTTCCCGTTTTTCCTGCTCGGGATACAGGGCAATGGCGGCGCCTGGTACCAGCTGCTTCCGGGTGGACCGGATCGGCTATTGCTGAAGATTCACGTTCTTGTGCCCCGCTCCACCACTGCCCTCGAAGGCTTTGACGAGATGGCCAGAGAACTCTCTGAAGGAATCGCGTACATCCACCAGGAAGACATCGGCGTCAACGACAAAGTCTGGGCGGGTCTGAATGCACCTTTGACAGAACAGGGGCGCCTGTCTCCGTTCGAAAAATCAATCTGGCAGATGAATCAGTGGTGGCTGCAACAGATGTCAGCAAAACCATAGTTTTCACTCGTCAGCCTTCCAAGCGGAGCAGTCGCAATCGGGTTACTACACCGATCCGGTGACGATATGCGCTAAGCTTTCGCTCGGACACTTCAGGGGGCAAGCAATGGTTCAGTGGCGAGGACGACGACAGAGCAGCAACGTCGAGGACCGGCGCGGTCGTCCGGCAGCAAAGCGCGGTGTACGCCTGCCAGGCAAGCTCAGCGGTGTGGGAATTGTAATCATTGTCGGGATCATCCTGCTGGGCGGCGACCCCTCCCAATTCCTCGGATTGCTGCTCGGCGGACCTGAGTCTGCGTCTTTGCCTCGCAGTCAGCCGACGAGCCAGCCCGCTGCTATTCCCGCCGGTGACGAAGCCGCACAATTCGTCAGCGTCGTTCTCGCCGACACCGAAGACACCTGGCGGGCACTGTTTGCCGAATCAGGCATGACCTATCGCGAACCTCAACTGGTATTGTTTTCTGACTCAGTGCAATCGGCTTGCGGTTTCAACACCGCCGCAACCGGACCGTTCTACTGTCCACCCGATCAGAAGGTCTATCTCGACCTCGGCTTCTTCGATGAACTCAGAAAACTCGGCGCGCCCGGGGATTTTGCCCAGGCATACGTGATTGGTCACGAAGTGGCACACCATGTTCAGAACCTGCAGGGTCGCTTTGAATCGCTGCGCAAGGCTCAGGCGCGCGCATCGAAAGCTGATGGCAATGCGCTGCAGGTCCTCGCCGAACTACAGGCTGACTGCTATGCCGGGGTATGGGCGCACCATGCGGAAGCACAACGAGATCTACTGGAATCCGGAGACGTCGAGGAAGGACTTCGCGCAGCAGCTTCAATTGGTGACGACCGCCTGCAGCAGCGCGCCGGAAGACAGATACAGCCTGAGAGTTTTACTCACGGCTCTTCAGCGCAGCGGGTTGAATGGTTCAAAACAGGTTTGACCACCGGCGATCCTGGCGCCTGCAACACCTTCGACGCGGCAGGCGCTGGAGCTCACTGATCGAACGCGGGAACCCGCGCCCGAGTGATCAGATGTTATTCGACTTCGACAACTTCCGCGTCAGGTGCGTTATTGCCAACCGATTCGATACCTGACTGGCAGGCAGCAGCGGATTCATACATCTGGCTCTGGCCAATCACCTGATGATTCGCCGCCTTCAGGACAAAGTACGGTTTGCCGCTGGAAGACTCTTTGACTTCGAAGCGATCAGCTTCAGCTGCATTGGTCTTCACCGACTCTATGCCAGCCAGCGCCCCCGCTTTACTGCTGTAAGCCTGTCCGCTGAAGATATTCTGTCCATTGGCCGCTTTGAGACGAAACCGGAATTCGCCAGCGTTGTCTTTATAAACTTCAAATTTTCCCGCCATGTGTCAGCTCCCTGCCTAAATGTTCGTTGCGACTATTCAGCCAGCAACCCAGCCCGGACACAAGTCAAACTTCAGCAACAGCGATTGACGGCAGCTTCACAGCCGGACTGTTGCAATGCCAGCATATTAATCCACCGAGAATCGCAAATGCCGCTGTTCAAGAGAGACCCTGCAAAAAAGCTGAAGAAAGCCTATGCGCAGAAGCAGGAAGCCGCCATGCATGCAATGCGCAATGGCGATATCAGGCAGAACGCGAAGCTGGTTGCAGAAGCGGAAAAATTAAAAGAGGAGATTGAACTCCACGAGCGCAGTTAGTAGCGACAACAGCACAACGACCCTTCCTGCCCTGCCTGCAATTCTGCACTGACCTTGACCGTCAGCCGTGGCTTCGTCCTGCCAAAAACTAATAAACGCTACGCCGCTTCGATTTTGACCCTGAGACTGCTCGGTCCACCCAGTTCACCCGCGACCGTTGATTCACCATCGGCATAACAGATACTTTTCAGGTGTCGGGTCATCGAAGCCACGGCAATCTGGCCCTCAAGCCGCGCCAGGTGGGCACCAAGGCAGTTGTGGATGCCGAAACCAAGGGCAATGTGGGGATTCGGGTTCCTGTCGATCACGAACTGATCGGCGTTTTCGAAAACAGATTCGTCTCTATTGGCCGAAGCAATCAGCGGCAGGACAAGCGCGCCCCTGGGGATGTTCGTTCCCGCAATCGATGTATCTCGTGTAGTGCGTCGGATGGTGGCCGAAAAGGGTGAGTAATACCTCAAGGTCTCCTCGACAAACGTTGGGATCAGATCGGAACTGACCTTCAGCTTCTCAAAGGTCTCGGGCAACTCGTGAAAGACCCTGGCACTTGCGGTAATCAGCCCTGTGGTCGTTTCGTTGCCGGCGATCAGCAGCAATCCGCAGAAGCTCAGGACTTCCTGGTCCGTCAGTTTGCCATCCTCTGTTTCCGTTTCAACCAGGCGACCCAGCAGATTGTCTTCAGGCTGCCTGCGCAACTGAGCAATCCGATCCAGAAAGTAGCTGTCCATCTCCTCTTGCGCCTTTTGGACATCGGCGTCCGGCTGGGCAAACAGAATCTCACCGATATTGCTGAAAATTTTGTCAGACCAGGCCTTAAACTGCTTCTGATCGCCACCAACAACACCCAGCATGTGCGCGATGATGGTTACCGGCAGTGGCGCTGCCAGAGCTTCCACAAGGTCGAGTTCGCGGTGCTGACTCAAGTCTCCTACCAGTTCTTCACAGCGGGCTTCGATCAACGGTCTCTGGTTCTCTACAAAAGCCCGCTTGAAAGCATAGCTGACGAGCTTTCTCAGCCGGTTATGAACCGGGGGATCACTGAACAACATCGACGGTCTGATCTTTTTTTCCTCTTCGGAGCGCAGCGACACATCAGAAGAAAAGGTTTCGTTGTCTTTCAGGATGGTCAGCACATCCTCATAGCGGGCAACTGCATAAGGCGCATCTGCTTCTTCCTGCAGAACCGGATGGCTCTCCCGCAGCACGGACCATCTTTCATACGGGCTCTCAGGCAGATCGGCTTTTACTTCACTCATGTCATTCACCAGCTGTCGGATCTAAATTACTAAACCAGAGTTTAAGAGGAATCAGCGGCACTTCGTAGTATTCATCGCGAGGGTGCTGACAGGTTAACCGGCCTGATGGCCAGTTGTTTTATAGCGGAGAGGGAGGGATTATTCGTCCGCGTGCTAAAGCTCGCGCCCTCACCCCTTCGGGGCCGTTGGTGCCCTGCACCAACGTTCTGTCGCAGTTGCTCTCGCAACCGCTCCAGTCGAAGCGCAGGTTCTCCTCGCACCCTACCGCATCGCCATAAAAAAACGGGCCTGATGGCCCGTTGTTTTATGGCGGAGAGGGAGGGATTCGAACCCTCGAAGAGTTACCCCTTACACACTTTCCAGGCGTGCTCCTTCGACCGCTCGGACACCTCTCCGGGAATTGGGGAAGCCACTTGGCGACTGCCCTAAATTGGGTGGCAACCCAAACCAGCCACACCTCGGCACACAAGTCCGCCGTTACCGTTGCTCCCTTCCGGGCCTGGCGGAGTTCACAGCATATCGTTGCGAGGGGACCGGAATGGGTCACCATCGAGGGCGCGTATCCTAGCGAACTTGCCCGGCGAAGTGTAGCAACGGTTCTATACTCTTTTCATGAGCCCAAAAAACCCAATGCGACCATGACCTGGCCACTTTTCGCGTTCATTCAGCTGGTCATGCTGACAATCGGCGTTAGTGTTGCGCAATCGCAGCCTGAAAGCCGGCTATCTTGAGCTTCAGGCTGGCCTGGAAGCCGCTGAAATTGCGGTCGCGGAAGCAAAAACCCGCTCGACTGAGGGTGCTGAAAATATCTGGCTGCGCGACCGGATTGCTGAGCTGCCAGCTGACAGTAATATCGCTACAGTCCAGCGTCTGGTCCTGGACAACGAACTCAAAGCCAGTGACGCATTCTCGAAATATCTGACAGAAATATTGTCATCTGCAGATGACGCCAGACAAGCACTGTCGGAACAGTGGGCCAGCACCCGACAATCCGCCGCCGCACTGGCAGCGGAACTGATCGATCGCTATCCACCGAGTCACCCGATTATCAGCCAACTTCACGAAGCCTGCGCAAGCCTCGACGAAGCCCTGAACAACCCTGTCCCGGAGCGGCCGGATGCACCAGAACTCTCAGAACACAACAGCACTGATATCACACAGGAGGCTGAACATCTCCGGGCAGCTAACGACCTGCTGCAGCAGGAGATGAACAAGCTGCGTGGTGAGCTGAGCCAGCATACGACCAACGTTGAGCAGGCAGATGAACAGGCCGAAGACCTCAAAGCTCTGCTCCAGTAGTTCACCAAAGACAGCCGGGATATCATGTCATTCATCCAGAAACTGGAAGCGGAAAATGCCAATCTGCGACAGCAGGCCGGCCTGACCGGTGGCGATGCCGGAGCCGGTGACGAAGTCGGCACTGAGCTTCCGGCGACCGCAGATGAAGACAGTAACCCGGGCGCAGACCGCGCAGAAGAATCCGCAGCCTAGCCGCAACCGTCCACGTTAAGCTAAAGTCCTGCCTTCATTGAGCCCCGGAAAGCACTTTGCGCCGAGATCACCGCCCTTATGGCGCAAAACGAATGCACCGTGCGCTGGAACGCGCCTACGTCGAACACTTTGTCAGACCGCAACTCGACAGCCTCGGCAGCAACTATCAGATCATGAAGCCCTGGAACCTGCGCATTCATGGCGCCTGCATCGGGTTTGGCGAGAGTCCGCACGTGGTCACTACCCGCGATCGGCCGGTTACACTGACAACCTGGGCTTACGGCGATTATCAGGGGCACATTGAAGTCGGCGACTACTGCCTGCTGTGCCCGGGTACCCGGCTGGACTCAGGGACCAGCATTCAAATCGGCGCTAATACCATGCTCGCCGCTGGCGTCTACATAACCGATGCCGACTGGCACGACATCTACGATCGCACCCTGCCCATCGGTCAGACCAGCCCCGTGGTACTGGGTGAAAATGTCTGGATTGGTGACTCCAGTATCGTCTGCAAAGGCGTGACTATTGGAGAAAACAGCGTCGTCGGAGCCGGCAGCGTGGTCACTGGTGACATTCCCGCCAACGTGATTGCAGCCGGCAGTCCGGCCAGGGTGATACGACCTCTGGATCCTGAGATGCCACTGAGAAGAAGGCAGGACCTGCTGGCAGATGCTGACAAGCTTAACCAGCAGATCGACGACCTTGATCGTTATCTGCACAGCGGTAGCTCATGGTTCAACTGGCTGCGCAGCATGATCAGGCCACGTCACGGAGACTGAACGAAAACTCCACTACTGCTACTGCCTGGGCAATCGCAATACCGGTGCAGCAGCATCCGTGTTGGAGCGGAACGGATTGATATCTATCCCCCCGCGCCGCAGGAAACGACCGGTCACAGACAGCTGATCCGGCTGGCAGATGCGGTTCAGATCAGCAAAGATCTGTTCGATAGTGGCTTCATGAAAGGCCTGATGGCAGCGATAGGACACCAGATAGCGCAGCAGTGACGCACGCAGAATCGGCCGACCAAGATACTGGACAAACACGCTGGCGAAGTCCGGTTGCCCGGTCACCGGACAGAGGCTGCGAAACAGATTGGTGTGCAGGGTTTCTTTCACCCGGCGTTCTTCACCTTCTTCCAGCGCGAGCAGCTCCGGGGTCACGTCGTAACTTTCGATCTCAACATCCAGCCCATCAAGACAGATCCCTGGCAGCTGCTCGGCCACCGCGGGCAGCTGCGCAAGCTCAACCACCTGAACCATGACCGGTGAACGGAAAGCTACCGCCAGGTCGGAGTCCAGAGTATTCATCACGTCGACTTTATTGTTGAAGCGGGTCTGGGCAAAAGAATTCAGATACAGCTTCATCGATTTGCTTTCGACGATGCAGGTCGAAGTGCACGGCACATTGATCTGCACCGCTGCCACCTGGGGCTTGCCGAGCGAATCCAACCAGGACAGCTCATAACACCACCAGACGTCTTCACCGGTAAACGGCAACGGTTCGCTCAAACCGATCACCGCCCGCGCTTCAGAACGGTTGATCGGATGCAGCAATGAAGGCGTATAGGTATCGGTGTAATCCGTTGGTTTCCCGAGTGGAATCTCGCTGGCGCCCACAGACCTCTCCAGTTACGCGCCGGCTAAAATCCGCCGCGGTGAAAACTCCAACTAGAGCGCGGAGCAGACCGTCGCGTCAAGAGATTCGACGACCAGCGGCATGCTGCAGACCCCGAGCGGCTATGCACGCAGATTATTTGTCGAATCTAATGCTAGATCTTACAGATTGCATTCCAACGCCGCGCGCAGCAGTGTCTCCTGCAGCACATCGACTTCTGCTTACCTCACATCCAACAGTGCGTTGCGCTGCAAAAAGGTTTACTTTGCTTTTGCCGGGTAAGTTGACCCGCGCGGCCGAAACGAAAATAAGAACAACAACAAAATGATCGAGCAATTTCAATCACTTGCAAGCGCTTTTGCACAATATGCATGGGGTCCCTGGCTGCTGATTGTGCTGTTGGGCGGTGGCGCATTCTTCCTCGTCTACACCCGTTTCGTACCCTTTCGCTACATGTCCCACGCCGGTCAACTGCTGCTCGGTAAGTACGACCGGGCAGACGATCCTGGCCAGATCACCCACTTTCAAGCACTCTCTTCAGCCCTAGCCGGGACCATTGGCATGGGCAACATTGCCGGGGTGGCGCTGGCTATTGCGATCGGCGGACCCGGCGCAATCTTCTGGATGTGGATGACAGCCATTCTCGGGATCGCCACCAAGTTTTTCACCTGCAGCCTGGCAGTCATGTATCGCGGCACTGACAGTGATGGCCAGCTCCAGGGCGGGCCGATGTATGTGATTCGTGAGGCGCTGGCTCCGAAGTGGCGATTCCTCGCCTACTGGTTTGCGTTTTTTGGACTGATTGGCGCGCTCCCTGCGCTCCAGGCCAATCAACTGGTTCAGATCCTGCGGGACGTGGTGTTTATTGACAACGGGCTGCTGAGCGCAGACGCCGACCACTTCACTTTCAATCTATCTGCAGGCCTGGTCATTACCGGCGTTTGCGCGATCGTAATCTTCGGCGGCCTGCACCGCATTGCCGCCGTAGCCAGCCGACTGGTGCCCTTCATGTCGGCGCTCTACCTGGGCACAACGCTGATCGCTATCGCACTGAATATCACCGAGCTGCCATCTATCATCGCTCTGATTGTCACCGACGCATTCACTGGTCAAGCAGCTGCCGGTGGCGCGCTGTTGAGCGTGATCCTGTATGGGGTGCAGCGTGGCGCTTACTCGAATGAAGCCGGCATCGGAACGGAATCCATGGCCCATGGCGCCGCCAAGACCAGCGAGCCAATTCGCGAGGGGCTGGTGGCCATGATTGGACCCATCGTCGATACCCTGCTGATCTGTTCAGCTACGGCCTTCATCATTCTGTTGTCCGGCGTCTGGCTGGAAGGCGGAAATGGCAGCGGAGTCACCCTGACCGCCGCCGCTTTCAGCAACCTGCTGGGACCGTTCGGCGTCGTGGTCGTTTTTATCTGTGTAATCTGCTTCGCCGGTACCACAATTCTCACCTATTCCTTCTACGGCTCGCAGTGCGCAAGTTTTCTGTTCGGCACCGGAGCTCAGAGCTACTATCGCGCGATCTACGTCGCCTTCATTGTGGTCGCAAGCGTGGTGAGCCTGGATGCAGCTATCAGCATTATTGACGGCGCTTTCGCGATGATGGCAATTCCGACAATGCTCTCCGCCCTGCTGCTGGCACCCAAGGTCAAAGCCGCCGCCGGAATTTACTTTGCGAAGCTGGATGCCGAGCGCGATTCATGATGCTTGCGCCGTTCCGCGCACCCACCTAGAGTGTCGGGCGTCCCCCGTTTACGTAGCATTTTGAAGCAGAATCCCGACACAGTGTCTCCGGACGCTCCGAGCACATCGGCGGCAGGCTATGACGAGTACGCGAATGGCGACGTTCGCGGGCATTGGGCGTCAGTCTCAGCGCTGGTAAACGATAGCGAGCGTGCCGCGGAGCTGAATCGAACAGTGCGCAGCCTGCTCCGCGAAAGTGACGTCACCAGTACCGCTGACGGCAATCATCGACCCTGGGCACTGGATTCCCTGCCCTATCTGCTTGATCCTGACGAGTGGCTCCAGCTGGAGGCTGGTCTGACGCAGCGGGCACGGCTGCTCAATCAGATCGTCGCGGACTTTTATGGCGCCGGAACGCTGTTGCGCGGCAAATTGCCAGCAGCACTGGCATTCGCAAACCCGAATTATCTGCTGCCCAACTGCGGTTCCAGTGCGCCTGAATCAACCTACCTGACGCTACTGGCATTCGATCTCGGTCGTTCCCCCGACGGACACTGGCGGGTGCTCAACAACCGCACAGAAGCCCCATCAGGCCTCGGCTATGCGCTGGAAAACCGCATGACCATGTCACGTTCGGTACCTGAGCTGTTCGAACAGGGCAGCATCGCCCGACTGGCCCATTTCTTTCGCGAGTACAGCAACAATCTGCAGCGCCTTGGTGCCAAAACAACCGCCGGGGATGGTCTCGCAGTCATTCTTTCCGCTGGACCTGAACAGCGCACCTACTTCGAGCAGGCATTTCTCGGTCGCTACCTGGGGATGCCCATTGTCGAGGGTGCGGACCTCACCGTACGGGACAATCGCGTTTACCTGAAGACGCTTGAAGGATTGAAACCGCTGAGTCTGGTCATGAGGCAGATTGAATCCGCGGAATGTGACCCACTGGAGTTAAGACCCAACTGCATGCTCGGATCACCCGGACTGCTGGCCGCCGCGAGAAGCTCGAATGTGATGATCGCCAATGCAATCGGCAGTGGTGTGGTGGAAAACGATGCAATCATGAGCTTCCTGCCAGGCCTGTGTGAAAGCCTGCTCGGTGAAGACCTGCTGCTGCCGAGCCTGGCAACCTGGTGGTGCGGCCAACCGAGTGAACTGGAAGAAGTGCTTGGCAACCTGGACACCATGGTGGTTCGGGATGCATTCGCCCGCAAGCCGCTGCTGGAAAGCAGCGTCAGCGCGTATATGGAATCGGACGTGCCTGGTCGGGGTACCAGCCTGGAGCGCGAGATCCGCGCGGCACCCTATGCCTTCGTCGGCCGGGAGCCGATAACGCTGTCGCGCGTGCCGTATTGGCGCAACGATGGCAGCTGGGGCTCCGCGCCGATGATCCTGAGGCTGTTTGTCGGCGCCACGGAGGAGGGTTATCAACTGATGCCCGGCGGGCTGGCCAGAGTCTCTACCCCGCAAGGCGATCTGTCCAAAGACGTCTGGCTGTCGCTGGATCGGGTCGACACCCGTACCGCGCTGCCGCTGACCCCGCAGCCTGCACGCCGCTCGGACCGGGATCTGCCCAGCAGGACCGCAGATGATCTGTTCTGGCTCGGCAGATACTTAGAACGCACCGAAGGCGCGATCCGTCTGTATCGCAGTCTGTTCCGTAACATCGGTGGTGAAGGCGAAATCAGCGATCAACCGGTCACCCTGCCTATCCTCACCCGGCTGCTGGCATCGATGGACTACCTGTCTAACCAGCGGGCCCGGCGCCTGGCTAACGAAGGTCGAGCCGCTGTTGAACAGGAACTGTGGAGCATTCTCTTCGACCCCGAGGGCCAGGATGGACTGGCCAAGGTGCTGGCGCATGTAAATCGCACCGCAGAGCACATTCGCGAAAGGCTGTCCCGCGACGCCTGGAGACTGTTTGAAAGCTTGTCAGAAGTGCCACAGCTGCGCTGGCAGGTTCACAACACCGCGGACGTTTCCCGCCTGCTGGATGATCTGATCGAAAAACTTTCAGCCATCAACGGTCAGATCCACGAAAACATGACTCGTGGTTATGGCTGGCGCCTGCTGGACGGCGGCCGGCGCCTGGAACGCGGCAGATTTGTGGTTAAAGTCGTGCGTGATCTGTGCACCCGGGAACCCCAGCAGCTGGGTGCCCTGTCGCTGCTGCTGGATGTGTGCGACAGCGGTATCACGCACCGCACCCGCTATCAGTCCAATCCCAGCGTGAACACGGTGCTGGATCTGCTGCTCGTCGACAACTCCAATCCGCGCTCGGTGATTCACCAGATCGATACCCTGCAGCGCCACTTTGAAACGATGCCCAAAGGTGATCTCAATGGCACACTGTCAGAAGCAGATCGGCTGCTGCTGGCAACCCAGAGCGAACTCGCCCTGGCAGACATCGACAAACTCGCCAGCGTGCTGAGCAAAGGCGGCGTGCGCACACACCTCAACCGCATGTTGAAACGGGTTGATCAGAACATGGTCAAACTCCAGGACGTCATCACCCGCACCTACTTCCAGCACACCATTGATGATCCGCGCCTGGATCATCGGCGCTGAGACGGACTCATGGAATATCAGGTCAGTCATACCACTCACTATAGCTATGCACATCCGGTTGGCACCTCCTACCAGCTGTTGCATCTCACCCCGCGGCAGTTCTCCCGACAGCAGGTGCTTGCCAGCAGTATCTCGATCCAGCCCCAGCCAATCAGCCAGGCTGAGCGGGAGGACTATTTCGGCAACAGCGTCACCGACATGGTCATCCGTGATCAGCATTCCGAGCTGATTATCGAAAGCCGTGCGCGCGTCAAGGTGCTGGCTGATCAGGACATTCTGCTGGACCTCAGCCCGCCCTGGCAGCAGGTTGCCGAAATCTCCCGGATACCGACCAGCCAGGACGCCTGGGATGCCGCCCGCTTCTGCTTCCCTTCCGCGCAGATCACTCTGGCTGAAGCCCGCAGCTACGCCAAACCGCTATTCACCCCCGGCAAACCGTTATTGCGTCTTGCGATGGAACTGACCGAACAGATCTACCGGGAGTTCGAGTATCAGGGCGGTGTGACAGACATATACACGCCGGTTCCGGCTGTACTGAGCGCAAAAACAGGCGTCTGCCAGGACTTCGCTCACGTTGCGATTGCCTGCCTGCGATCATTCGGGCTTGCCGCCCGCTATGTCAGTGGTTACCTGCTGAACGAACCAAAAGCGGGTCAGCCTCGGCTGGTGGGCGCTGATGCGTCCCACGCCTGGTTCTCTATCTGGTGTCCGGAGTTCGGCTGGGTGGACTTCGACCCGACCAACAACGTGCGCACTCAGAACGAACACATCACGCTGGCCTGGGGCCGCGACTACAGCGACGTCAGTCCCACCCGAGGGTACATCCACGGCGGTGGCCAGCAGACACTTAAGGTTGCCGTTGATGTAATGCCCATCAAAATCAACTACTGATCCTCCGGAGCACGCCATGACAGACAAACCGTTCAAGCTCGATGCGCAGGAGGCACAACCCAAGCCCGCGAGTAATCATACCCAGACCACCAATGCAGCCGTTCTCGACGCCCTGCCTTTTCAAGATCGTCAGAGTTTTGCAGATGCCAGTCGGGGTTTCATCGCCAGCATAGACCCGGTCACCATTCACCGTGACGGCAGTGATCGTCCGGTCTATGACCTGAGCGGCCTGGCGTTTCTGCGCGACGAAGCACCTGCCACCGTGAACCCGAGTCTGTGGCGGCAGGCGCAGCTGAACGCGGGCCACCACGGCCTGTTCGAAATCACCGACGGTCTCTACCAGGTGCGCTCGTTTGATATTGCCAACATGACGCTGATACGAGGCAACAGCGGCTGGATCATCGTCGATCCGCTGACATCGACGGAAGCCTCCAGCACTGCTCTGCAGCTGGCTAACAAACACCTGGGCGAACGCCCTGTCATTGCCGTGCTCTACACCCACAGCCACGTTGACCACTTCGGCGGTGCCCTGGGCGTCGTTGATCCGGCTGACGCTGCATCCGGAAAAGTTGCGGTGATTGCGCCCGAACACTTTGTTGATGAAGCCCTGTCCGAGAACGTGCTGGCCGGGAACGTGATGGGCCGCCGCGCCACCTTCATGTATGGCAACCTGCTGCCATCATCACCAGCAGGTTTTGTCTCAACCGGTCTGGGCGCCGCCCTGTCGATGGGTTCAACGGGTTTTGTGCCCCCAAATGATGTGATTCGTGAAACCGGCGAAATGCGGACAATAGATGGCATCGAATTCGAGTTTCAGATGACGCCAGGCACCGAGGCACCCGCTGAGTTCGTGTTTTTCCTGCCCCAGCACAAAGCCCTGTGCATGTCGGAAATCACTTCTCATCATCTGCACAATGTCTATACGCTGCGCGGCGCGCAGGTTCGAGACGCTCTGGCCTGGAGCCGCCAGATCCACGAGAGCATCGAACGCTATGGCGACAAGCTGGAAATCCAGTTTGCCTGCCACCACTGGCCAATCTGGGGCCGCGAGGATGCGATCGCCTATCTGCAGTCTCAACGGGATCTCTACAAATACATTCATGATCAGACTTTGCGTCTGGCCAATCACGGTTTCACCAAAGAGGAAATTGCCGAACAGGTAGAACTCCCCGCCTCGCTCGGGCAGAAGTTCCACAACCGCGGCTACTACGGCAGCCTGCACCACAATGTCTGCGCTGTTTACGTCAAATACCTCGGCCACTTCGACGGCAACCCCGCGAACATCCACAAGCATCCGCCGGTCGCCGCCGGCCAGCGCTATCTCGACTTCATGGGGGGATCCGCTGCGGTCATTGAAAAAGCCCGCAACAGTTTCACCGAAGGTGACTATCGCTGGGTCGCCGAGGTCGTCAATCATGTGGTGATGGCTGAGCCGGACAACATCGAAGCACGGGCGCTGCAGGCAGATGCACTGGAGCAGCTGGGCTATCAGGCTGAGTCAGCCGTGTGGCGGAACTTCTATCTCACCGGTGCCCTTGAATTGCGACGGGAACTTACCACCGCCACCAGTTTCCAGG
>Ga0316194_10001375_pt1 | contig 16768 bp, 12 predicted proteins | sample CroRivsedime1_MG_FD_204936 | JGI IMG/M metagenome (GOLD analysis project Ga0316194, IMG submission 204936) | Coastal sediment microbial communities from Maine, United States - Cross River sediment 1 | ecosystem: Environmental > Aquatic > Marine > Coastal > Sediment | place: USA: Maine...
TTTCTGCCTACCTCTAATGAAAATTAGAGGCGACAACTATCCTGACACAGGGGGGTAGCCCTCCGTAGAAGCGTATCAAATTGAGATTCCTAAAGCTAATGAAGCATCATACGGGGAAACGGTAGCCGAAGAACAAGTCACACCTTGTGCTCCGCAAATATTCAAGCAGCACACGGGAGCAGGGCATATTCGTGATGTAGTCCATCAAGGATCGGGCAGCAGCTGACCTTAAGATGGTTCGGGATGCGATGTCGGTGTGTTTGTAGCATGGCTGGGAGGCCAGATGGTGGATCCGGTATGCCTGGACCGATACTGGAATGAGGTCGCCCTTTGTTGTAATGAGCTACCCAGCTCTGTGTGATACATCGTAAATGGGGTTCGGTTATTGGGATAAAGTAGTCAAGGCATTCTCGACGAAGTGTGCCGATCACTCGTTCACAGAGACTGTTGGCCTTCGGGCTTCTCGGTGGAGATTTCAGAACATGAATTCCCATGTTCGAAATCGATTGGTCAAGCTGGGTTGAGAATATTCCATCGCGATCATGAATTAGGAAACGATAACGATGATCGGAAGGTATGGTCTCGCGTAGTTGTTGCGGTGTCCAGACAGCCGTAGGATGTCGTGTGACATTACAATGCACAATGCGCCGGGTCTGATGCTCGATGACAATAAAGGCGTAAATCAGCCGGAATGTTGCGGTGACGACGACACAGAAATCACAGGCCAGAATGGCTGAGGCGTGATTGCGAACAAAGGTCGACCAGCGTTGATCGCTGCGATGATGTCCTGGTGGGCCTTTGGGCATGTATTTCCGTACCGTACGTGGAGAGACGCGAATACCCAGCTTGAGCAGCAATTCATTGGCAATGCGCTCCTCACCCCAGGATGGATTATTCATTGCCATGTCTCGGATCAGCTGCCGGAGTTCTACGGGTATCGGTGGTCGTCCAGGGCGTGATTTCCAGCGCCAGAACAGGCGAAAGCCCTGACGGTGCCATCGGACAAGTGTTTGTGGCTGGACGACGACCAGAGCGTCACGCCAGTTGAACAGCCTGGAAAGCAGCACGAGGGTTATTCGAAGCGGTGTGTCAGCTCGGCGGGGCTTTGCTTTGCGCTCCTGGAACATGGCCAATTGTTTGCGCAGGAAGAGATTCTCAGCCGCCAATGAGGCCCGTGAGCCCGTGAGCGCGTGAGAAGGCGAAAGAAGTCGGCCGGGTCCCGGAGAAGCTTGATTATTGTTTGGACGCTATCCATGATGGACAACATGATGGCATATCAAGCGTGAAGGATCGATCCCCTCGGAAATAGTGTCTTCAAAAACAACGGATTCGGATTATTGCGGAGCACAGGGGTTTCGGTATGATCAGGCTGGAAAGCAGAGGTAGCGATTGCTCGATGGGCATGAGTTTTAGGGAAAATAGTGTTAATTCAGCCTATACTCTTGAGTCGGTTCATGGTTCTATCTCGCAATTAAACAATTAAAGAAGTTCCGGACTTTTTTAACGGACCCTGTGAACGATTTCTGCAGCGCAGATTCGAATTCTGGGATTTACATCATACTGTCTACGGCAACAGGGACGCGTCACGTTACTCGCCATACACCTGCACGTTCACCTTGCGCCGCCGCGGCCCGTCCAGCTCGACCAGCATCACTGACTGGTACTGCCCCAGCACCAGTTCGCCATCGACCAGGGCAATAACCTCGGAACTTCCCAGCAGCATGGACGCCAGATGGGAATGCGCGTTCTCGGGCTCGTCCGGCGGACAATCGCGCAACTGGATGTCGTTATGCAGATACCTGTCGCCGGACGGGATCAACCGGGCAAGAAACACCTTCACATCCTCAAGGAGGCGCGCCTCATGCTCGTTGATCGTGATCGCCGTGGTGGTGTGTTGCGAGGTGATGGTGACGAAGCCATTGCGGATACCGGACCCGGCAACGGCATCCCGGATATCAGCCATCAGGTCATGCAGGGAGATGCCCTGCCCGGTGTCCTGCTCGATGAATGACGAAATACTGTTCATGGTCAGTTCAAACTCGTATGGAGCATATCCTGAAATTGTATCCGTGCCATTTTCCTGTCAGCGGGCATCTTTAATGTAAATCGCATTGTCGCCATCTCTTTTCTCGACTTCAAACAATTCACTCGCCCTGATCAGCTCACTGAGTTTTCCGTAGCCATAGTTCACCGACGAAAACGAACTGTTGTTGGATATGTACTGCCCAACCCTGCCGAGATGCGCCCAGCCGGCATCATCCGATGTTTGCTCGACGGATGTCCTGAGCAGCTTGACGAGCGCCGTATCGCCACGAAGCTCATTACGGGTTCTCTTAGTGGCAGTCACGCAGTTATCTGCTTGTTCTTCTGACTCGGCTTGCAGGTTTTCCGTATAGATAAACTGTGAGCAGGCATGCACAAAAGGCAACGGGGTTTTCTTTTCGCCAAAGCCGTATACGGGCAGTCCGGTTTCAAGGATTCTCATTACCAGCGGTGTGAAATCACTGTCACTGGTCATCAGTGCGAAGGCATCGACTGTCTTGCTGTACAACAGGTCCATTGCATCAATGATCATGGCCGAGTCTGTCGCATTCTTCCCGGTTGTGTACGCAAATTGCTGGATGGGTCTAATGGCATGCGGGTGAAGCATCTCGATCCACGTGGACAGGTGAGGGCTTTTCCAGTCCCCGTGTGCATGGCGCACATTAACCGCCCCGTATTTCGCTAGTTCTTCAAGTACTCCTTCTATCGAACAGGCACTGACATTATCGCAATCGATCAATAAAGCAATTCGAATATTGGATTTCATCTTCGACACCTTGCTGGATCCTCCTGATCACGTGCGCTACAAACACACAATTGGCAGTCGATCATGCAGTTGAATTTTTTACAATTTCCGCGCTCTTGAACAGCTCTTACATTAACCAGTCCTAGCCAACCTCTGCCAACAATTCGACAAACTCTGACATTTGATGGCAGGTTAGTAACAACTTTTCGGTAGACCGGGTCATCGCGACATATAGCAACTTGGCTTCTGCAGCCAGGTCTTTTTGCCTACCCGGCATAAAGCCGATGCCAGGTATTGCCACCAGAGGGAACTCCAGCCCCTTACTGCTGTGCATTGTCATCAATTTCACACTGTCTTCGCCGGACCTGAAGGATTTCTTGTGATTCTGCGAAGCCAGCCATTGCGTGGGCACACCCAGATCCTGCAAAGCGTGATAAAGTTCCTCACCCATCCAGCGACTGCGATACGCAATACACATATCCAGCCACTGCATGCCTTCTCTATGCATGCGTTTCAGGTTTCTTGCAATATATTTTGCTTCTTCTTCAAACGAAGGCAGTTGCTTCAAAAATGGTTTGTAGCCATGCCGTCCCGCAGACTGTGGTTCCAGCAGTGGAATATGATCTTCGTCAGAATCCTCTGGAACCAGGTAATGTTTGGCAAAGCGATATGCGTAGTTCAGAATTTCATCGGTATTGCGGTAATTGATCCTGAGAATGGTGGTACGGCCCCTTGCCTGCACCCCGACACTCGACAGACTGAAGTCCAGAGCCATCTTCTTTTTGTATATAGACTGCGCATCGTCATATAGCAGCAATAATGAACTGGTTTCCGGATTAACCATCTGGACGACCAGGCGCAGCCACTCCGCCTCGAAGTCATGCCCCTCATCAATCATCAGCGCCCCATACTGACCCTTGGGAATACGCCCCTCCTCCACCGCGCTGATAACCTGATTAACCAGTCGATCGATATAGCCAGTTCCTGTCTCCGGTTTCTTGATATGGTAACGCTTGAGCATTTCCCCGCACCAGTCATGGAAGTGATAAACATGAACCCGATCGTTGATCTCCTTTTCTTTCATAATCGATCGCAGACGCGCCGCCAGCGTTATGTTGAAACACAGCACCAGAATCGGCTGGTGCAATAGCTTTGCCAGATACAGGCATCGGTATCCCAGTATGAGTGTCTTTCCGGAACCGGCTACACCATGGATAACGCGGTGCCCCTCTCCCAGGCTGCGCGCCAGCTGTTCTTGCTGCATATCCATGACCTTCAGGAGGTCGGGAATCAGGTCGTCACCGGCTTCATCAGTGAACATGCCAAGCTGCCCGTCACCAATACGTACTTCAGGAAACAGGTGCCATCGAACACGATCGATTTGTGGCAAGGTCAATTGACAGCTGAATCCGACGTTGAACATATCCCACAGGCGTTTCTGGAATTCCTCTACATCAACTGACTCTGTCATCTCATCGCTACAGATGACCTGGTGTGCCGGCAGCACATCACCAAGGTTCGTGCTATCGAACTGGTTACGCGTAATATGCGAGAGGACAAGGCCATAGCCATAGGGGAAAGTCAGCCGGCCCTGATATCGCCCGGATTGCTTGACAAGTTGCGGATCTTTTTCCAACTGGTTGATCAATTGATAGGTACATTGCCGGGCTTGCTCAAGCGGGTTGCTTTTAACGACCATGCCTCTGGGCGTGAAAAGTGATACAGAAACCCGGTTGATCTCCTTGATGTTTTCAAGCTTCCAGTCCTTGACCTCAAGCAGCAGCAAACCACGGCCGGGATGCAGGATAATGAAATCCGTGTAGCGTTGTCGCTTCCCGACAGGCAACTCGTACCAGCACAGGTAATCATCTTCCAGCAAGGCTTCCAGGCGGCGGGCAAAACGCTTCTCGCCGGTCTGCATTTTCGACAGACAGCTATTCAGTGACGGTACAAGTGTAGCCATTGTGATGCGGGACCTAGTTCCTTGAGGTGTGGTTGCTTCAGGGGATGATGCAACCTGGCAATCCTCATTTGTCCCTATATCGGGATCTTCGCTACTTTATTTAATACAGTCACTTACGTATTTTCACACCAGTATAAAACCTGTGAATTCCGATGCACCACACCCACGACTGCCGATACGCATCGGGAAACGAGCAGGGGCCCAACTGCTTCACTTGAACGTATATCATGCATATTGCACGGTTTAATGAGTCGGATACATTTTCTTACCAACCAGGATTGAACTAGATTGTATCCGCCCAATTTCTATGTGGCACCCGGGCGCTGGTCAACGTCGACCTCTCCCGGCTCAGGAGCAGGACAAAACGGATCAACATCACCCTGCAGGAACGGGTGCTGTCGGTGGTCGACGAGAAGGCCCGGCGCGAGGGGGAGTCGCGTTCTGGCCTGCTGGCAAGGGCGGTGCTGGAGTACATCGGGCGGCACACGGTGGCGTGAGGGAGTGAACCTTTTTTACTCCCGGGTTTCTACTATGCTGTAACCATCTACGCCAGAATAGGAGGGTATGGCAATGAAAGAGAAAGACGCCAAAAAGGCCATCAAGGTCCTGAACAAGATCATGGAACTGGAGCTGGCCGGGGTGGTGCGTTACACGCACTATTCCCTGATGGTCTACGGCTACAACCGGATTCCCATCGTCAGCTGGATGAAGGGCAATGCCTCGGAAGGACTGGCCCACGCCCAGCGGGCCGGAGAAATGGTCACGCTGCTGGGCGGACACCCGTCGCTGAAGATCGGTGCGCTGCTCGAAACGGAGCAGCACGACATCGGCGATATCCTGCGGGAAAGCCTGGAGCACGAGCAGGCGGCGCTGAATGCCTATTATGAATTGCTGAAGCTCGCAGAAGCCGGGGAATCGGTGCTGCTTGAGGAATACGCCCGCGAGATGATCGTCGAGGAAGAACTGCATCTCGACGAGGTCAACAAGATGCTGCGGCGTCCCGGCGACGTGGATGCCTTCAAGCCCTGACCTGTGGGTCTCGAATTCGCAGTTAAGCAGCCATCGGCAGCTGGACAAGTCCACGGCAATGCGGTTCCCAGCGGTAACTTTCCAGATTTGCTTGTCTGATTTTCGATTCACCGCTGACTTGTGCCGGCGTATTGCCTTCGAGTGAAGCGTGAAAACGGTTGTGGTTGTAATAAATCTGGAACGCTTCAAGCTTTCTCTGCAAATCAACCGCGTTCCAGAACAACGTCTTGTCAAGAAACTCTCGACGAATGGTCCCGATCAGGCGTTCGACGAACGGGTGTGATACCGGGGTATAGGGGACGGATTTTATGGGTTCAATCTCAAGAATACGCAGGTTCGCCTGCCATCGGTGATATTCGAAAAGTGGATCGTGGTCAGAGCTTAGATAGTTGGGTGGTTTCTGTCCTGAGATGACCCGGTTAAACATGCGGCAAAGCCCGACGCCATCGACATCACCGGCATAAACACCGAAACCGATGAGACGGCGGGTGAATTGATCCATCACCACCAGCACCCAATGGCTTTTAAGGCGAATCGACTCACATCGGAACAAATCGACACTCCAAAGACTGTCTTTCATGTGGCCAATGAAAATGAGCCAGGAAGGGCCACCGCTACCGGATTCTGGTCGATAGTGTTTGACGAGGACGCGTCGAACGATATGTTTGTCGATCTGGATGCCAAACGTCTTGGATATGATCAGCGCGATACGTGGACAACCGAAGCCGGTATTGCGGCGCTTGAGCTCCACGATGGCACGAATAAGTGCATCGGAAGGACCTTTAGGTCCCGGTTTTATTCTCTTCTTCGGCGAGAAGAGCCTGCGGTACTTGCGGCGTACAAGGCATTCGTGGAAATTCAGTAAGGTGGATGGTCGAACACTCAACGCGTTCTTGGCTATACGCCCCGGTTGAAGGAAAAGTGACCAGAAGCCCATGAGGAATCGGTCAGCCGTGGAAAGATTCGGTGCCCGTTGACGGGAGCGTGTGACAACCAGCAGTTGCTGCTTGAGCAGGAGGTTTTCGGCAATGATGGCCTTTGCGCCACCCGGGCCGAGCAGTTTCGCGACGGTGGTTAGCAGGTGGACCAATAGAATGACTATGTCCTTCATGTTGGCGCAGAGTAGGGTAAGCTAATGGTCAGCGTCAAGATTGCGTAACGTGCCTTTTTCAAGAGAAAATTACGAATTCGAGACCCACAGGCCGTGCCCCACTGGGAGGCATTTATCGCGTGGGCGCGCCAGGCACAAAGCGAGGGTGTGGCCCATGCCGGTACACGGGATGCGTTGTCGTATCTGATCAAGCACGCCGAACAGCTGCAATACTACTGCAGTGACGGCCGTTTGCCGATCTCCAACATCCAGTCCGAGCACGTGGCTAAAACGATCGCTATTGCGCGGAAGAACTTTTTGTTCGCCGATACCGCTGCCGGCGCCGCGTCCAGCGGGCGTATCTTCAGTCTGATCGAAACGGCACGGGCCAATGGCCACCATCCGCAACGCTACCTCAGCGTCCTGCTGACCGAACTGCCCAATGTCACCGACATTGACCAGGTTGAGGCGTTACTTCCCTGGAACCTTACACCCGCTATGGTTGCTGAACGATACGCGGCTTACCCGGCGCCGTAGTTCCCAACATACACCCATTTCGCTTTCAAACCTGTACCGCATAGATCGCTTACTTTGCGGCGCATCCGAAGCTCAAGTTCCTGAGCATCCCTTTTCAATGTGGATCTACTGCTTTTTGTATAGGTCAGTTGCAGTCAGATTGGGTGCACGTCGACGAGATCTATTAATGATCAGCAGTTGCTGTTTCATGAGAAGGCTGTCTGCGACGATCGCCTTAGCGCCGCCAGGTCCAAGCAGTTTGGCGAGCTTTGCCAACAAGTGTGCGACAATCAGCAGCAGGTCCTTCATGGGAGAGTAGGGTAGGGAAGGTTGCCTTCCGGAACAAGACTGTATAAGTTATCGTTTCCACGTGATAATTACGAATTCGCCACCCACAGGAATGTATCTGCACCTATGTTGTGGCCAAGTGCTGATACTACAGGGTATCGGTCGGTCTGTGGTCATGCATAGGAGGGAAAACGGGGAATAGACCACCGAACTTCAGGACGGTGCGCAGTGCTTCGGGGGATGTTACGGTGTGATCGGGATGAAAAGAAAGCTAAACAGTGGTTCCAATGGTGGTGGGTGAGATGGGAAATGGTGTTAATACTTCCTATACTCTCCGGGTCTGTGGTACCGGTGGTAATCAAGCGCACTTTTCTTGAAGTCTTCAAACATGATTCTTTCCGCTCTTTACTCTCTGATGCCAGTGATGCACGGGACGACACCAGATGTTTATAAAAATGGGATTATCATTGTTCACAGCCGCACGCGATTTGAAATACTGCCGCAATAGCAAACAGAGACAATGACGCAACATTTAAAACACCTCTCTGAAAATAGTACTTCCTGTCGCTGATTCATCCACTGCACTTAGTCCGCACTTCCATTAAAAAACTGGTACGGAGCCGCTTTTACAAGTCGCTGAATTTGATGGTGGCCAGGATGCTTGCTCATATCTACCGGATTAAATGCCAATGATGAATAATAGCAAGGAAGCCGGGTCATTGACCGGCCTTCCATTCTTGTTGTCACCGGAATTTCATGAAAGGATTGCAGGGTATTTGTACCGAGGGGCTAGCCATTGTCTGCGATGGCAGCTCGCCGAAAAGCCCTTTATAGGTTGTAGCGAAGCGCCCCAGTTCATAGAACCCGTTTTGATAGGCGATGTCCGCGATAGTTGTTTCATCCCGGGGGATGGTCATTAGCATGCGACGTGTTTTGTGTAGACGCTTCAGTCGCAGAAAGCCAAGCGGTGTCAAGTTGAACGTTTCACGAAAGGCGTATTCCAGTGTGCGCTGGCTAACACCTGCAATCGTGCTGAGCTCTGGTACAGACAGCGAAATTGTGTCTTTATCACGCAGGTACTCAAGTGCAAGTTTGAGTCCGTGGCGACGTTGTGTAACACCGGGACGGTGTGGCCCCGTTTTCAATGTCCGCACAAGGTCTCTCAGCCGATGGAACAGTTCCTCCTCAAAGGCACGTACCACGGCAGGGTGATGCAACATTGCCGGTTGCTGCTGAACTCCATCAAGTGTCCTTAATAACCAGCGACCCAGTACCGCAGTTTCCTTGGATGGAAGCGGTAATAGTCGCTGTGTTGTGGCAGATATCAGCGCGGAGGCTGTTTCATCCGGCAACGCTTGACGCAGCACAGCAAGGTTGATCAATACGATAAGGTGGGATTGCCGTGCCTCGATGACGGCATCAACCGGGCCTGGCATTGATATCGGAAGCCCTTTCTCATGCAGCGGTCTGTTCCAGTAGGCAGTTCGACGCCCGGTTCGAAGTGGTATCAAGAACCCGAGCATACCCGTCGGCGTCAGGCCCCGCACGCGAACAGCCGAATCAAAGCTTTCCTGATAGGCGACAACATTGGGTGTGATCAGGTAAGCCTTGTAATGACCAAAGGAGCCTCGCCCGACGGGTGTTGCGATGAGTTCCCAGGGTGCTGACATCTCTTCGTAAACGCTGGGGTCGTGCGCAGCCAGATTGCCGGTTAATGCGGTACAAGATGGGATAGTGGACTCCCGATCCCCGTTATTTATTCTCATAGCAAACCCTTGGTTGCGAAAAGTGCATACTCAAGCCCCCTGCAGGCAATGATAGAATATACAAGCATTTTTGGGGCGAGACGCGAAAAATAACGCAATACAAATAAAACGTTGGCATGGTGGAGGGTAGTCATGATTCGTAAAATAAAATCGTTGTGGTGTTTGATTTCCAATCACACTGCTGGAAACGAAAAGACCGCAATAACCATGAGAAAGCTTGCCGCACTGGTGCTGTCCACGGTGGTGTCAGGGCTTGTTCTGCCAGTCATCGCACAGGACACGATCGATATGGACGGCCTCGAACCCGTTTTTCCCGAGCGTCCCTATTCGCCCTATGCAGACCGGGGTTTCCCCGAGAACGTGTACTTCGGTGACACACATGTTCACACGGGTTTGTCCGGCGACGCGGGTGGCGGTGGAACACGGTTGATGCCGCGTGATGCCTATCGTTTTGCGCGCGGTGAACAGGTGACGTCCAACACCGGACAGCCTGTGAAGCTGCGCACGCCGTTCGACTTCTTCATGATCACGGATCACTCTGACGGCATGGGCGCGATCACAGACATGATCGCCGGGACACCAAATGTCATGGCCGATCCCGACGGAAAGAAGTTCCACGAGGCCTTCAATGCCGGCGGGCAAAAAGCGCAGGCTGCAGCAGTTGAGTTGACGCGGCAGTTTGCGCAAGGCGAGTTGTCTGAAGCATTGAATTACCAGCCAGGTAATCGTGCCTACAAGCGGGTTTGGGACGACATCATGCAGGCTGCCGAGGAATTCAACGATCCCGGCCGTTTCACGACCTTCATCGCCTTTGAGTGGACATCGCTTGAACAAGGTAACAACCTGCACCGCAACGTCATTTTTCGGGACGGGCCGGAACGGGCTGGCCAGATCGTCCCCTATACGACCACCCCGCCGCTGGGCAGCCGCGACCCGAGAGACCTCTGGAAATGGCTGGAAAACTACGAGGCAACGACAGGTGGCGATGTCACCGCCATCCCGCATAACGGCAATCTGTCTAACGGCATGATGTTCGCGTTGCAGGACGATTTTGCTGACGGTGCATCCTATGATGCAGACTATGCCAAGCAGCGCAACAAGTGGGAACGTTTGTACGAGGCGACGCAGATCAAGGGTGACGGCGAAGCCCACCCGCTTCTGTCTCCCGACGATGAGTTTGCCAGCTTTGAAAACTGGGACTGGGGCAATCTGGATATCTCCGAAGCCAAGACACCCGTGATGTTGCCAGGTGAGTATGCGCGTTCTGGCCTGCTACGCGGGCTGCAGCTGGAAAACGTACTGGGCGTCAACCCATTCAAGTTTGGACTGGTTGGTGCGTCGGACACCCATACGGGTTTGTCGACGCCGGATAACGACAACTTCTTTGGCAAGTTCACGGCGTATGAACCGAGTGAGCACCGCGCCAATCATCTCTCGAAACAAAATAAGGAGTTGGCAATAGAATACTATTCCTGGCGCTACATCACTGGCGGCCTGACAGCAGTCTGGGCCACGAGCAACACACGCGGCGCAATTTTTGATGCCATGGAGCGGCGTGAAGCCTATGCCACCACCGGACCACGTATTCGTGTGCGCTTCTTCGGCGGCTGGGATTTTGAACCTGCCGACGCAAACCGGCGCGATCTGGCACTGGTTGGCTATACGAAGGGTGTGCCGATGGGGGCCAACTTGCATCCCGGCAAGGGGGAACCATCGTTCCTGGTCTATGCGCTGCGCGATCCGATGGGCGCCAATCTCGACCGGATTCAGATCGTCAAGGGCTGGCTTGGTGCCGATGGCACCCCGCAGGAGAAAGTCTACGACGTGGCCTGGTCTGACAACCGGGTCGCGGGCAGCGATGGAAAGTTGCCGCCGGTTGGCAATACCGTGGATCTAGGCATCCCCGGCTGGACTAACACAATCGGCGCGTCCGAGCTTGGCGCCGTCTGGCAGGATCCTGATTTTAATTGGGAATTGAAGGCGTTCTACTATGCCCGCGTGATCGAGATCCCGACCCCGCGCTGGACCGCCTATGACCGGGTGAAGTTCAACCTTGACCTGCCTGAGACTGTGCCATTGATTGCACAAGAGAGGGCCTATACGTCGCCAATTTGGTACACACCATGAAGATGCGCCGAGGGCCTGCTAATAGACCCGACAGGTCACTATTTTGTCGTGGATGGGTCCTGCGGGGCTTATTACCGGCTGAAAACATTAAACGGGTAAAGGAGATTGACATGTCATTCATTAGACAGCTGATCCCGGTGACTATTGGCGCCCTCGCCCTGGTCGGCTCGGTACAGGCCTACGACGATGCGCCGATCGGGCAGCCTGGTGATCGCCAGTACTCGCCCTACCCAGAGCAGACCTTCCCCAACCGGGTCTTCTTCGGCGACACCCACCTGCATACGTCCTACTCGACCGATGCCGGCATGATCGGCAACACCCTGGGTCCCGAGGAGGCGTATCGCTTCGCCCGAGGCGAGGCGGTGACCTCGAGCACCGGACTGCCCGCCAAGCTGGGGCGTCCGCTGGATTTCTTGGTGGTGGCCGATCACGCCGAGGGTCTCGGTGCGGCGCCCGCCATCGCCAATTCCGATCCCATCATGATGGACACCGAACTGGGCCGCCAACTGGTCGAGCTCACGAAGGCCGGCAAGCCGGACCAGGCATTCGACGTTTGGAATCGGGCCGGTCAGGGAGGCGCGAATCCGCTGGTCACCGACGAGCGACTGATACGCCCCGCCTGGACGCGCATGACCGAGATCGCCGACCAATTCAACGAACCGGGCCGCTTCACCGCCTTCATCGGCTATGAATGGACCAGTCATCCGGGCGGCGACAACCTGCATCGCGTGCTGGTGTTCCGTGATGGCAGAGAGCGGGCGGATCAGGTCAAACCATTCGGAAGGGATGACTCGACGGACCCCGAGAAGCTCTGGGAGTGGATGGCCGCCTACGAGGACAAGACCGGTGGCCGCCTGCTCGCCATCCCGCACAACGGCAACATGTCCAACGGCCTGATGTTCGACGACGTGACCCTGACCGACAAGAAGCCGCTCGACCTGGACTACGCTGAGCGGCGCGCGCGCTGGGAGCCGCTCTACGAGGTCACCCAGATGAAGGGCGACGGCGAGGCCCATCCCTTTCTCTCCGCCGAGGACGAGTTCGCCGACTTCGAGACCTGGGACAAGGCGAGCTTCGGCCCCGAGCCCAAGACCCGGGACATGCTGCCCAGGGAGTACGCCCGCGAGGCCTACAAGCGCGGCCTCGCCTATGAGGCCAAGCTCGGCGTCAATCCATTCAAATTCGGCATGATCGGATCAACGGACTCCCACACCTCGCTGTCGACCACCCAGGAGGACAACTTCTTCGGCAAGGTCGTGGTGCTCGAGCCCTCGGCGGACCCGATCCGATTCGAGGAGGTCATCGCCGGTCGGCCGGCCCCGCCCGGATCCCAGATCTACGCCCGCGAGACCAGCGCCTCGGGGCTGGCCGCCGTCTGGGCGCGGGAAAACACCCGCGAGGCCCTGTGGGACGCCATGGCCCGCAAGGAGGTCTACGCCACCACCGGCACCCGCATCCGGGTGCGGGTGTTCGGCGGATTCAACTTCGGCCCCGAGGACCTCCAGCGCTCTGACTTCGCCGCACATGCCTATGGGAACGGCGTGCCCATGGGCGGCGACCTCACGGGCGCACCCGAGGGCAAGGCCCCCGCCTTCCTGGTGCAGGCCCTGCGCGACCCGGACGGTGCCAACCTCGATCGGGTCCAGATCATCAAGGGCTGGCTCGACGCCGACGGCGAGCCGCAGGAGCGCATCTACGACATCGCCGTCTCCGATGGCCGCACCATCGGTGCGGATGGACGCTGCAAGGACCCGGTGGGCAACACGGTGAACGTCGAGCAGGCCACCTACACCAACGCCATCGGCGACGCCGTGCTCGGCGCCTATTGGCAGGACCCCGAGTTCGACTCTGCCCAGCGCGCCTTTTACTACGTGCGGGTGCTCGAGATCCCGACCCCGCGCTGGACCACCTATGACGCCAAGTTCTTTGGCGTCAAGCGCCCGGACGACGTGCCTGCATCCATCCAGGAGCGGGCCTATACCTCGCCGATCTGGTACACGCCGCGCGAAAGTACCTGACGGCGGAAAGAACTTAAACGCAGGGCCAAAGGCAACCAAACCGAGGTAACGAGCCATGCAACGCCTTCGACTGATCCATCGGTGTCCTGACGCGAGGTAATGCAGCAACTGATGTCGAGGTTCGGGTGCACCGTGTCGGCAGTCGCAAACACGATTCCCATGCATCTGAATTAAAGCCGAGAACGGGGGTAAAGACTCTGGATTTCGACTGTCAGGGATTTGAACTGGTGGTACGTACCGGTCCCGGTGAGGTTGTGCTCTATCTGCCCGGTCGTAATGCGGTGTTGCCACAGGTTCGGGCCGCATCGGGTGTCAAGTACGAGAGGGAAGGACTGTTGTTGTGGATGAAGGGTAATGAGGCATTGTTTGAAATGGACGGAGTGCGTTACACAGGTTGTCAGCATGCACCGATACCGGAAGTCACAAGTGTGATATATGCTGCATTACAGCGAGTTTCATAAAGGAGAGAATACATGTACAAGTACGGCCAATTGTCAATAACAGTTTGTGAAAATCAAATGTCCCCGATTGCACAACCTGAGACAAGCGTGTTGAATCAACCGGTGGCCTGGCTGTACCCGGCCGTGTTATCTGTCCTTATATTGCTGGTTACCGGTTGTGCCAGCTTGCCGACTGATTACCCGCGTACTACCTCAACGGCTTTTCAGGAACATGAGACAACCGTGATGGGCAAGCAGTTCGCCGAGGCTGCTGCCCAACATCCGGGTAACTCAGGGTTTAATATTCTCCGCTACGGCAGCAATGCCTTTACTGCGCGCATCGCCATGACGCGGTTGGCAGAGAAAACGCTGGATGTGCAGTATTACATCTGGGAGCCGGATGAAACGGGTCGAATCCTCGCCGAGCATCTGGTGCGCGCGGCCGATCGTGGCGTACGGGTGCGCCTGCTGGTGGATGACATGAATGTTGCAGGTCGCGATGCTGCAATTGCCTCGCTTAATGCGCATCCCAATATCGAGATACGGATATTCAATCCATTTGCGAACCGTCGTAATTCGATGTTCGATTTCATGACCGACTTTGGACGTGTCAACCATCGCATGCACAACAAGATCATTGTGATGGACAACAGCTTTGCTATCGTTGGCGGGCGCAATATTGGTGACCATTATTTTGCCGTGAATCCGGAAACCAACTTCCGCGATCTGGATATTGGCGCAGCCGGCCCCATTGTGCGCGAGATTTCCAATGTCTTCGACCGCTTCTGGAACGGCAACTGGGCGGTACCCATAGATGCACTGGTAGATCGGCCGTATACGGATGAAGATTTGCAACGAACCGTTACCAACCTGCGGAACATGATTGCCGAGGGGGACTACCCGTATTCTGTGGATGACGATGTCGCTGTGTTTGTCGATAATCTAAAAACCATTAGAGAGAATCTGATATGGGCTCCTGGCAGGATTGTCTGGGATGATCCGTCATCCATCGAAGTCGAGGGTGAGGCCAGCGTAATGGTGGAGGCCTTGTTTAACAAGCTTCAGTCCCTGCAGCAGGAATTGACTATAGAGTCGGCCTATTTCGTTGTTGGCGACCGGGGCGTCGAGGCTGTGAAACAACTGGTCGATCGTGGCGTCAAGGTGCGCATCCTGACGAACTCGCTGGCATCCAATGACGTGGTCGCCGCCCATGCCGGTCATGCTGAATACCGTGAGCAGTTACTGGCGGCTGGCGCAGAAATCTATGAAATAAGACCTGATTCCGGTGTGATCCGCAAGAACTGGAGCGGTGATTCGAATGCCGGCCTGCACACCAAGGCGCTGGTGTTCGATCGCGAGTCGGTTTTTATCGGTAGCTTCAACCTGGACCCGCGTTCGGCCAATATCAATACCGAGGCTGGTCTGTACGTACAGAGCACCGAACTGGCGGAGCTGGTGCTGGCCTACATGGATGAGGGCGTCAGACCTGAAAACAGTTACCAGGTGCTGCTTGATGAAGACGGTGATCTCTACTGGGTGACCGAGGACGAGGGTGTGGAAGTGCGCCATGACAAGGAGCCTGAGACAACCTTTGGACAGCGTTTTACATCGGGGTTTATAAAAATGTTACCGGTCCAGTCTCAACTGTAGCAGGGCCCACTGTTATCATCTTTGGCAAGAGGTTCCCGAGGGTGCGCCAGTCTGCCTCCGGGAGACTGCCTACACTTGCCCGATTTGCTATACACCGAATTCCTGAGAAGAATTAGAAGTTGAACTACCAATGGCCTCATCTCCGAATGGAAGTGGGGCTTTTTCTTTTGGTCAGTTTTTGCCCCAGATAACGGATATTTTACCAACCGTCATCTTTCGACTTACTCTTCAAGCAATAGATGATGCAGGCCATCAGCTGTACTTTATTTGAAGATCAGAGAGTAAAGAAAAATAGTCGTTAATCATAAGGAAAGACTTACCGCTGGTATCTAACAACTGTCGGCAAAAGTGGCAGCGGTCGAGTTACACACGCATAAAACTTATTGAGTAACGTGGGGAATCAGAACCGGGGAGCGGTCCTGCCCAAACCTTTTCCTTGGACGGTGACTCAAGGGGTTATCCTGGTATTAGTCATTGTTAACAGTCGGTTATAAAGAATTGAAATGGATATACCTACGCAAACCACCCAGTTAGGACCATGGAGGGTGCGATTACAACTCTCATCGATATTCGCATCGGTTGAAAATAATGAGAATCTACGGTGTGAGAAATGATATCACTTGAGCGTAGTAGATTGATCTGACGGTCGTGGATTGTACCGAGTGATTGGAGTATTCGGCATGCACAGGTCATTAATGAAGATTCTCATGTAGAAAGCCGAGCGCCATCTGCTGATCTGTTTGGCTGATACAATCAATCCCTTGATCCCATTCCCATGGCAGTTACCCAAAATGAAGCGCCAGGTCTTTGGCTGGCCAGTTGTCCGTAGCCGAGCAAGTGGGTCTGGCGAAAGAGAAGGATGAGATGGTGAGTGCTGGATAGTGAAAGATATCGGGGTGGTGGCACGGTGCAGGATCCTTCGATACTTTTGTATGATCGGTTGGCGAGTGGTGAAAGGGGTGTTTGTTCAGCCTCGTATAGACGCCCCCATGTCAACTTGAAATGCATTGATCATCGAGCGGGTTTTGACCGTGGACTAACATCCTCGTATTCGCGTGCTGGTTAACGCATTAAGATCTGTCCGTTCCGGGGT
>Ga0316194_10001380_pt1 | contig 16750 bp, 12 predicted proteins | sample CroRivsedime1_MG_FD_204936 | JGI IMG/M metagenome (GOLD analysis project Ga0316194, IMG submission 204936) | Coastal sediment microbial communities from Maine, United States - Cross River sediment 1 | ecosystem: Environmental > Aquatic > Marine > Coastal > Sediment | place: USA: Maine...
CTCATGCCGATTGATGTCAGCGTCGACAGAGCTTGCGCGGCCGCTGATTCTGTCGTCCACTGGCTTGGAACGACCTCCACAGCCGGAAGCAGATAAACCGGCTGAAAAGGGTGACAAACCAGGAAACGATCTGCGCAGGGCAGACCATCGGCAAGCTCAGAGGGCTTGAAGCCGGAGGTCGAGGACGCCAGCAACGCGGTTGGAGCCAGGTGCGAGCTCAAGGCCTGAAACAATGCCCGCTTGACCTCGAACCGTTCCGGCACGTTTTCCTGCACCCAGTCTGCACCGGCCACCGCGGCCTGCTCGCTTTCAGCGAATGTTATCGCCCCCTCTGCCGGCAGCGGCACATCGTAGAGCGCGTTCAGGCTTACCCGGGCGCGGTCTACCACAGCCGTCACCCGAGCAGGCGAGTCCGGCAGCGGATCGTATACGGACACATCCCAGCCGTGCAGGGCGAACCGCGCTGCCCAGCCTGCGCCGATCACGCCGGCGCCGATGACGGCAGCCTTCACGATCAGTCGCGCGGCGCGCGTTTGCTGAGGTTCAACCGATCCCGAACTTCCTGAGGACCAAGCACGCGTGATCCCAGCGAGCGGATGATCTCCACCGCCCGCTCAACCAGATCCGCATTGGTCGCCAGCACGCCCCGTTCCAGATAGAGGTTGTCCTCGAGCCCCACCCGCACGTTGCCGCCCGCCAGCACGGCGGCGGCCACGTACGGCATCTGATGCACACCGAGGCTGAAAGCCGACCAGTGCCAGTCATCCGGCACGTTGCCGACCATGGCCATGAGCGTGTTCAGATCATCCGGGGCACCCCAGGGCACCCCCATGCAGAGCTGCACCAGCACCGGAGGCGGCAGCACGCCCTCCTCCACCAGCTGCCGGGCAAACCAGAGATGGCCGGTATCAAAGGCTTCGATCTCCGCCTGCACACCCAACTCGGCGATCATGCCTCCCATGGCGCGAAGCACGCCCGGCGTGTTCGTCATCACGTAATCTGCTTCCGCGAAGTTCATGGTGCCGCAATCCAGCGTGCAGATTTCCGGCAGGCATTGGGCGATGGGCTGCATGCGCTCGGTGGCGCCTGCCATATCCGTACCGGGCCCGGGTGGCAGAGGTGCTTCCACGGAACCGAAAAACAGATCGCCGCCCATGCCCGTGGTGAGATTCAGCACCACATCCGTATTCGCCGAGCGGATGTGCTCGGTCAGTTCCCGATACAGGACCGGATCGCGCGAAGGCGCACCGGTATCCGGATCACGCACATGGCAGTGCACCACCGCGGCGCCCGCCTCCGCCGCAGCCAGCGCGCTCTGCGCGATCTCCTGCGGGCTGCGCGGCACGTGCGGGCTTCTGTCCTGGGTGCCACCGGAACCGGTCACCGCGCAGGTGATGAAGACGTCGCGATTGATGTTGAGCGGCATGGATTTTCATCTGTCTGCAGTCAGGTCGGCAGCATATCAGGCCGCCCGTGATCTTAACGAGAGATCCTGAAGAGTGAGCCTGGAGAAACTCGTGCACCTTCTTGATATGGTCTGTCCCGCCAGGGGGACGCGCGGAACGGGGAGAAGCATGGCGAACGGCGGGTCGCATTCAATCGGGGGGCGAATGGCGCTGATTGCCGGTTTGCTCGCCGGTTCGACCGGTCCGGCATTGAACGCCCAGTCACCTTCTGCCGATGCCGTCTGGGGGGCCCATTGCGCGCGCTGCCATGCGCCGGCCGAGATCAGAAGCCGTATCGAGGCCGGTTGGCTGGGTCGAAGCGCCGAAGATCTGCTCGTCCGGGTCCGGGAAACCATGCCCGCCGAATCGCCGGGCTCGCTCAGCGATCAAGAGTACCAACTCAGCGTGCGCCATCTGCTGGCACTGCTCGATGCGGGGATAACTCCGGAGACGCATCTCGCGGATGTCACGATCGAGCTGCCGGCCAGTGTTGACCAGCTGCCGGACGTGCCCTGGCGACACTTCGGCGCTGAGCTCAACGCAAACCGCTACGCGCCCTTGAGCGACATCAACGCGGACAACGTCGAGGATCTGCAGATCGCCTGGCGCTGGAGCGCCGCCAACTTCGGTCCAGCTCCCGAGATCCGCAACGTTTCCATGCCGATCATGCACGATGGTCGGCTCTACTTCGGTGCCGGAGCCACCCGCAACATCGTCGCGGTGGACGCCAGCACGGGACAGACGCTCTGGATGTGGCGGCCCCGGGAGGGCGAGCGTTTCGAGCAGGCCGCCCGTAAGGACTCGGGCAAGGGACTGTCTTTCTATCGGGATGATGCCGGCCGCGGATTCATCATCTCCGTGACGCCCGGCTATCAGCTGGTGAAGCTCAATGCGGAAACCGGCCTGCCGGACGCCTCGTTCGGCGACGCCGGCCTCGTCGATCTCACAGAAGGGCTGCGTCGGGCAGCGGACCGTCCTCTGGACATCGGGCTGACCGCCCCGCCTCTGGTGGTGGAAAACACCATCGTGGTCGGCTCGGCCCACGCGGTGAGCTTCAGACCCCCTTCGAAGGCTAACGTCAAAGGCGACGTGCGGGCCTACGATGCCCGGACGGGCGAGCAGCTCTGGTCGTTTCACACGATTCCCGAAGCAGGCGAACCCGGCTATGACACCTGGCTCGACGGCTCTGCGGAGTTTACCGGCAACGCGGGGGTCTGGGCCCATATGTCTGCCGACCCGGAGTTGGGGCTCGTCTACCTGCCGGTGGAATCGGCCACCGGTGACCAGTACGGCGGCGACCGACCCGGCAGCAACCTCTACTCGAGCAGCCTGGTGGCGCTGGACTACCGAAACGGCAAACGACGCTGGCATTTTCAGCACACGCACCACGACATCTGGGATTGGGATACACCCACGGCGCCGGTGCTGGCGGACCTTCCGAACGGGCGCCGTCTGGTCGCCCTGCCCATCAAGCAGGGCTTCGTCTTCGTGTTTGATCGAGCAACGGGCGAGCCGGTCTGGCCCATCGACGAGGTGGCAGTGCCGCAAACGGACGTGCCCGGCGAGTGGACGTCGCCCACCCAACCCGTTCCGCGCAAACCGCCGCCCTTCGATCGCCAGGGCGTCAGTCGGTCAGATCTGATCGACTACACGCCGGAGATTCGCGCCGAGGTAGAAGAAATTCTCGAGCGCTACCGTCTCGGTCCGCTGTACCAGCCACCGTCACTGGCGGACGCGGCAGATGGCACCCAGGGCACATTGCGATTACCCAGCGCCACAGGCGGCGCCAACTGGGAAGGCAGCGCCTACGACCCGAACACCGGGATCCTCTACGTGCCGTCCCGCACCCGGGTGGAGGTGATGCAGCTGGTGCACGAACCCGACGCCTCAGACATCCGCTTCATATCAGGCCGCGCACGGCCGCCGACGGTGTTCGAGCTGCCGATCGCCAGGCCACCCTGGGGCCGCATCAGCGCCATTGATCTGGAGTCCGGAGACATCCTCTGGACCAAGGCCAACGGCGACACACCCGCTGCGGTAGCAGCGAATCCAGCGCTGGCCGGCGTCGACCTGCCCCGCACCGGCAAACCCACCCGGGCCGGTATCCTGGTCACGGACAGCCTGCTCTTTGCCGGTGAAGGCTTCGGCGGCGATCCGGTGTTCCGCGCGCACGACAAGCGAACGGGTGAGATCCTCGCCAGCATTGCCCTGCCTGCGTCCCAGACCGGCTCACCCAGCACCTATCGGGTGGCCGGGCGGCAGTTCATCGTCATGATGATCAGCGACGGGCAATCGCCAGCGGAACTCGTCGCTCTGGCGCTGCCGGACGCCTAGCGTAGACTAGCCGGATCAGACGCCACCGGCAGAGGATTCCAAAGCACCATGTCCGAGGCATTGCGCGGTCTGCGCGTACTGGATCTCTCCAATGGGCCCGCCGCGGGTCTTGCCACCATGCACCTGGCCGATTTCGGCGCAGAGGTGCTCCGGATAGAGCGACCGGAGCCGCATCCGCTCGACGAGCTGCCGGCCGCGCCCATGTGGCTCCGAGGCAAGCGATCGCTCGAGCTCGACCTGAACGACAGCGCCGATCTGAAGAGATTCCACGGCCTCGCTGCAGGCGCCGATGTGCTGGTCACCTCCTGGCGTACCAGCGCGCTGGCGCGCCGCGATCTCAGTTTCGAGCAGCTGCACGCGCACCACCCGCACCTGAATGTCTGCCACGTCACCGGCTTCGGCAGCCACGGGCCGCTGGCAGACCTGCCGGCCTATGAACACCTGGTCGCCGCCTACACCGGCCGCATGAATCTGTTCCGCGGCATCGTCGATCGGCCAGGCCCGGTCTTTTCCGCCCTGCAGGTCGCCACCCACGCCACCGCCCAGACCGCCACGGCGGGAATTCTCGCCGCCCTTTTGAGCCAGGGGGAGGCCGGCCAGGGTCGCCTGATCGAGACCAGTCTGCTTCAGGGTCTTCTGCCCTACGAGCAGGGCGCCATGATCGGCAGCCAGTTCGAGCAGTTCGCAAAGTTCTACCAGGTGATGTCTGGCGGTGACTCGGAGCCGCCGATGCCGAGCCTGTATTACCACCCGGCACAGGCAGGCGACGGCCGCTGGATGCAATTCGGCAACCTGCTGCCCCATCTCTTCGACAACTTCCTGCTCGTGACCGAACTGATGGACGTGCTGGCCGATCCGGACTTCGATACCAGGCAGCTCACCCTGCCGCCGGAAAAGCACGAAGCGTTCCGCGAACGCATGTTGACGCGAATCCAGTCCCGCACCTCCGACGAGTGGATGGCCGACTGCATCGCCAACGGCGGCGTGGTGGCCACCACCTACCAGACCACCCAGCAGGCGCTCGAGGATCCCGACATCGTCGCCAATGGCCACGTGATCGAAAGCGCAGACGGCGGCCGCCAGCTTGGGCCGCTGGCGCGATTGACCCGCACGCCCGCCAGGCCGGGCGACGGCGTGCGGCCGGATGAGGATCTGGCAAATGCCTGGGCCAGCTCACCGCGGCCGGAACCGCAACGCAGCGAGCCCAACGTTCAGCCACTCAATGGTGTGCGTGTGGTGGAGATTGCGACGATTATCGCCGCACCGCTCGCCGCCTCATTCCTGGCGGATATGGGTGCGGACGTGACCAAGGTAGAGCCTCTGGCCGGCGATCCCTATCGAGGTCTCGGCGCCGGTATAGGCTCAGCCAGAGTGAACGCAGGCAAACGCAGCCTGGCGGTGGATCTGAAAAGCGATGCGGGTCGCGCCGCGGTGCTGAAGCTGATCGAAACCGCCGACGTGCTGATCCACAACTTCCGCCCGGGCGTGCCGGAACGGCTCGGCATCGAGTACGAGCAGGTGATCGAGATCAATCCGAACATCGTCTACCTGCAGTGCAACGGCTATGGGCCGGATGGGCCCGGCGCCCTGCGCCCGAGCACCCACCCGATCCCCGGCGCAGCAATGGGCGGCGTCCTGTATCAGATGGGCGAACGGGTGCCGAGCGATCTGCAGGACGTCGATGGCCTGCGCCTCTGGACCCGGCGCCTCATGCGCGCAAACGAAGTAAACCCGGACCCGAATACGGCCATGGTGATCACCAGCGCCGCCACTCTGGGCCTGACGACAAGGCAACGTACGGGCATCGGCCAGAAAATCATGGTGGACATGTTCGGCGCCAACGCCCAGGCCAACCACGATGATTTCCTCAGCTATCCCGGCAAACCAGGCCGGGCCATGCCGGACGAGATGCTCTACGGGCTTGCGCCCACCTACCGGCTCTATCCCTGTGCAGATGACACCTGGGTGTTCCTGGCCCTGTTCACTGACCGGGAGCGAGATCGATTCGTTAACGCGCTGCAGAACGAGGGCATCGCTACACCCACCATCGAGCAGCTGGAAGCAAAGAGCGAAGCGACTTCGGCAATGCTTGCCGCACTCTTCGCGGAGCGACCCGCCGACGAGTGGCAGCAGCTGTTCATCGCCGCAGACGTCGGTTGCGTCCGCGCAGACGGTCTTCTGCCGAGCAACTTCTGGCTCGAAGACACACAGACACAAACGCTCGGCCTGACCAGAGATGTGCAACACCCGGACTGGGGTGCTTATCGACGTCATGGCCCGCTGGCACACTTCGACACGCTGACGCCGGATCTGCAGCCACCGCCACTACTCGGGCAACATACCGACGCGGTCCTGCAGTCACTGGGCTACGGGCCGGCGGAGATTGATCAGCTCAGAGCCAGTGGAGCGATCGGCTGATCTAGTGAGCCAGTCGCTGGCCCCATATACTGGTGCGCTTGTCGAGTGGTCGTAGCGTCATAGCGTCATAGCGTCATAGCGTCATAGCAAAGAAGAGGGGGGAAACGATGACTGAGCGAGGGGATTGGAAGGAAGCGTTCAAAGCGCGCGTCATGGAGCCGGACGCGGCCATGGCTCTGATCGAAGCAGGCGATCTCGTCTATGTGAACGTCGGCTCTCCGGCCGCCGTGACCCTGCTGCTCGATGCGCGCGCCCGCGAGCTCGGCAGCCTGGACATGCGGCTGCTCGGCCCGGCCGACGAGCCGCTGATGAATTCGGATCGGGATTCGGGCGAACGGGAAATCGAGATCTTCATCGGCGAAGCCTCCCGGGCGAGCCACGACGAGAAGCGATCCACCTACCTGCCGAATACGTTCATGCTCGGCATGAAGGCCTTCGATGCTGGTCGCGAGGAAGCCAGGATGCCGGACGTGAACCTGGTCACCTGCAGCGCCCCGAACGAGGCCGGATTCGTGCACTTCGGCCCCGCTCAGTGGCAGAAAAAGTCTTATCTCAAGCGCTGCCCGAAGACCATCGCCTTCATCGATCACCATATGCAGCCGGTGCATGGCGACGTCTGGGCCCATGTCAGCGAGTTCACCGCCTTCGTCGATGGCATCCTGCCGCCGCCGCCGGATGTGGAAGCCATACAGGCTCGGATCGAATCCGAAGCACCGCCCGAAAACCGGGAGAAGCTGATCGCTTTATCCAGAGTGGTCGTCCGGGAACGTCTGGCGCCGGTCGCGGACAGCTTTCATCTTCTCGATCCGGATGCCCTCGAGCGTCAGCTCGGCATGGTCATCGACCCGGCCGCTGAGAAGATTGCCGGCTACCTGAAGACGCTGATCCGGGACGGCGACACCATCCAGGTCGGCATCGGCCAGCCGAGTTCGCTCATGTTTGAAGCAGGCGCCTTCGATGACGCCAACGATCTCGGATTGCACACCGAACTCGGCTCGCCCGGGCTCGGTCGGCTCTGGGAACGGGGCATACTCACCAACGCGAAGAAGACGATTCATCGCGGCAGGGCGGTGGCCGTCGCCTGGTCAGGCTGTGACGCCGGAGACATGGAAATCATTCAGGATAACCCGGCTTTCGAGCTCTATGACCCGGCCTATCTCCTGAACCCGACCCTGCTCGCCCAGAACCGGCAGATGACCTCCATCAACAGCGCCATTGCCGTCGACCTGATCGGCCAGATCGCCAGCGAGGACCGCTTCGGCGGCATGATGGTGAACGGCACCGGCGGGCAGCCGGACACCCATCTCGGCGCCACCCTCTGTCCGACCGGCCGCGCCGTGATCGTGCTTCGCTCGACGGCGTTTGATGGCGCGGTCTCGAAGATCGTCGCCAAACACGAGACCGGCACGCTGGTGACCATCCCGCGTTACCTGGCGGATACGGTAATCACCGAGTTCGGCATCGCCCGGCTGCTGGACAAAAACCACCGGCAACGGGCTGAGGAACTGATCAATATTGCGCACCCGGATTTCCGGGACGAGTTGCGGGCCCAGGCCGAAGAGCACTGGGGCTGATACACGGGCGACGCGCCCCGGCAACATCAACATCAGGAGTGGAATCATGGACCTCGGGGTAAAGGACAAAGTTGCCATCATCACCGGTGGCACCTACGGCATCGGTAGAGCGGCAGCTGAACGGCTGTCTTCCGAGGGTGCGCGTGTCGCGCTTGCAGCCCGAACCCAGGCAGATCTGGACCAGGCCGCCGCCGAGGTCGCTGCAAAGACGGGCAACGAAGTGATCGGCGTGGCGACAGATGTGGCCGATGAAGCCAGCGTTCAGGCGATGGTCAGCACCGTGCTGGAGCGCTGGGGGCGGATCGACATTCTCGTCAACAACGCCGGCACCTCTTCGGCCGCCACTTTCGACAAGATGACGGACGAGCAGGTCTTGACCGACTTCAATCTGAAGGTGATGGGCGCCATCTACTGCACCCGTCACACCATCGGACACCTCAGGAAGCACCAGGGCGTGATCTGCAACACCACCACACCCGGCGGCAAGGCGCCCGGGCCGGGCAGTCAGCCCACCGCCCTCTCCCGGGCCGCGGGGATCTCGCTCACCAAGACCTGGTCGAAGGAGTTCGCCGCGGACGGGGTACGGGTGAACACCGTTTGCGTCGGGCTGCTGAAGAGCCGTCAGCACGAGCGGCGGGCAGAACGCATGCAGGAACGCGATCCGGAAGTGACCCTGGACGGACTGTACGAACGGATGGGGGCCACCGTGCCCATGGGCCGAGTAGGCGAAGCCGAGGAAGCCGGCGACGTGATCGCCTTCCTCTGCTCTGCTGCGGCGAGCTATGTCACCGGCGCATCCATCAACGTGGACGGCGGCACCTCACCCGTTGTTTAGTGCTTTCGCGCCCGGCCAACCACGCCCGTCTCTTTCAAACGCGCCACTTCAGCCGAATCCAGTCCGAACTCGGCGAGCACTTCTTCGGAGTGCTCGCCCACATCGGGCGCCGCGACCGGATCGCGCTGCGGCTCGTCAGAAAGCTGAAAGGGTGATGCAAAGGTCCGGTCGCACCCCGGCCGGCCCGAATCGAAGGGCACGATCAATCCGTTCAGAATCAGTTGCTCGTCCTCCAGAACCTCGGCATTCCTGCGGATCAGCTCGTGCACGATGCCGGAATCATGAAGCCGGTCGAGTATTTCTGCAGCCTCGAAACCGCGAAAGGCCTCCGCGATCCGCTCGCGAGCCTTGAAGCGGTTCCTGAACAGGGGCTTGACCGGCTGCATGTCTTCCATCTCGCGCCATTCGGGCTTGTCCAGCGCGTCGATCAGCTTGTCGAAGTCGCGCCTCAGGTTCTGCACGGCGATGAATATGTGGCGGTCGTCCGCTGTAGTGAAAACGTTCTGCACCGGATTCGACCAGCCTTCCTTATCTCTACGAGCTGCGTTGTCCACACCAGCCACCACCGCCTGCAGATTGAGGCCATTGGCCCAGGCACCGGTTGCTGCCAGTGAGGTGGACACCATACTGCCCTCTCCGGTCCGGTCCCGGCGATACAGGGCGGAGACGATGCCTGCATAAAGCGTCATGGCCGTGGCGTGATCACCTACCCCACCGGCAGGCACACTCGGCGGCACGTCCTTCTCACGGATCATGTCGAGAATGCCCGTCCGGGCAAACCAGCCGGTCAGATCGAAGGCCCGACGATCTGCTTCAGGCCCTTTGAAGCCGAACGCCGAGATCTGCGCGAAGATCAGTCGCGGGTTCACCTGCTTCAACGTCTCCCAGGTCAGCCGGTACTTCTCGAGCTGACCGGCGCTGAAATTCACCAGAAACACGTCCGCCTGCTCGATCATTTTCAGCAGCACGGCGTAGCCATCGTCTGTGGTGAGGTCCAGGGCCAGCGAGCGTTTGCTGCGATTGGTGAGCTGCCAGGACCACTCTGAGGGGTGGGCGGCGGCAATGGTCCGGTGCCGATCGCCGCTCGGCGGCTCGATCTTCACCACGTCCGCGCCGTAGTCCGCGAGGATGGTGGCGGCACAGGGCCCGGCCAGAAACGATGCGGCATCGATGACTTTCAGATCGCTGAAAAGACCTTTATCCATTGGAACCCCCTGATTCACTTAATTAGTGCTTGCGGCTAACGAATAGCCACCGGGTTGATGATCGCCTGCACCGAGCCGACGAAGCGAGGCTGCCCGAGCACGAACAGAAACTCTGTCGCGCCGTCCGCGGCCAGATCGGTCGTGTTCATCACCTCGAGGATGTATACACCATTCTTCGCCAGCAATTCCGCGTGCACCGGAAAGCCGGTGGCTGGATCTTCGTGCGGGATGACTTCCAGCGCCGCGGTATCCGCGCCGATGGCAACCACGCCGAGCCCGGCCAGGTAGCGAGCACCTTCCAGGCCGAGTCCCGGCTGCTGGGCAATGAATCCCTCCGGGTCGCTCTCCGCAGTGGCGAGCCAGCCCGTGTGGAACAGCACCACGTCGCCCTTGCCGATCTGCACGCCAGCGCGCTTGCTCGCGGCGTCGATCTCCGCGCGGTTGAATACGGCGCCTGCCGGCAGCGGATCCATGCCCATCACCTCAGTCATATCCAGCAGCACGCCACGGGAAACGATGGGCGGTATGTCGTGGGTGGAGAACTTCTGCAGGCCAGCAGGCCCGGCGAAATCGGCCGCCGGGGTGCCGTTGTAGTAGACGTGATCCACACCCATATGGCCGAGCCCGTCAATCTGACTGCCGACGCCCATATAGGTGGTGAGCAGATCGTCGTAGCTGGTCGCCTTGTTGGAGCCGATGGTTGCGCCATCGCTGGCGCCGAGCTGCAGCACGGTCATGTGATACCAGCGTGGCGGGTAAGCGGGCGTATCCGGGCCGGTAGGCACGCCGAGCGCGTAAGTCTTGCCGAGCTTCACCAGCCCCGCGGCGTTCACCACGCCGGCTTCGGACAGGTTGTTTGCAGCACCGATGGTGTCATCCGCACCGTATCTGGACGGGTACCAGTCATCCGCCTGGGCGGCGGTGGTCGCCGCGAAGACAGACAGAATCAGCACGATGCCCAGCCTGGCCGGACGATTGATCAGATGCATGGCTTCCCTCCTCATTTACCGCAATACTGACCGAAAATCCCTGTTGAGAACACCGCGGCGAAGAACCGGCTCGAGACCTATGATCAAGACCTTCCGCAACATCACACCCACCATCCCCGCATCGGCCTTCGTCGCCGAGTCGGCGCTCGTCATGGGCCAGGTCACGCTGGGGGAAGATTGCGGTGTCTGGCCCGGGGCTGTAATCCGCGGCGACTTCGCCCACATCCATATCGGCGCCGGTACGATCATCGAAGACAACGTCGTCGTACATACGGGGCAGGAGATGCATATCGGTGAGAATGTGATCGTCGGGCACGGCGCGGTGATCCACTGCAGAAGCATCGGCAACAACAGTCTGATCGCCAACAACGCCACGGTGCTCGATGACGCCGAGGTCGGCAGCTTCTGCATCATCGGCGCGGGCGCAGTGGTGAGTCCGGGCATGGTGATACCCGACAGGTCACTCGTGTTCGGCGTGCCGGCGAAGATCGCCGGCGAGGTAAAGCCGAAGCAGATGGCCCGCCTGCAGAAAGGCAATGCTTCTTATCTGTCGATGTTCGAGCAATACCGCAAAGACGGAATTTAGACACGGGGATGGCAATGAACGAATCGGGAAAACCAGTAACGGTGGTGATCGGCGCCACCTCGAAGTGGCAGGCGGACGGTCGGAATACGAATCTCGTGCACGGCAGCGATGTGGACGACAGCACTCTGCCAGTGGGCATCCGCTGGGGAGTTGGCGGCGCCATCTCACAGCGATTCGCCGAAGAGGGTCACTTTGTGGTGCTGACCACCCGAAACGCCGCCAACGCGGAACCGCTGGCGGAGGCGATCAGAGCACGGGGTGGCGAGTGCATGATCACGGAGCTCGACCTGGTATCGGAATCCTCCATCGAGGGGGCCTTCGAGGAGATCAGACAGAAAGCCGGTGATCCAGAGGTGCTGGTCTACAACGCCGGCTATCTGGAAGGCCGCGACCTGCCCGCAGACAAGGAACTGCTCGAGCACATCCCCACCGATCTGTTCGATACCGCACAACACATCGCCAGCCGTGGGCCATTTCTCGTCGCCAAAGCCGTGCTGCCCGCCATGCGCAAGCGCGGCGCCGGTTCGTTCCTGATCTCGAACAATGCGTCTTCCCTGCGCGGACGCAAACGGCGCACCGGGCAGTCGCTGTACTACCCGCGAGTGATGATGCGCACGCTGGCTCAGGTGCTCACGGAAGAGTACTCGGAATTCGGCGTGCACGTGGCGAACGTGGTGATCGACGGCCTGATCGATTCTCCGGGAACCCGGTTACTGCCGATCGCGCAGAAGCGGCCGGAGATCGTCATGAACCCGGAGAAGATCGCCGAGGCCTTCTGGTATCTGCACAGTCAGGATCCCTCGTGCTGGACACACGAGCTGCAGCTCACGCCGCACCCGACCAATCCGAGCTACTAGCTCAGAGGGGTCGGCCGAACTTCTGCGTCCAGTAGATGCCGTAGGTCGAAGCGGGATTCTCCGCGTAGGCGGCACCGAGCTCGGTGAATGAGCCGCTCATGATATTCGAGCAGTGGCCGGGACTCGTCAGCCAGGCATCGACGACGGCCTGTTCGTCCGGATAACCGGCGGCGATGTTCTCGCCCCAGGCCTGCGGGCTGTAACCCACCGCCATGAGGCGATCGCCGGGGTCGCTGCCGTCCACCGGGCTCACGTGTTCATGAAAGTCGTTGTCTGCCATGGAGGTGGAGTGACCGAGTGCGGCCTGATCCAGCAGGCAATTCCAGGACAGCGCCGGTTGCGCGCTCTCCATCTGCGCACCACAACTGCGGCTGACGGCTGAGACGACGGGCGCTGCCGTCGTAGTCGACCATGCCCGGGACCGGTACGCCCGCATCCAGAAGCTGCAGGCTCTGCTGATCGACTGAAGACGCATCCAGAGGATCGCTGAAGGTGACCGCTACTATCGTTGAGATCGACGCGGCAACGGCGTTATTGTCCGGCTGCATAACTGCAACCGATGGCGGTGTCGTGTCCGGGCCGGCTGTTGGCACCGGCTGTTGAGCCGTTGATCCGGAACCGCCCGAATCACTGGACGATCCGCCACTGCAACCTGCCGCCAGCAGCGCACAGAGGCACAGCGTGACGGGTGTCGGGAATCTGCTTATTTCGATCATCGGCTGGGTCCGCGTCCTTCGGACAGACTGATCCCCCACTCTGACCAGATTTCGGCGGAGAAAACGTGATTCAGTCGATAAACAGAGCCGACGCAGGCGTTACGGGGCCAGGTTCGCGGGCAGACCGCTGCCCATCAGATCCTCATAATTCCAGCGGTAGAAGCCATTCACTTCCGCATCGCTGCAGCCTATTCCCGTCAGGCTGGCATCGAACCGCTTGATCGGGTTGCGACCGCCCTCCACATGCGGGTAGTCGGTGCTGAACAGGCAGACTTCCGGTCCCGAGTTCCTGATGATCCAGCCCGCATCCTCATGCGGATAGGGAGTCACCCGAACCTGACGGCGGACGAACTCGGATGGCGTGAGCGACAGTTTCTGCAGGCGCTCTTCATTCTTGCCGAAGGCGCCAGCCGCGGAGTCCATGCTCCGCATCCAGCCTGGCACCCAGGCTGCGCCCATCTCGATCACACCGAATTTGAGGCGTGGAAAACGATCCAGCACACCGTCGATGATCAGCGTTGCCAGCGTCTGCATGGGTGCCTCCGGAATCGACAAGTACGAAACCGAGGTGAAGTTGTCGTCACCGCCGATGAAATCCTTGACCGGCGGCAGGCCGTTCTCTTTATAGGTGGGATTCAGTGCGGTACCACCGCCCACGTGGTAGACGATCGGAATACCCGCTTCCTCCGCCAGCGCCCAGAGCGGATCGAAGCCCACATGGCTCGGACCGTGATGCTGCGGACAGGCGGATGGCAACATCAATGCCGCCGCCCCATCCCGAATCGCCTCACCGGCCGCCGCAACGGCAAGCTCGATATCAAGGATCGGCACGTAGAGGGCCGGCAGCAGTCGCTCGTCGGCGCTGCAGAAGTCCAGCATCGCCCGGTTGTGCGCGCGGGCGACCGCATGGGCCGTGTTCGGATCGCCACCACGCTCCGCGGCAGCCAGTGGCCGCAATCCGCCAGTGGTGAAGGTGAGCTGACTGGCGACACCCAGATAGTCGATGGCTGCGGGCCGTTCCGATTTATCGAAGGCCCCCAGTGCGGCAAAGCCCTTTCGCAGGGTTACCTCCGCCTCGTCTCTGGCACGGAATTCCGGGTCAGCGTAGGGCGCCCTGGCTGCCGCAAAATGCTTCTCTGTTTTCGGATCCACCGCCGTGAACGCCGCCAGAGCGGCCTTCATGTCCGACTCGATCCAGGGTTCCAGCCATCCCGGCGCCTCGAAAACGTGAGCATCCGCGTCGTGTACCACTCTTCCTTCGATATAGGCCATAGCCCCTCCTCAATGACGCAATTCGTGTTGTCTGGCGGCAAGGCCAAGGTCGGCCGGATCCGCCCGCTCGAGAATCTCCCGCCAGGTCGCAACGAGTCCGTGCGGTGCTGGCGGCATATCCGCTTCAATCTCATCACGCAACGCCGGCAGCTTGTGGAACGGCACCGCCGGATACATATGGTGCTCCGCGTGGTACTGCATGTTCCAGTAGTAGAAACCCAGCAGCGGCGAGCAGGTGAAGGTGCGGGAATTCTCACGGAAATCGGGGATCTCCGGGTCCATCCCGAGATGCTGAGGCACCGCAGTCAGAAACCCGAGCCAGCCGCAGTACTGGGTGCCGATCGTGAACACCACGATCAGAAACCAGTGCCCCGTCAGCACAAACAGCACGACCAGCAGGCCATGACCGAGCAGAAGCATTCGGGCCCAGTTTCGATGCCGACGCCTGAGTCGCACATCCGTTTCCGGCAGAACATGCCGATACCACTCGCCTTCGACGATCCCGTTTGCGTGCTGCCAGGTGCGCTGCAACCGTTGCCAGGTCGCCTTCGGGTACCAGCCGAGAATGCTGATCCAGAAAGCCGGATGGCGCAGGTGGAATCGTTGCGGCAGCACGATTTCTCCGTCCGCTGCCTTAAAACAGGTCGCTCGATGATGGCGACGATGACTTTCCTGATACCAGATGTAGTCCGACCAGCTGATGAAGGCATAGACCTTCTCGAAGAACTCGTTCAGCCAGCGGGTTCGAAACACGGTTCTGTGCTGCAGCTCGTGGATGGCGATGAGACCCATGAATGGTCCCATGGTGCCGTGCGCAAACAGCGCCAGGAAAAGCAGCGGAACTGACCAGTACCAGTTGCCGGCAGAGACATTGAGGAAGGCCGCATAGGCGAGCGCGGCGGTCAGGAAGAACAGACCCAGATGCGGGATGGTCTGGATCCAGCCGCGCAGATCGCTTCGCTCCATCAACCTGTTAAGCGTCTCCGCCTCGACAGGCACACGGTACCAATCGACGGAGAACGCATCGGAGAACGCTTCTCCGGTCATCCGTTGCTGCACGACTGCTTCATAGAAACGTCCCCCCACCCCCTGGAGTTGCATATCCCTTAATATACGGGCGGTCTGATCAACAGCAAAGCCAAGTGGTGGGAGGATAACCAGCGATGCTGACCCGATGGGGCCGGAGCCTCGACCGGAATGCGGTGCTCGACGACTACCCACGACCGCAGATGGTGCGTGATGCCTGGACCAACCTGAACGGCTCCTGGCAGTACGCGATCACGCCTGAAACTGCGCCACAGCCGGCGGACTGGGAGGGCGAGATCCTGGTGCCGTTTTGTGTGGAGTCCCAGCTCTCGGGCGTCGAGCGCAGCCTGTCCCCACTGGAACGGCTCTGGTACCGGCGTACCTTCCCGGTCGGAGAAACAGCGCTGAAAGATCGCCGCACCCTGCTCCACTTCGGCGCCGTCGACCACGAGTGCGCGATCTGGATCAACGGCGGTCTCGCAGGCACGCATACGGGCGGCTTCGATCCGTTTACGCTGGACATCACCGGGCACGTGCGATCAGGCGACAACGAGATCATCGTCGGCGTGACGGATCCCACCAGCAGCAGCGATCAACCCCGCGGCAAGCAGCATCTGAAGCCCCAGGGCATCTGGTACACCCCGGTGACCGGGATCTGGCAGACCGTCTGGCTCGAGCATGTGCCGCTTGAGGCTCACATCGAAGAGATAAGCATTGTGCCCACGAGCAGCTGCGACGGTATCGACTTCACCGGCTTCCTGCACCGCCCCAGTCGGGACCCAGAGCTCGCACTGCGGATTAGAATCCGGCTTGGCGACAAGATCGCGAACGAAGTCACCGTGCGCCCGGACCGCAAGGTCGTCGTGCCCATCAGCGATCCGGTGCTGTGGTGGCCGGATACCCCCACCTTGTACGACGTGGAAGTGACATTACTGCGCATTCGCAACCCACTCCCGGAAGACAATGACCAGCAGGCGGCCGCCCAGCTGCAACGTCACGTGCCGCTGCGGGGGGAAACAGAAGCCAGGCTTTATGCCGAGGCCGATCTCAGCGGCGCGAAAGTGATCGACCGGGTCACCGGCTACTTCGGCCTCAGGCGTATCGAGCTCGGCCCGCACCCAGAGCGTGGCCACCCCACGCTCCTGTTGAACGATGAACCCGTATTCCATCTGGGACCGCTGGATCAGGGCTGGTGGCCGGATGGTCTGCACACGCCGCCATCAGACGATGCCATGATCTACGAGATCGAGTATCTGAAAGCGGCCGGATTCAACACGCTGCGCAAACACATCAAGGTGGAGCCGGCGCGTTACTACTATCACTGCGATCGACTCGGCATTCTGGTGTGGCAGGACATGCCATCAGGCTTCCTGCCGGCCCAGTTCGTCGCGCCCAACGATGAAGGCGAGGCACTCCGTTCCAGCCGGGCGACCGAAGCATACGAGCTCGAGCTGCAGCGCATGATCAATAGGCTGAAGGCTCATCCGTCCATC
>Ga0316194_10001384_pt1 | contig 16720 bp, 9 predicted proteins | sample CroRivsedime1_MG_FD_204936 | JGI IMG/M metagenome (GOLD analysis project Ga0316194, IMG submission 204936) | Coastal sediment microbial communities from Maine, United States - Cross River sediment 1 | ecosystem: Environmental > Aquatic > Marine > Coastal > Sediment | place: USA: Maine...
TCGGGGCCACCGGCATCGCCCACCTCTTCGAGCACATGATGTTCAAGGGCAGCCCGACCATCGGCACCTCGGACTACGAGAAGGAAGCCGAGATCATGGCCCAGCTCGACGAGCTCCGCCTCGAAATGGAGGCCGAGTATGAGGTCATGCGCGAGGCCAAGCGCCGCGGTGAGATCGAGGGCAGTATCTACCTGCCGGAGAATCAGACCGAGCTCCTGGCCGAGCTGCGCGAGAAGATGAAGGTCCTCCAGGATCAGCAGAAAGAGTTCATCGTCAAGGACGAGATCGATCAGATCTACACCGAGGCCGGGGCCTCCGGACTCAATGCCGGCACGGGCGAGGACTTCACTATCTACTTCATCACCGTCCCCGCCAACAAGCTCGAGCTGTGGTTCTGGATGGAATCCGAGCGTTTGCTCAACGCAGTATTCCGTGAGTTTTACACCGAACGCGACGTGGTCAGGGAAGAGCGCCGGATGCGCACCGAGTCCGACCCCGTCGCCAAGTTCGCAGAGCAGTTCGACTTCATGTTCTGGGGCTCGGTGCCCTACCACCACCCGGTGGTGGGTTGGCCTTCTGACGTCGAGTCCATTACCCGCGCCCAGGCCCAGAAGTTCTTTGCCACCTATTACGCGCCCAACAACATCACGGTGGCGATGGTCGGCGACTTCGACTCCGGGGAAGCACTCACCCTCGCCAAGAAGTACTTCGGTCGCATCCCGCGCGGTGAAACGCCGCCGCCGCCGGTGGTCACCGAAGAAATCGAGCAGCTGGCCGAGCGGAGAATGATCGCCTATGCCGACACCAACCCGTCGGTCCAGATCCGTTGGCATACCGTGCCGTTCGCCCACAACGATTTCTTTGCCATCGATACGGTGGAGTCAATCCTCTCCGACCGCACCGGTCGGCTCTACAAATCGCTGGTCGAGGCGGAGCAGATCGCCACAGGTGAGCCCTATGCGGCCCACTCACCGTTCAAGTACGCGGGTTCCCTCGAGATCGGCGCCGAGCTCGCCGACGGGGTGGATCACCAGCTCGTCGAGCAGGCCCTGCTGGCCGAGATCGAGCGCCTCAAGAACGAGCCGGTTCCCGAGCGCGAGCTCCAGAAGGTCAAGAACCAATCCCTGGCCGATTCATATCGCCGTTTGCAGTCGAACTTCTATCTCTGGCTCCAGCTGCTCTTCTACGACGTGTATGACGACTGGCGGTTCCTCAACGAATCGACCGCCAAGTACGCGGCCGTGACCGCCGACGAGGTACAGCGCGTGGCGAACACCTATTTCACCGACGCGGGCAAGAACGTCCTCTGGTACCACCGCAACGAAGGCTCGGAAGAGGATCCCGAGCTGGCTGCGCTCAGCGGCCAGGCCAAGGCGATGGCCAAGCAGGCGTTGGCTCAAATCGCTCAGGTCGGGGACCCGGCCGAGCTCGAACAGGGTCTGCAGCAGATGCAGACCATGAAAAGCCAGGCTCCGCCCGAGTTCCAACCGGCCATCGAGCTGATCATCAAAAGGGCGACCCAACGGATCGAAGAGCTCCGCGCGGCCGCCGGAGAGGAGGAGTGACATGCGACGCATAACGACTCTGACCGTTCTATTCGTTCTCTGTGCCGCGGCCGCAACCTTTGCAGCCGATATTCCCGACCGTCCCGAAAAGCTGAAGTTCCCCGAGCTGACCTTTGATGTACCCCATGCCGATGCGCTCCGCTTCGAGCTCGAGGATGGCACCCCGGTCTATGCCAAGCAGGACAAACAGTTCCCGCTCGTCAACATCACCGTCTACTTCCGCGGTGGGCGCTACCTCGTTCCCGCCGGCAAGGAAGGTCTTGCCGGCATCACCGGGGCGGCATGGCGAGCCGGCGGCGCCGCTGAGCGCACCGCCCAGGAGCTCGACGAGGAGCTCGACTTCCTGGCCGCAAACCTCGGCACCAATATCGGCGACGTCTCCGGTTCGGCGAGCCTCAACGTGCTCTCCAAGGACATCGAGGAGGCGATGGCGATCTTCATGGACGTTCTGACCGCGCCTCGCTTCCAGCAGGATCGCTTCGACAAGGCCAAGGAGAACCGCCTCCAGGCGATGAAGCAGCGCAACGACGACACGAAAGACATCGAGGCCCGCGAGTGGAATCGCCTCATCTTTGGCGACGACTACTGGCAGAACCGGCTCGCAACCCAGGCGTCAGTCGATTCGATCACCGCCGGCGACAGCAAGGAGTTCGTGAACTCGCTGGTGCGGTCGGGCAACCTGGTGGTCGCGGTCGCGGGCGACTTCGAACCCGCCGAGCTGGAGGCGCTGCTCAACAAGACCGTCGGCGCCCTCGAGCCGCTGGCCGCGCCTCTTCCGGTCATCCCACAGCCCGACCACACCCCCGAGCCCGGGGTCTATGTCGTCAACAAGCCCGACGTCAACCAGGGTCGGGTGAGCATCGGTCGTCCCGGTTTCAGGGAAGGTTACGCGGACGAGTTCCCCCTGATGGTCGGCAATGACATCCTCGGCGGCTACGGCTTCACCGCCCGCATGATGAAGCGCATCCGCTCGGATGAAGGCCTCGCCTACAGCGCCTACGCCAGCCTCGGGTTTCCGGTGACCATCCCGGGCGACTTCCGGGCTTTCTACCAGTCGAAGTCCTCGACCTGCGCCTACGCGGCCGAGATCTTCTTCCGGCTCCTCACGGACATGCGGACCGGCGACGCGACCGAAGAGGAGATACGGACCGCCAAGGCCTCGTTCGTCGAGACCTTCCCCCGCCGCTTTGCTTCCGCTGCCCAGATCGTCGGCACATTCGCGGTCGACGAGATTCTCGGACGCGACCACTCCTACTGGGTCGACTACCGTGACAACGTCGCGGCGGTCGATGCCGAGGAAATAAAAAAGGCCATGAAAAAGAACCTCGACCCCAAAACGATGATCATGCTGGTCGTTGGCAACATCGAGGAGATCATGGTCGGACACCCCGAGCACGACGCCAGGCTCACCGACTTCGGCGAGATCAAAAACGTCCCGCTGCGCGACCCGATGACTCTGAAGCCGATCGAGGAATAATCGACACCGATTCAACGAAAATCAGCCCGGACCGCGCGTCCGGGCTTTTTCGTTTGGTTAAGAGTTAAGGGTAAAGGGTTAAGAATCATGTGGGGGCGGCTGGGCTTAACTCTTAACTCCTAACTCTTAACTCGCGTCGGATGCATGCCCCGACCTAGAATTACGAATACGTCCACGGGGTGTCGTGGATGTTGAGCAACTCCCCTTCGCGGAAGCTTTCGGCGATGATTGCCTCGGCGACGACAATGTCATGGTCGCCGCACTCGACCCAGTGCATAACCTGGCAGCCGATGTAGCCGAGGGCGTCGACCACCAACGGAGCTCCGGTCTCAGGGCAATTCTTCCAGTCCAACCCCTCGAAACGATCTTCCGGGTTGCCGAACCCGACCTTCGCGAGCTCCAGCTGGCCCTTGCCGAGGAAGCTGACGGTGAACGTTCCGGCCTTCCGAATCATTTCGTGGCCCTCGTGAGTGCGGCGGACAGCAGTGGCTATGAGGCACGGTTCGAACGACGCCTGGGTCAGCCAGGACCCGGTGTAGATGAACTTGTTGGTCTCGCTGCGAACACCAATCAGGTAGAGACCGTGAGGAATCAGACCCAACAATTCTCTCGGCTCGATCATGGCGAAACCCCTTGCTCAATTGATCCGATATCTCAGTTTAAACCAAACCTTGCGAGCTTGTGAAATCGGGTGCACAATGGCCCGGCCCATCTGCGGGCTATCCCGAAGGAGGAAGAATGAAAATTCACGAGTATCAAGGCAAAGAGGTGCTGGCCCAGCACGGGGTCCCGGTGCCTCGAGGCATTGTCATTACCGAGGCCGAGGCGGCACGGGCGGCGGCCGAAGAGCTCGGCGGCCGGGTCGTCGTCAAGGCCCAGATTCACGCCGGCGGCCGTGGCAAGGGCGGCGGTGTCAAGCTCGCCGACACCCCCGACGAGGCGGTCAAGCTGGCCGACGAGATCCTGGGCATGACCCTGGTCACCAAGCAGACCGGGCCCGAGGGCAAGCTGGTTCGCACCGTACTTATCGAGGAAGCCCTCCCAATCGACCGGGAGCTCTACCTCGGCGTGGTCCTCGACCGCAGCGAAGGGTTCCCGGTGATGATGGCCTCGAAATTCGGTGGTATGGAGATCGAGGAGGTCGCGGCGGAGAACCCCGACGCCATCCTCAAGGCCCACTTCGACCCCGATGTCGGGCTTCATCCCTACCTCAGCCGCAAGCTCGCATTCGGGCTCGGGCTCGAAGGCGACGCATTCAAGTCGGGAACGAAGTTTATGCACGCGCTCGCCAAGGCCTACGGTGAGACCGACGCTTCCCTGCTCGAGATCAACCCGCTCGTGACCACAACAGATGGAAGAGTCATTGCTCTCGACGCCAAGATGAACGTCGACGACAGCGCGCTCTACCGACACAAGGACATCGCCGAGATGCGCGACATTCACGAAGAGGAACCGCTCGAGGTCGAGGCCTCGAAGTTCGACCTCAACTACATCAAGCTCGACGGCAACATCGGCTGCATGGTCAACGGCGCCGGCCTCGCCATGTCGACTATGGATATCATCAAGCACTTTGGCGGCGAACCTGCCAACTTCCTCGATGTGGGTGGAGACGCCTCCCAGGAGCGGGTGGCTGCGGCCTTCCGGATCCTCCTCTCGGACCCGTCGGTCAAGGGGGTTCTCGTCAACATCTTCGGCGGCATCGTTCGCTGTGACATGGTTGCGCGCGGGGTCGTCGCCGCAGCCAAGGAGGTCAAGCTCAGTGTGCCGCTGGTGGTTCGCCTCGAAGGCACCAACGTCGAAGCCGGCCGCAAGGCCCTCGCCGAATCCGGCCTCGACCTGATCGTCGGAGAAGGCATGGCGGATGCCGCTGAAAAGGTCGTGGCCGCGGTCGGAGGTGCATCATGAGTATCTGGGTAAACTCCGAAACCAAGGTCGTCGTCCAGGGCATCACCGGCAAGGAAGGGCGCTTCCACTCCGAGAAGTGCCGAGAGTACGGCACCAACATCGTCGCCGGCGTGACGCCCGGCAAGGCGGGCCAGGACGTCGACGGCGTTCCGGTCTTCAACACCGTCGACGACGCGGTCTCCGAGACCGGCGCCAACGCCTCGTTGATCTTTGTGCCGCCCCCATTCGCGGCGGATGCCATTCTCGAGGCCGCGGACGCGGGCATCGAGGTCGTGGTGTGCATCAGTGAGGGCATCCCGGCCCGTGACATGGTGCGGGTGCAGCGCATCCTGCAGGGTTTGCCGACCCGGTTGATCGGCGGCAACTGCCCTGGCATCATCACCCCCGGCGAGTGCAAGCTCGGCATCATGCCGGGTCACATCTCGATCCCGGGCCCGATCGGGGTCGTCTCGCGCTCCGGTACGCTGACCTACGAGGCAATCGGTCAACTCACCGCACTCGAACTCGGCCAGTCGACCTGTGTCGGCATCGGTGGCGACGCGCTGCCGGGAACCAACTTCATCGACTGTCTGGAAGCGTTTGAAGAGGACAATGTGACCGAGGGAATCGTCATGATCGGTGAGATCGGCGGATCCGCCGAGGAGGATGCGGCCGACTTCATCAGCCAGTTCGTATCAAAACCAGTCGCCGCATTTATCGCCGGCCAGACAGCGCCTCCGGGGCGCCGGATGGGCCACGCAGGCGCCATCATTTCCGGCGGCAAGGGCACAGCGGCTGACAAGATTGCAGCTCTCAAGGAAGCAGGAATCGCGGTAGCTGCGACCCCGGCCGAGATCGGCACGACGATGAAGAAGGCGCTTGAATCGCAGTCTATGGTGTAGGAGCTATCAGCATTCAGCTGTCAGCTGTCAGCATTGGCTTCAACGCCTCACTGTGCTGATAGCTGATGGCCTACAGTTGCCGGCTATGAGTATTTGACTGAGACTACATATCCTCGGAAATTCCTTGATTTTTCAGATTTCCGGATATAATGCGAACTTCGCACTGAGGGAGGAGGAGTTTCTCTCTGCGACGACCCGGCGGTTTCGCCGGGTTTTTTTGCTGTAAAGAGTAAAGAGTTAAGAGTAAAGCCCGCCCACCCCTCCAGTGCCTTCGAATGCTCGAACCTTTACTCTTAACTCTTAATCCTTAACTCCGTCAAAGACGGACGATGCGGTCGGCGGCGAGGAACCACAGCTCGACGTGAGGTTCGGAGTCCAGATCGAGGGCCTGGTGCAGTGCGCGAGCGTAGGTTTTCACCTGAGGCTCGTAGATTTGGACCCTTCCGTCGATCTCCTCGCCGGTTTCAACCGCATCGGTCTTGTAATCGGCCACCACCAACCGATCATCGTCCGGGTCGCGATATACGAGATCGACAAAGCCGGTGATCGCGCCAGTCGGTCCCCGATCTTCCAGCGGTGGCGCCACAATGGCGATTTCGCGGCCGACGACCTGCGGCGCCACCGATGCAAGACGCCGAAGACTGGTGCCTCCCGCGATCCGTTCAACCAGAACGCGGAGCCGCTCGCGGGCATCTTCGAGGACCTCTCCGTCGAGCATCGATTCGAGATCGGAAAGGCCCCGTTTGAACCCTTCCCGAAGCTGGGCCGATAAATCTCCATCGAGATCCTCCATCATCCTGTGGACGGCGCTTCCGACTGCGGTCGCCACGTTTCGGTCGTCCTCGGCGACCAGAGCAGGATCATCCTCCTCCTGGTCGAAACGATCTCTCAACGTCCCCTCCAAAGTGGACGCTCCGCCGGTCAGTTTCCTTCCCATGAGTCGGTCTGCCTCGGCCTTTGAGGCGGCCAGGAGCTCCGCCTGCCGACGGACTTCCGCGGGGTCCGTGAGACCGAACTGGCGGGCTTCGGAATCCGGTTTGCCGGCCGGCGATTGTCGATCCAGGACGGGAATGAACCAGAGATTCTGGCTGCCCTCTTCGAGCCGACGGGGTTTTTTCGACTGGATCTGAGCGTCGAGATCCCCGCGATCGAGGCGCCCATCGAGAAGGTCGGCAAAACTCCGAGCCTGGAGGGGCTCTTTCTCGTACGGAGCGCCGTTCCATCCGCCCGAGATCACGAGCCGGTCCTTGGCGCGGGTCATGGCCACATAGAGCAGTCGAATCAACTCAGCATTCGACTGGCGTGCCTTGAGATCCGAGGCCTCCTTGAAATCAGGGGTCGGCCAGCCGAAGACCCGGTACTCGCGGCGCCCTGCCAACGGCAACACCTTGGGGTCGGTCTTGTTCTCGACGCCGCCGGTCTTGCGATGGACCTGAACGACATAAACGTGCTTGAAATCGAGGCCCTTCGCCCCGTGGATCGTCATGACGTGAACCGCGTTGGCCTGCAAATCGGGCTCGCCGCCCACCGCCCCTTTCTGCCCGTCTTTCACCACCTGCCGAAGGAATCGCGCCAATCCGGCGATCCCTCCCTCTCCCCCGGCGAGACGTTTCTCGAGGTCGGTGTAGAACCGCTCGAGCCGGGCGCGCCGGAACCGACCGAGAAATCGAGCTGCAGCGGACACTTCGGCGAGCCACGATTCCCTGATGCGTTCAACGAAGCGATCCGGAGGGTCTTCATCGAACGCCGCGCGGAGGTGTGCGATCACCCGCACGGCGCCCTCGAGAGAAACCGGCCAGAGACCGAGGACGTCGCCCGCTGGAACGTCGGATGGAGCTTCCGCCGCCGCTCGCGATACACATTCGATGACCGCGTCTAATTCTCCGCCATCCGGCCCCGAAAGCTGGGCCATCAAATCCGGGAAGCCCGCATCCCACAGTGGGGCGAGGGCGGCGTCTGGCACACCAACGACATCGGAACGCAGCACCGTCAGGAGAGCCACGGTGTCCGCCGGATCGACGACCGATCGCACAAGTGCAGCAGCCTCCACTACCTCGCGCTGTTTGTAGAACTCCTTCTCCCTCGCCACCTCATAGGGGATGCCGTGTTTTCGAAATGCCTCGAGGAGATCTTCCTGCGCGGTGGTTGCGCGAAGTAAAATGGCGATGTCTCCCCACCGGACACCATCACGCGCTGCAACTTCGCGGATATCCAGCGCAATTGTCTCCGCCTCGAAGGCCGTTGTGATGCCGCTCTTCGAAGGCCCAAGCGGCTCGTCGTCATCCCTCGGCGGCCACGTCACCCAGTGTTCCACCGCCGTCCGGCCGCCTGAATTGAAGCCCTTCGCACCGACCCTGTCTCCTGTCGGCACCAGTGGCACGAAGGGAGGCTGAACGTCCTCCTCCTCATCCATGACCTTTTCAATCACATCACCCACTTCATCGAGGATCGGCTCGACCGACCGGAAGTTCTGCACGAGGGGGTATCGCGCGCCGCCGTTTTCCTCCACAGTGGCCACGAACCTTCCGTATGCGGCCAGGTCGGCGTTTCTCCACGCGTAGATGGATTGTTTGGGATCGCCAACCACAAAAAGACCCGGCCTCCGTTTGGATCCGAAGGCGATGGTCTCGACGAGGCGACACTGGACGGCGTCGGTGTCCTGAAACTCGTCCACCAGAAGTTGGTCGATCCGGGAACACAGCTCCCGCACGATTCCTGGAGAGCTTTCGACGAGCTTTGCGGCTCGGAAGAGCAGATCGCTGAAGCCAACGATGCCGTGGGCCGTCCTCCGCCTCTCGACCCGGCGGAGCAACGGCGTCAGCACCCGGCGGGCCGATCTGAACTCCACTGGTCGAAGAACCGCCAACCTGTTGAGAATTTCCGAAAGCCCGGCGGCCGCAATCCCGGCCTCCTCTACTGAATCGCCGAGGCACTTCGTCTCCGTGCCGTTGAAATCGCCCCTCCCCCAGTCCGTGATCCGTTCGAGCGAACCGGAACTCAACTCGTTGGCCAACGCAGCCACCTCGGCGCAGCTCGGAGACGGCCCCAGCGTCTCGACGCGTGCCGAGAGGTCCCGCACGACCTCGCGGGCCGAAATGCTCTTCGACGCGTTCGCTGCGAGCTTGTCGAAACGACCCCCTTCGACCGTTGCGAACGCGAGGACGGCGCGACGGAGCTCGTCGGCCTCGCGGCGCGCGAGATCATCAGGGAAGGGGTCGTGCTCGAGGTCGGATGCGGTCATCCCGTTGGTCACGAGATACTGGAGAGTCTCGGCGATCTGCGGGGGGTCAATGCCTGCGCCCGCAAGGGCCTCCCAGTCCGGTCGCAACGGGTCCTGGTCGAGCGAACGGAGGGCCTCTTCCACGACCTCGACGACGAGCGCGCCGATCGCGTCTTCCTCGGCGTCGACCACGAAGCGCGGGTGGAGTTGCGCTTCCAGCGGGTAGGTGCTCAGGAGGCTCTGGCAGAACGAGTGAATGGTACTGACAGCGAGCCGGTGAATTTCGTCCGAGAGAAGCCCGGCTCGTTCTTCGCGCTCCTCGACCTTCTGCGGTAAGACGGCCATGTCGGGCTTCCACCCCACCGGCTCCAACCCGTGAGCGAGCTCCGCAAACGCCTCGCCAATCTTGCGCGCCATCTCGGCGGCAGCCGCTTCGGTAAAAGTGATGGCCACCACCCCTTCGATCACTCGGCGGGCGATCTCTTCCGGTGCCCGGTCTTTGTCTTCGTGAAGGGCCCAACCGTGGCCCATGCACCACGCCACCACCCGCGCCACCAGGAGGGCGGTTTTCCCGGTGCCCGCGCCCGCCTCGACAACCATTGGCACCGAGAACTCGCGCTGGGCAAGACCGCGGGTCGTCCTGTCCTCCTCCACGGTCAGGGGGTGGCGCCCGGTCACTTCGAATCCCCCTCTTTCGTACCGAGACGCCAGAGTCTTCGTGCCGCCGTTTCGACTGCTTCCGCGCCAGATTCGGGGTTCTCCATCCATTTCACGAGACGGCGTCGAAAGGTGGAATCATCGCGCCTGCACACCTCGGCAACGGCGCAGTACTTGCAGTGATCAGGGAGCTTATCGGACCCGACTTCCTCGACCCTGGGGAACATCGCCCCCGCCTCCCGAGCTGAACCGACGACGTCTACCGCCTCGGCCAGAGCCGCGGAAAAATCGGCCTGGTCACCGTGGATGATGGCGGTTCTGGCTTCCTCCGGAGCACCCGCAATATCCGGCCGGAGCCACAGGTACCGCCCCCTGGCGCTCCCGTCCTCGGACGCTGCCGCATAGGCTGCGGCCTGCAGCTTTCTGCCCGCGGAGACTTCTCTGAGAAGGTGCTTGCGACGGGTGCCTTCGCCCTGTGCCAGCGAACCCGGTCTGGCCGTCTTGTAGTCCACCAGAGACAAGCCGCTCCCGTCCCTGTCGATCCTGTCGGCACGAAAGCGAAGAGGGCGGCTGACTCCGGGAAGATCGACCCGGGCTTTGATTTCGGTGGCCAATACCGATTCCAGGCGTCCTTCGTCTCCCCACTCGACCCGGCGGGCGACCTCCAGGTACGGGCGCGCCCGCGCCGCCAGGAGAGCTGCCATTCCCAGCGGCCCCAACCCGGCCTCGACCGCGACCTCGTGAGCGGCGCGCTCCAGGATCGAATCGAGGCGTGCGTCCCCCGGCCAGGGGACCGATATCCCCGGCCTCGCCGCTGCCTCCTCGAGATCTTCTTCAGGAGGCTCGCCAAGAGCGTCGCGAGCGATGTGCTCGAGGACCCGGTGTACTACCTCGCCCACCAGGCGTCCCTTCGGATCGGGGAGTCCCAGTTGGGGATCCGGCAGCGGCGCCACCCCGAGGCGCCGCCTGACAAAGCTCGACCACGGGCACTCGGCCACATCTTCGATCTTCGTCACCGGTGGCCCGTTCTCCTCACTCGGCTCTGCGGCCCCCACGAATCCGAACCAGGGGTTGACCCCTGTCTGAGGCACCTCGGGGTCGACCTGTTCGAGGACTTCGCCACGGGACCGGGCCATCGCTGCCGCTTCCGTTCTAAATGCTTCAATTCCGCTGTCCAATAGGGCGAATTCCAGGCTTTGAGAAAAGGCTTGCCGCGGACCGTTTGCCGCCGCGAGCACGGCATGTTCCCACGGCGGCCGGAGAGCCAGATCCGCTCGCACGGGGGACCACACCGGCGGCGCGATGGGATCCGGCGCGTCCCCGGGAAGAAGGTCCGCGACAAATGGCGACCGGCTCATCACCGATCCCTGCGCGGCGAGGTGCCATGACACCTCGACCTGTGGCGCTGCGCTGAGAAGCTGCGCGAAGAGATACCGCTCTTCATCCGCGCTGCGCGCCCGCACCGGCATCTCCGGCAACACGTCGAGAGCGAGCCGGACCCGGATCACGTCTGGTAGCAGGGAGTCGTCGCCAAATGACCGCGGGAACACGCCGCGGTTGAACCCCACCAGAAACACATGTTCAAAGGTCCTGGCGCGGGCCTCGGTGACGTTCAGAACCTGGACTCCCCCTCCCGCTCCTCCGATTGACTCATCGCCGACGCCCGACAACCGATCGGCCAGCAACCGCAGCCACTCCTGCCGTTCCAGGGCGGGCAGTGCCGTCAGCTCTCCTACGAGAGCCCTGATCCGGGACATGGTCGCCTTCCACGATTCCCGATCAGGCGCCCAACCGAGCGCTCGAAGGATCAATCCAGTTCGATCAGCGTGGCTCTCGGGCTCGGCGATGTCCGGCCACTGGGAGAAGACGCGTGAAAGCTCGGCAGCCTCGCTTCGGGCTTTGCGAATCACCTCCGGGAGAACCCAACGCCCCGCGCGCTGGTTTGCCCCATCGGAAGATCGAAGCGCGAGGTGTATGCGGATGCCCTTCGGGCTCAGGCCCTCGAGGCGAAGTGACGCCACATCCTCAATCCGCACGGCGCCGATCTGCTGGAGCGCAAGCCGGAGCTCGGTTCTGCCGACCGCCGACTCCCGGCCCTCGATCCAGAGATCAACCGGGGTCGCCGGACCGGCGCGCAGCACCTCGATCAGCCGCAGCACATCCCTCCGGCCGCCTCCTCCAGCCACCATCTCGGCAACCCCCGAAAAGGGCACGCCGAGACGCCGCAGGTGGCGGCGCAACGGGTAGGCCAGTCCATCAAAAACACGGGCCACAACCCCGATCTCCTCGGCGGCAACACCTCTGTCGATCAGCACCCGCACTCGCTCCGCAACCCAACGTGCTTCGCCCTCGACGTCGTTACTTTCGGTGAGCAGCACCTGCGCGGGCGCATTGGCGTCTGGGTCCTCGTGGCGGTCGAGATCGGAGAACCGCGACTCCAGCCTCTCGAGAAACCTGAGACCCGGCTCCAGACGTCCGGAGGCGCCGGGTCGATCGGGTCGGTCGATCAAGATCGCCGTCGGGTAGGTGCGTACCAGCGCCTCGAGAAAGTCCGCCACCAGACCCGTCACGTCTGCAAACCCGTGAATGAGGACCGCAGACGAAGGCAGCACCGCTTCCCCTGTCTCGAGCAGCAGCGATTCCGCAGATTCAAAACTGTGAGAGGAACGCCAGCTGCCGGCAGCCGACATTGCTTCGTAGCTTCTCGCCGCGATCCGTCCTATGGCACGCGCTCGCTCGAGGCGCTTACCGGCTACCGGCCTTTCAAGATCTTCCAGGCGATCGAGCACGGCGTCTTCGTGTCCCGGCTGGAAACCGGCGTCGAGGAGGTCTCGCACCACTCCGACAACGGTCCCGTAGCCGTCGTCCAGGTTCTCCAAACTCGAGGCCAGCGCCGTCTCGGCGCCGGCCAGGCGACGCACCACCAGTTCGAAGAAACTGTCCCCGGCGGCGGGCATCGCTCCGGTCATCTCCAGTGCTTCCCGTGCGGCGCTGTACGCTGTCTGCACCACCACGCCGGCGGCCGCGCCTCTTCGTTTCACGACCTGACACAGAAGGTGCTGGCGCAGGCTCTTTGACGGAACAATGATCCGGAGGGGTCGATCGAAGTCCCGAGGCCCACCGAGGACCGCATCAATCTCCTCGAAGAGGCGCCTCTCGGTGGCAAGCGCTCCTCGACATGTAATCACGCGGGACCGGGTTTCAGCGGGTCGATGCATCGCGGTTGATCCATGGGACCACGGGCGATGGTCACTGTCAACGAATGCCCGTTGTCGTACGGAATGTGGTCGCGTAGCATGACGGAGGTCGAGCCTGTATTTCTCACCAGGTTTCGTCGCGAGGGCGGAAAGCTGTAGTGAGATGTGGTGTTTACGACCTGAGGGCCGCGCAGTCGTACTTGACGGTACGTCGAGCAGCCCGATGGGAGTAAACGCCGCAGATTGCTGCAGATTTGCGGCCGCAGCAGAAAGCTGGTGAGATATGCAGGCTTTAGGGAGGCACCATGCCAGGAGCCGAGGGTCTCGTGATGGAAAAGTGGAAGCGCGCCAGAGGATCGAGCTTCGGGCGATGGCTCTTCAGCCGAGGAGTGGGTCGATTCGCACCATACACCGGCACCATCGGCGCACGGGTCGAGGAGCTCGAGCCGGGTCGCTCGATGGTTACGATGCGGGACCGAAAAGCCGTCCGCAATCATCTCAACTCCGTCCACGCCGTGGCTCTGACAAATCTGATCGAGCTCACCGGCAGCCTCTCGATCATCGCTTCTCTGCCGCCCGAAACACGGATGATCCCGGTCCGGCTCGAAACCGACTTCATCAAGAAGGGCCGCGGGCTGATGACGGCCGAAGCCAACTGCATCATCCCCAGCTCGAATGAGAAGGCGGAGCTGCCCGCAACGGTGGTGATCCGGGACGACGCCGGAGACGAGGTCGCGCGCGGCCGGGTGACGGTCGTCATTGGACCCTCGGATTGAGCCTCCTCGACACCACCCTGACCGCATCCCTGGGAATCGCCTACCCCATAATCGGCGGCGCCATGTACCCGTGCTCGAACCCGGAGCTCGTGGCCGCGGTGTCGGAGGCCGGAGGGATCGGAATCCTACAGCCGTTGACCCTCGTCCACGTTCACGATCTCGACTTTCGTGAAGGCGTTCGCCGCATCAAGAGCCTCACCGACAAACCGATCGGGATGAACGTTCTGACCGAGAAGAGCGCCGCGAAGTATCTGGAACGGATGATGGAGTGGTTGGACATCGCCCTCGAGGAAGGCATTCGTTTCTTCGTCTCGTCACTCGGCAACCCCCGTTGGATCGTCGATCGGGTGGCGCCAGCCGGCGGCATCGTCTACCACGACGCCACCGAACGGAAATGGGCTGAAAAGGCGGCCGAGGCCGGCGCCCATGGATTGATCGCCGTGAACGGCCACGCCGGCGGTCACACGGGCTCGCGGTCGCCCGAGGAGTTGCTGGCCGAACTCGCGGACTTCGACCTTCCGGTCGTGTGTGCCGGCGGCGTCGGGGATGCGGGCTCCTTCCGGCGCGCCCTCGAGATGGGTTACGTGGGCGTCCAGATGGGCACGCGCCTCATCGCGACAGAGGAGTGCACATCGCCGGAAGAGTACAAACAGGCGATCGTCGAGGCCGAAGAATCGGACATCGTGGCCACGACCCGGATTACTGGTGTGCCGGTGTCGGTGATCCGGACACCGCACGTCAAGAAAATGGGCACCAGGGCGGGCCCAATCGCGCGCCGGCTTTTGGCCCACCCCCGCACCAAGCACTGGATGCGGGGGATCTATATGTTCCGGTTCGGGCTCAAGCTCAGAAACAACATGCAGCACGGGATGTCCCACCGCGACTACTACCTCGCCGGACGTAGCGTCGGCGGTGTTGAAGCCGTCGAGTCGGTCGAGGCCATCGTGGAGAGATTCGTGGCGGCGACAACGCGATAAGGCCTCACGGCTATGCGGCCTTACAGCATTACGGCGGAACACCACATTGGATGCGCCATTCCACAAGTGTGCGCTGTGGGTCGGTGGGCGGCCCGAATAGCCGTCTACCCGTATAGCCGTCTGGCCCCCACGCAACGGGCGGGCATTCGGGCGCGGACTCGGGCGCGGACTCGGGCGCGGACTCGGGCGCGGACTCGGACGCGGGGTTACTGGATCACAATCGGTGGCATCCAGACGACACCCGGGGTGGCGAGGGTCCCGGTCGCGAGCCACTGCTCGAGAACTTCGAGGCGCTTCATGATCGCAGTTTGGTCACCAGCCCTGTTCTTCGCCAGCTGCTGCCACCAGGGCAAGACCCGCGGATACTCAACCAGCTGGACCTCGGCGTCGATATCGATTCCGGCCAGCTTCTTGGCCTCGACCAGAGCCTCGTCGAATCCACCAACGACATCCACGAGCCCGTTCTCCCAGCCCTGGACGCCGGTGAAAACCCGCCCACGGCCGATCGCGTCGACCGCCTCCGGAGTCATGTCCCGAGCCGACGAAACCCGCTCGACAAAGTCATCGTAGATGCGGTCGAGCATCCGATCGACGACCGCACGTTGCTCGTCGGTCCAGTCCTCCAGCTCGCCGTAGATATTGGCGTTGGCTCCCCGATCGAGGCGACCAAATGTGACGCCAAGCTTGTTTCTGTAAAAGCCTGAGGTATTGATGTGGCCCGCGTAGACGCCGATTGAACCCGTGATCGTTCCCGGATCGGCAACGATGCGCTGTGCGCCACAGGCGATCCAGTAGCCGCCCGACCCCGCGACGTTTGACATCGATACCACGACCGGGATCTCCTCGGCGGTCCGGACCATCTCCTGTCGGATGATCTCGGACGCCACGGCGCTGCCTCCCCCGGAATCGACCCGAAAGACGACCGCCTCGATCCCGCTGGTGTCGCGCACTCTCCGGAAAGCTCTGGAGATCGTGTCGGAACCCATCACCGGCCCGCCGAAGAACGGGTTGAAGCTCTCGCCGCTGGATCCGCGGAGGATCGTACCGACGGCGGTCACAACCGCGATCTTCGGACCGCGCATGGCCTTTCTGCCCCGTTTGAGATAGGAACGGGCGGTCACGACCTTGGCCTTGGTGTGCTCCTCCTCGAGACCATCGACAAACGATGTCCAGTCCTCCATCCGGTCGACGAGACCGGCTTCCACCGATTTCTCGCCGATGAACGGTGCCTGGTCCACCAGGTTCCGCAGCTCCTCCGCTTGCAGGCCGCGGCTGTCGGCGACGTCCTGTACGAGCTGGTCCATGATCGAGTCGAGAATCCAGCCCGTCATCTCCCGATGGGCGGGCGTGAAACCGGTCTGTGTGTACATGAAGCGCGCGGTCTTGTAATCACCACGACCCGGAAATTCGGCGCGGATATCGAGCTTGTCAAAGGTGCCGCGGACAAACCGTGAGGCGGCGGACAATCCGATGAGGTTGAGATCACCCTGCGGGTTCATCACAACCTCGTCGCACGCCGATGCGACGTAATAGACAAGGTTGCCGGAGGAGAACTCGCCCGCCGTGTCCATATACGCCGCGGTCCACTTGCCAGCGGCGCCGACACGGGTGATGAGCGCTCGAATCTCCTGAGCAGTGGCGAAACCACCGCCGATGCTGTCCACCCTCAGCCGAACCCCCTGCACGCGATCGTCATCGGCGGCTCGCACCAACGCTTCACGCAACTTGCGCAGGCTGGTGGCTTGATCGCCCATGAGCTCGGCAATGGGATCTTCGGCCGTGACCTCGGCAATCGGTCCAGCCAGGCGAAGAGAAAGCACCATCTCTCGAGGTAAAGAGGGAGCCGACAGTCCCCGCACCAGGAGCGCGAAGATCACAGCCCCGAACACGATCAAAAGACAACCGGCGCCTATGAAATACCTGTGGGCCTTGGCCATCGGACACCTCCTCGAAGGAGCATCATCGTACCAGAGGCAGAGGGTCAGGATGCAGGATGCAGGATGCACCCACCCATCCCAAAAACCCCGGTATGGAGTCCGCGGGGCAGGGTAGATGGGCCCTGAAC
>Ga0316194_10001386_pt1 | contig 16700 bp, 14 predicted proteins | sample CroRivsedime1_MG_FD_204936 | JGI IMG/M metagenome (GOLD analysis project Ga0316194, IMG submission 204936) | Coastal sediment microbial communities from Maine, United States - Cross River sediment 1 | ecosystem: Environmental > Aquatic > Marine > Coastal > Sediment | place: USA: Maine...
AATGTGCAACGTAATGTCAGTCCGCAGGACGTGCTGGGATTTCTGTTTCAAAGCCCGGTATTTCCACGCGCGGTGGCACATTGTCTCGGCGAAATTGAGCATAGCGTAAAATTATTGCCTGAGAGCGCTCCAGTGTTGAAGGCTGCAGTTAAGGTGCGGCGCAAGCTGAAGGCAAGAGACTTCAGCGACCAGCATGGCGCCGCGCTCCACGAGTTTATAGACGAGCTGCAAATACAACTGGAAGACGTGCACCAGGCCATCTCCAGTGCCTGGTTCAGCCCGGGCGAAAGTTAATCCAGTGGCAGCAGTCTGAGACAGGTGAACCGTGCTGCGTTATAGAATTCTTCACCGCACTTACTATAACTTTTCTGGTGTAGCCACGCTGCAGCCCCACCAGCTGCGCCTGCGCCCCAGGGAAGATTACTCTCTGCGTATTGAATCTTTCAATCTGCAATTGACGCCCGCAGCGACACTGCTTTGGCACCGGGATGCAGAGGGCAACTCTGTGGCTGTCGCAACATTTGACCAGCCCACGCGGCAGCTGGCCATAGAGAGCGAGGTAATCATCCAGCAATATAATGAAAGCCCGCTGGATTTTATGGTCGCCGAGTATGCTCTGGCATATCCATTTTCCTATACCGCAGATGACCAGGTGTTACTTGCGCCTTACAGAATTGCGGACAGTGTGCCGGCCGAGAATCTACTGGCGCAGTGGATTGAAAATTTCTGGCGCGCCGGCGAGCCAATCCAAAGCTATTCGTTGATGAACAAAATGAACGATTACATCCATAAAACATTCACCTACCAGGTACGTGAAGAACCGGGCGTGCAGAGCGCTGAACAAACATTGCAGTGCGGCACCGGCTCTTGCAGGGATTTCGCCCTGCTGTTTATGGAGGCGGCAAAATATCTCGGGCTGGCCGCGCGATTTGTCAGCGGCTACCTCTATGATCCCCATTCGACGGTAGCCGGGGCCACCCATGCCTGGGCAGAGATTTACCTGCCGGGCGCTGGCTGGCTGGGTTTTGATCCAACTATCGGCAGTATTGTCGGAACAGACCATATCCCTGTGGCCGTCGCTCGCCTTCCCGATTCGGTGCCGCCGGTAGCCGGTTCATTTGTCGGCGCACCGGGCTCCACACTGGATGTGGGAGTTTGGGTCAGCGCGTGCTGAAACATGAGTGCAGCTGCGGCTAGAGCAAGCCCGACAGCAAGGTGGCGGTTCCAAGGAATGCCAAAAACCCGGATACATCCGTGACGGTGGTCAGGATAATGGAAGAGGCGGTCGCCGGATCCTGCCCCAGTCGTTGCAGAATCATGGGCACCAGCGCGCCCGAAATGCCCGCCATCACCATAGCGGTCAACATGGCAATTGCTATCACCAGTGCCAGACCCGAAGACTGACTCCATAGCCACACGCCCAAGCCACAGGTCAGTGCCAGAGCCACGCCATTGATCATGCCAATCTGCACTTCCTTGCTCAGCACGGCTCGCCATTGCAAGGTACTTATCTCTTTCAGTGCCAGACCACGCATGGTCACAGCAAGTGCCTGGGAGCCGGCGTTGCCGGACTGTCCAGCCACTACGGGCAACAAGATGGCGAGCGCGGTAAATTGGGCAATGGTGGATTCGAACAAGCCCACCACGGCAGCAGCCAGAAACGCGGTCAGCAGGTTAATATGCAGCCACACCAGTCGACGTTTGACGGCAAACAGCGGTGTCGACAGTGCGCGTTCATCAGCGCTCGCGCCAACCATGCGCTGAATACCCGCTGTGGCGGCTTCCTCCGCAGCCTGGAACAGGTTGCCATAACGAATGATGCCCAGTAATTTGTGATCGTGGTCCACCACAGGAATGGAGTCTACCCGAGACTTTTCAAACAGGTCCACCAGGTCTTCTTCGGTAGATGTGAGGCTGGCGACCTCCTGGGTAATGTTCAATAGTTCGGACATCGGCGTGGCGGGATCTGCCAGTGCCATATCCTGGAGATCGACACGACCTGCCAGCACATCATCCTCTGTTACCAGGTACAAGGATCGTGTGCGCACGGCACTGGAGCCGCGCAGCAGGTTCAATGCTTCACCCACGGTCTGGTCAGTGCGATAGCGGGTACCCAGCCGATCCATGTACCGGCCGGCAGTGCGCTCGGGAAATTCCAGCAATTCCAGGTATTCGGTTTTCACTCGCGCGGGAAGGCTATTGAGCGCTTCTTCCCGCTCAGGCTCAGACAGGCTGCGTAAAATAAGCATGGCGGTGCGAATACGCGATTGCAGTAATACCGCCGCCCGGCGATCTTCATCCAGTGACAGAAACAATGGCTTGAGACGGGCGGGGTCCACGTAATCCAGCAAATGCGTCGCGCCGGCATCCGAGAGTTCCCGTAACGTCTGTTCCGCATCGGTATGTGTCTCTACAACCCGGGCAGCGTCTGCCGGGTAATGTTCCACATAGTACTCACGTAGATCAGCCGCAAGGCTCATTAGCGTTTGCCCAATACGGATTCGAGGAGTCTGCCACAGGTATTGAGATACCCGGTGGCCAGTTCAGCGAACAGTCGCTCGAAGCTGAAATCAGCGGTGCTCCCATCGCCTGCGACCCGCAGCAATTTAGCCCGGCTCACCACGCCCAGTACCCGATGACGGCTGTCCACTACGGGCAGTTCTGTGAAGCGCATCCACAAGCGCGAGGTCAGCGCGGATTCAGCGCTGGTAAGACCGCTCAGGGCTTCTACCGAGTTGGCTACCTCCTCGACAGGCCGCGAGCGATTCCTGATGGCATACGCCACTCTGAGACTGAGCAGGCCCTGGTACCTGCCTTGACTGTCTACCACCAGTACCGGCCGGGTGCGGGTGTCAGTGCTGTTGGATAATTGTTCGCAAAATGCCGCGCAGAGAGTGCCGGCAGAAACACGGATAAACGCGGTGGTGGCCAGGGAAGCCAGGCTGTGCGAAGGATACTCAAACAATTGGCGAAGCTCAGCCCGCCCGGCATGCCCGGCAGACTCCAGAATGGCGGGGTAACGTGATTCAGGCAGGTGAGAGACCATCGATACCGCATCGTCAATAGAGGCTGCCACCAACATATTGGCAATTTTTTCCGACTCGAGTGCACTCAATAGTGACGTCAGTTGCCAGCTCGGCAGGCGGGTTGCGACCGTCGCGGCTGACTCGACGGGCAGATCACCAACAAGATCTGCAAGATCTGCAGGGTCTGCACTGGCAAGCACACTCGCCAGTTCATCCGGCCTGGCGGATGCAAACCGCAACACCAGTGGATCAAGCAGGTCCGATGACATCGTCCTGGCCCTGCTCTTCGTTGACCAGCACTACCTCTGAATCGACAAATCTTGCGCAGGGCACCGTGGTAACGCCCTCGCTGGACTCAAGCACAACCGCCGTACCGAGTATCTCTATAATCCTGCCCTGGGTGTCATTCAGACGCACGTGGTCGCCAATCCGATAGCGGTCCAGGGCCCGCCTGGCCAACAGGTTCTCCACCAGTTGCCGGCTACCCAGCGCGAATGCCAGCGACAGACCGCCGAAGAAGAATCCCAGCAGAATCACTATCATATCGGTGATAAAGGAAATATTGATAGACGTCTGGGCCAGGCCGGTCAGAACCGCAACGGTAATTACCAGCACCTGCACCAGCCTGGGCACAAGGTGATCCGAACTCACGCCCATCAGACCCGCGATTACGCTTCTGGTCACGATGCCAATGAGATAGCCTGAGAGAATAATCAGGCCCCCGAGGATAAGCTGGGGTACATACTGCAGCAGCGCGTCCATCCAGTTACGCACCAGGGAGATACTCAGTGTCTGTAGTGCGAGTAACAGAAAAACTACCAGGGTTCCGTAGTAGACCACACTGCGCATGACCTTGCGGAGTACGCTCAGATCAATCTGTTCCAGGCGCGATGGTGCGCGACGACGCAAATAGCCCTCGAGTTTCATCAGCCAGCTTTCAGTAAATTTGGCTAATAACCCCGCCGCTACAATTCCCGCTACCGCTATAAGGATGGCGAAGATTTCCGGGTGACTGCTACTGAACTCGGGCGTCATTTACTTTCCCAGTAAGTAGGACAAGAGTCATAGTAGGACGCCTGTTATTCAATTTCCAGTCCATGATGTCACCGGTGCCTGCTGTCCCGGCGTTTAAAACTGTGACGCGGCGCCGGGGGGGGTGGCGGAAACAATTTCTGCGGAAAAGTGTGGTTGCCATTATCCAATTTGAAAACCGGCTTTTGCAGGATGAGATTATTCGGGTAGGTAATCAGATTTTGTGCATCGGTGCGTATCAGCACGTGGAACAGGCTGATTTCTTCCAAAGTACCCGAGATATCAAAGTCTGCGTCTGTCACCTTGATCCTGTCTCCCACGCGGTAGGGAAAGCCGAAAAAAATAACCATACTTGCCGTAATGTTACTCAGGATCGACCACTGGGCGAACAGCGCGACACCAATTACCGCAAATGCTGAAGACAGGAATAGCGATACCTCGCTATAGCCCAGGCCCATGACCAGGCATATAGCGAACACAAACAGTACCAGCATGGAAATACTGGTGGTTTTTTCCAGGTACTTTATCCGTACCTCGGCCACCTGTTTACTCTCGCCCAGATTGCGGATGGCTGCCAGTGCTGCCCGGTTCAGGAACAGGTAAGCCACCAGGCAGGCGATCATGGATAATAGTTTCATGTTACGTACTCACTCAATTCCTGGACAGGTTCAGGAGAATTGTGGCGATGATGGGGCTTTTGCCCACCCTTTGCATAGTGTCGATTTTGTCGTTTTGTACACAAAAATGGCGTGACCGCTTATCTGGCGCGGATATAGGCTATGCTAGGGGTGTGTAATGGCATTATTACCAGTGAGGTCGCCCGCGATTCAACCACACCAGATCACCGAGAGGAATAGAACATGACGTTCATCCTGTTATTTGTCGGCCTGCTGTTATTACTTGCCGGGGGCACGGGCCTGGTAAAAGGCGCATCGGCCATTGCCACCCACTACGGTATATCCCCGCTGGTGATAGGGCTTACCGTGGTGGCGTTCGGCACCAGCTCGCCCGAACTTGTGGTCAATATTGTTGGCGCTTTACGCGGTGAAACCGAGTTGGCTTTTGGCAATGTAACCGGTTCAAACCTTGCAAATATCGGCCTGGTACTGGCGACGGCGGCGATATTCAGGCCACTCACCATTGAGGGTCAGATTGTTCGCAGGGAACTGCCCTTGCTGCTGCTGGGGACAACCATTCTGCTGATTATGGCGCTGGACAGGCCACTCAGTGGCCTGGACCCCGTTCTTACCCGTTCTGACGGTTTGATCCTGCTGTTGATTTTCAGTATTTTCGTCTACATGACCATCAGTGACTTCCTTTTCCAGAAACGTCAGGACCGGCTGATGGAGAATATCCTGGAGATGGAAGAGATGTTGCCCAAGCCGATGGCGAGAGGCGTTATGGTCAATTGGATGTTTGTCCTTGCAGGCATTATTGCACTCACGGCGGGCGGGCAACTGACCATCATCCACGGCGCTGAGCTGGCTGAAATCATGGGTGTGGAGCAGGTCATTATTGGCATGGTGGTCGTTGCCATAGGGACCAGTATGCCGGAGTTCGTCACCTCGATTATCGCCGCATTGAATAAAGAGTCTGATCTTTGCGTAGGCAATGTGGTGGGTTCAAATATCTTTAACGGGCTGGTGGTATTACCCATTGCAGCCCTGGTCAGGCCCTTGCCCATCCCGGATGGAGGATTGTTAGACGTGGCCATGTCGCTGGTATTTGCGGCTGTCATCATCCTCGTCTTCTTTTTTGGCAAGGCACATATGAACCGCAAGGTGGGTGCCGCCTTGTTGCTTGGCTACCTGGCTTATATGATCATGCGCGCAACATCCTAGAATAAATAGCGGATAGCGATTGAAATGAAGTTTTTGCTCCGGCTTGGCCTGCTCGTCACACTGCTCTATTTTCCATTCGCCAGTGGCGCCGCAACCGATCTACCCCCTGATCCGGCCCGGCTGGAAGCCAGTTGGTGGGACTACTTTATCATCGGTGAGCAAGATGACCCCGAAGCGCTGCCGCAGCGTATCGAAACTACGTCCCAGCGACTTTCGGCACTGCGGGCGCAATTTGCGCTCGATGGCCAGAACAGCCTGGTCGCTCTCACCGACACGATTCTCAGCAACCTGGCGCGCTATCAGAAATTCATTGCGGAACCTTTACCGCCGCCGCCTCTGGCGAGGGTTGCGCAAGACACTTACACCCTGAGCGAGATACGCACGCTCATAGAAGATCTGCGCAAAGCGGGAGTGAAACACGCCGAGGAAGATCAGGAGATCGACCAGTTGCAGCAGGCGATCGCCGCTGGCCAGCGCGATCTCAATCAGCAAAAAGTCGATTATCGCTCGCTGGATGACAACGCGCCGCAACGCATGCGCAGTGGCCTTGAGCTGATGCAAGCGAAATTGCAGCTGGAGCTTGGCAAACTTGAACTCGCCTGGCGCAAAGCCGGTAACAAGTCACTGGGTCAACAGATCGAAAATTTGCAGGCGCTGGTGGAGGCGGCGGCCCAACGCCTGACTGCTACCGAGGAGGGCATAGCGGCTGCGATCAATGCTCGCATCGAAGCGCAGCAGAAGGCAGAGAGTCTTCGTTTGAAACTGCTTAGGGCGCAATTGGCACAAAGTGGCACCCTGGCGCTGTCACTTACTGAACAGGCGCGAGACAGGCTTGCCAGCCAGCGCATGGTGGAGCTTGATGTGCAGGCCACTCGAGAAGAAATTGTCGCAGCGCAAAATACCCTGGTTGAAAAAATTCTGCGACGCATCAGTGCTGACAATGCTCCCGAACCCGGTCCTGACAGGGATTATCTGCGCACCTATAGTGATGACCTGGATAAGGTTAAAGCGAAACTGGCGGAGTGGCGTCGTGCCACCGCTAGAAGCCGGGAGACCGCATTAGCTGGCATTGCCGATCAAAGCGATGAAGAAATCGCAGCGTTGTTGGAGCTGCGTGCGAAGCTTGCGGACTCCACCGAGCGCGATCTGCGTGCAGTGGATGAGCAGTTAATCGGTGCGGTTCAGTTTGGCGATTTGCTCGACTCGCTACTGGCCCAGAGAGAGAGCGGTGTAACCCGGGGTATGCAGGCCGCCGAGGATCTTGCCGATTTGAGCTGGGAGCAGGTTTTGCAGTTGCTCAGAACCACGCTGTTTGAAATCGGTGGTACGCCTGTCACCACCCTCGATATTATTCGCATGCTGATTATTCTCACGCTTGCCTGGTGGGTTTCCAAACTGTTGTCCGGTGCCCTGCTGCGAATTGCCGCTAAACGACAGACGGTGAACGATGGTTCCATTTATACCCTCAGCCGCATTCTCCACTACATTATCCTCTCGGTTGGCATCATGGTTGCCCTGTCATCCATAGGTATCGACTTTACCAAGTTTGCGCTCTTTGCCAGTGCACTGGGTGTCGGAATAGGGTTTGGCCTGCAAACCCTGGTGAGCAACTTCGTTGCCGGACTTATCATCCTGTTTGAAAAAAGCCTGAAAATCGGTGACTTTGTCGAGCTGGAGTCGGGTGTGACCGGCGAGGTTCGAGAAATCAACATGCGCAGCACCTTGATAACGACCAATGATAATATCGATATCGTGGTACCGAACTCGGAGTTCGTCAATGGGCGTGTCACCAACTGGACCATGCGCGAGGCCTATCGGCGCGTTCACATTCCATTCGGTGTGGCCTACGGCACAGACAAGGAACTGGTCAAAAAAGCTGCCTTGGAAGCTGCCGATAATGTAGCGGTAACCCTGACTAACAATAAGTTGCGCGAGCCGCAATTGTGGTTCGTCGAGTTCGGCGACAGCAGTCTCAATTTTTCCCTGGTGGTATGGCTGAAACCGGAAGCGGTGAAAAGCCCGGGCGCTGTGCACGCAAAGTATTTGTGGGCGATCGATGACAAACTTCGCCAGTATGGCATCGAGGTTCCCTTTCCACAGCGGGACCTGCATGTGCGCAGCGTACTGGGAAAACACAGCGCGGATGAACTTCCATTGACCGGCCCGGCTTCCAGGTCAGGAGAGCAAACAGAATGATAAAAGCGGTATTGCAGTATGCGAATGGTCAGGCCATCGAGGGCGGCGAAGAGACCATCTCGCAGTGGCAAACAATACCCGAAAGTCGACTTTGGCTGGATATAGAGGGTGAAGTTACCGGTGAAATAGCAGCACTACTTGAGGATTTGGGTTGCGACCCCCTGTCGATTACTGACTCGTCCCGGGTCAGGCATCCACCGAAAATTGAGCATTTTCAACACAATACGTTTTTACTGTTTCGTGGTATCTCCCAGCTCGACAGGGATCTTGAGTTGGTGCCCCAGCAGATCGGTATTTGGGTTGGCGAGAGGCTGCTGATTAGCGTCCATCGTGGCCACTCCGTTAGCGTTGAACATTTCTGGGAGCAGGCTTTGCTGGGGCCTGATCTTGAGGAGCCAGGCAGGCTCGCACTGCGCCTGGTTCACTACGCCTGCGGGCGTTACCTGGAAACCATGCTGGAATTCGAAGAGCGGCTGGCGGCCCTGGAGGATGGCTTGCTCACGGATATCTCTGAGGCCAATATGAAGGAATTGGTGGCTTATCGTTCGCGCCTGCGAAAACTGCGGCGTATCTTCAATTATCACCAGGTCCTGGCGGAGTCCATCTGGCGCCACGGCAGTCCTTACCTGGGGCAGGGCGATGACGAACTCAGCCACATGCGCCGCGATGTGTATGATCGTTGCGAGCGGCTGTACAGCCTGTGCAGCATGTACTATGAGTTATGCAGTGACCTGGTGGAAGGGCATATTTCCCTGAGTTCGCACAACCTTAACCAGACTATGAAAGTTCTTACCATTATATCGGCCATTTTTGTCCCCATGACCTTCATGGCTGGAATTTACGGGATGAATTTTGAACACATGCCGGAGCTGGGTTGGCGTTACGCCTATTTTGGCCTGTTGGGTCTGATGGCGTTGATGGCCGTTTCGATGCTGCTGATCTTCAGAAAAGTAAAATGGTTGTGACAGCCTGAGATACCTATACCTGCCTGAATGCGCTTGAATTATCGGGCCAGGCCAGGCCAGGCCAGGCCAGGCCAGGCCAGGCCAGGCCAGGCTTGGCGAGCGCATTCAGGTAATCGGCGCATCCCCCATATTTTCAGGGCTGTCTGCCACGGCATCAGGCAGGTGCTCCTCATGAAACTGCTCCACGTGTTTCTCCACCGTGCCCACCCTGCGGCCATACTCGGCTATATGGAAGGTCGCATCCCCCTCATAAACCAGTGGCAGGTTGGTGCGGCCTATCACCACTCCGTCGCTTGGGGCCAAAATGGCAGTTTCTGTAGCACCAAGCGGATCGGAAACCATTGCTATGGTCTGTCCCTTCACCACCTTGCCCCCAAGGGGAACGAATACTCTTAGAATTCCGCTCTCCGATGCCCGCACCCAGCTGGTCTGATCGCTGATGATAAGGGAGGGAGGGGCCTTTTTACTGCGAGATTTGGGCAGCATGCCAATACTGCGCATAACGCTAATTATCCCTTTTACCCCGGCCCGGATATACACTTCTTCGAAGCGCAGAGCTTCGCCAGCCTCGTAGAGAATGACGGGAATGCCGGCATCACCCGCGCAGGCCCGCAAAGAGCCGTCACGAATTTTGGCATGGATTGCCAGAGGCACGCCGAATGCCTCCGTCATAGCGTGAGCCTGGGGGTCGTCCAGGTCCGCTCGAATCTGGGGAAAGTTACTTCTGTGTCGTGAGCCCGTGTGCAGATCTATGCCATGGGTACATTTGCTGACAATTTCCTTCACAAAGGTGTGTGCGACGCGTCCGGTCAGCGATCCCTTGGCGGAACCCGGAAAAGAGCGATTCAGGTCGCGACCATCTGGCAGGTATCGGGTGTGGTTGATAAACCCATGAACGTTCACGATGGGTATAGCCAACAACGTGCCGCGCAAATATTTGAGCGACTTATGCTGCAGCAGGCGGCGAATGATCTCTACGCCATTGATCTCATCGCCATGTATCGCGGCACTGATAAATAGCGTGGGGCCTGGCTCTTTGCCACGCACTGCCTGAACAGTTATCGCAATGTCGTCGTGGGTATACATTGGTGCCACAGGCACATCGATGAGCGGGCGCTCACCGGGTAGAATTGGCGTTCCACCGATTGAGAGTTTTAAGTTTGACAAAGTTACTCGCCTATTCTGAACCTATTTAATGCATTAGTAAGGAGTGCGAACTCAAGATTCATTCATTTTCGCTGTGCTTTTTTTTCGCCCGCTTTCGTTTCCCGACCAGATAGGAGCGGGAGGGGTCAACGAGATATTGCCCCTGGATCGCCGTGCGACCCAGTAAAACCCTGAACTTCATGCTATCCCGGTCGCTCAACGTGACTTCCACCTTGTGTACATTTGCGCCAATCGTCATAGGTGTTTCTATCACGTAACGCAACTCCTCATGCCCTCCGGAGTCCCTGACCACACGTTGATCCAGGACTGGAGCCTGACAGCTAACGATTTTACTGTTGTCAGTCTGGCTCGGGTGGATGTCGAATCGGACCCAGGGGACGCCTTCGCGCTCGAAAGGTTCAACCATGAAGGCATGCAGACAACTGGTTCGTGCGCCGGTATCGACCTTGGCCTTTATCTGGTCAATTCCAATATCCGGAAAACCGATCCACTCCCGCCAACCCAGCGCGGTAAGATCACTCATAGATTATCCATGGCTAATACCAGACTTATTTATCATCACCCGGTACATCACCCAGTACGGTATCAAGTTCCTGCACTACCGGGAGGCGCTTGCGTCGCGTGCGCGCCGGGATCAAGCCACGCATTGATTCCAATTTACCAAAGCACAGCAGCTTGTCCCCCGGTTCCAGCGTCCGGTCGGCCCGTGGATTGGGAATGACTTTCGCGCCCCGGTACAGGGTCAGGACGTTGACGTCATTCTCTGCGAGTTGCGTCTCTACCACAGTTTGACCGATGAATTTTGAGCCCTCAGGTATGTATATCTCACTCACCCCGTAACCCTTGCTGACGGTGAGCCGCTGCCTGACATCGATTTCGGGAAAATCAACCTGGGCCGCGATGTAGTCGACAACTGCACCGGCGATATCGAGTCCCGTGCATGTCTCTATTCCCTCCAGGCCGGGCGAGGAGTTCACCTCCATGACCTGCGGGCCATCCTTACCCTCGAGCATGTCCACACCAGCGACCCGCAGTCCCAGAATCTGGGTACACCTGATCGCCGTTTCACGATATTTCTCGTCCAGTTCAATTGCTTCAGCAACACCCCCGCGATGGACATTACTGCGGAACTCCTGTCCCTGGGCGACACGCCGCATTGCGCCGACGACCTGGTCGCCAACAACAAATGCCCGGACATCCTTACCTTTGCTTTCGGCAACAAATTTCTGAATCAGGACATTCTGCTTCTGACTCTGCAGCAGCTCTATTATAGACTCAGCTTGTTTGTTGGATTCAGCCAGCAGTACCCCGATGCCCTGGGTTCCCTCGATCAGTTTTATCACTACAGGCGCGCCGCCAACACGCTCAATGGCGGGCAACACATCTTTTTTGTCACGCACGAAGGTGGTGCGAGGCAAGCCTATGTGATGACGACTGAGTATCTGTAAACTGCGCAGCTTGTCTCGTGAATTGGTGATGCCGTGGGCGGTATTAGCGCAAAATACGTCCATCTCCTGAAACTGCCTGACGACGGCCGTGCCGTAATAGGTTATCGACGCCCCGATTCTCGGCAAAACCGCATCGTATGTGCTTAAGACTTTTTGACGATAGTACAGGTCTGGCGAACCACGATCGAGATCGATGGCAAATTTCAATGTGTTAAGCACTTTTGCCTGGTGGCCGCGCAGTTCGGCAGCTTCCTTCAGGCGGCGCGTACTATAAGCGTTTGGGGCACAGGACAGGATTGCGAGTTTCATTTTTTATCACCTATCTTCCAGCGTATGAACCCGGGTAATTCCAGGCCCAGTAGATATTTCTTCGTAAGTTAACGAATCCAGAAACCGCGCCCGCTTACTCGCTGCGAGTCTGAACCTAAATGTGTATCTTGAGAATATGAATTTTTGGGCATTATTTATCAGTAATGGCCCAGGTGGGGGCTGAGTCGGGTGAAATGTGTGGGGGTGCTCTACCGCTGCAAATGATCATTCATTTGCTTTCAACAAGCGCTCACAGGCGTCCAGTTTCGCTGCATCAGTTTTCGCTTTTTTCAGGCACGCCTTATATTCCTGCATGGTCTTGGTTTCTTCTTTTGTTTTTTCGGCTTCGGCTTTGGCTTTTTGTTTTTCAGGTGATGAGCCGCAAGCTGTTAATAGCAGTACTGTGGACATTACAAATAGCGCGTTACGAAATGTCATGGTGTAGCCTCGTGTTGTTGAAAGATTTAGCGGAGCATTATGACATAAGGTTTCAGAAAGTGTACCTCACGCCCGCCTCCACAGACCGCCCCGCCTCTGGCGCGTAGTTGCGTAAAAAAGAGGTGCTGAGGCGAATTTCCTCATCTCCGATATTCTTCCATTTGAAAAATACCAGCAATTCCTGGTCGCTGCGAAAACGCCAGCGGTAGTCTATGCCGGCATCCCAGCGCTGGTAGCCATCGCTGTCGGTCTCAAAATCCCCGGGATCGTCCTGGTCGGCCGCAGCCAGCCCCTTGACCCAGGCCGTGAGGTTCTCATTGGACCAGTCCAGACCCGCACCCAGGCGGGCAGGGGGCAGCCGCGGCACATCGCCATTACTGTCGAACTCACCGGAAATCAGGTCGCCAAATACACCCAGTTCCAGGCTGCCACCCCATAAATCTGCCAGGTGGAACTCACTCTCCAGTTCCAGGCCGTAAAATTGCGCATCATCCTGCCGGTACAGGTAGACCGGTACTTCCTCGATCTCCCGCCCGCTGTTAAAGAGAAAAATATAATCCTGGAAATCGTTGTAGAACGCCGCGAGTTTTAACCATGAGCGATCACCGCTCCACTGCAGAGTGAGGTCGGCATTCAATGCGGTTTCCGTGTCGAGATCCGGATCGCCGATTTCAATAGCGCCGGTGGCCGCATGGGGAACCAGTTGCGCAGGGTCGCTTGCCTCGATATTGGAAAACAGTTCCTCTGTCGAAGGGGCTCGCTCCGAATGTGACAGAGACAGGCCCAGCTGCCATGACGGGCTGATCATCCACAGTGCCGAAGCGGACAAGCTGATGCTGCTGAAATCCTCGCTGTCCGCCACAGATTGCTGTGGATCGCGCTGCACCCAATCGCCCCGAAGACCGGCCTCGTAGGTCCAGTCACCGGAATGAAAATCCTCAATCAGGAACAGGCCGAGCTCAGAGCTATCGGTTTTTGGCAGGTAAGCCTCTTCCCCCAGGGCGGAAAACTCATCCTCTCGCCACTGCAGGCCGACCACGCCGTGCGCCCCCAGGATGGGTGCATGCACCAGCTCCACCCGGCTCTCCCAGGTGTCCCTGCGAAACCGGGTGCCCACCTCCGGGCCTTCCAATTCATCGTGCTGGTAGTCGGTGTAGGTGACAAAAGCCCGCAGGACCTCCAGCCCGGGGCTCAGATCATGCAGATGCAGCATGCCGTCATAGCGGGTTTGCTCCATGTCTATGCTGACAAAAACTTCCTCCTCAGCTTCTTCCTCAAGCCCGGTCTCCAGCGTTTCATCCTCGTGATGGCCGTGGGCTGCAGGCGGGATACCGTAGCGGGTTTCCAGGTGGCTGACCGCCAGCCCCAAAAATCCCTGCTCGCCCAGGTGGTAACTGCCGCCCGCCGTCACGGCATCGGTATTGGTATCCGTATTGGCGATGTAACCGTCGGTGTTTTCGGGCTGCTCTTCGAGGCTCTCGCCGGGTCCGCCGGACAGATTTTCTCCAGGCTCCAATGCGGATTCATCGATCGCCCGGCCGGGAATTTCCAGGTCATCCGTATCCCGGGTGGTACCACTGAGGTGAAAGGCAAAGCGGTCGCTGCCGCCTTCCACGTAGGCTACTCCGCTATCCATACTGGACGCCTCGTCATAGCGGTACTCGAGGCCACCCTGAAGGTCCTCAATTGGCGCCCGGGGAATGCGGTTGTCGATGACGTTCACCACCCCGCCTATCGCTCCACCGCCATACAGCAGGGTGGACGGACCGCGCAGTACTTCAATGCTCTGGGCCAGCATGGATTCAACGGCGACACCGTGATCCGGACTGAGGCTGGAGGCATCGGCGCTGAGCATGCCGTTTTGCAGGGTAATCGCCCGGGGGCCTTGCTGTCCGCGTATGACCGGGCGCCCGACACCGGGACCAAATGACGCGTTGGCGATACCGGGTTTGCTGCCCAGGGTTTCTCCGATGGTTGTCGCCGCCTGTCGCTGCAGTTCCTCTCCGGACAGGACGGTTACCGGCAGGGCGGTTTCCGCCTGTGTCTTGTGCAGGGGCACAGACACCAGGATATGTTCCATTGGTTGCGGTTCAGCGACCGCGATGGCAGAGGCAGATGCCATCGCCACCAGTGCAATACGTTTCACGCTTGTCTCCTTGAATCAGAAAATGAGGGTTCTGTTCAGGAGAGCGTCGGGGGGCCCCGGGCGGTAAAGGGCAGGCAGCTTCGGCTGGTAGCCGGCACGGGTAGCGGGGCGTCCCAGCAAGGCGGGTAAAAGACGGTGGCATCCGTTATTGCCGTGAGCGCTGCCGGGTTATCGGCGGAGCTCTTGCAAAGCAGGCAATGTGTCGGCCCGTCATCGGCCACATGCTCGTGTGTGATTTCCTGGAAACGCAGGCCGATAACGCACAATACGGCCAACAACACGACAAGTCGTGGGTGGTAAAAGGCAGCGCTGCGCAGGGGCCGGATCATTTCTTCAGCTCGGATTGGCGAGGGGCGAAGTATAAACGGCTTATTGACGCGCTGGCCAGAGCCATTTGACGCGGGTATCGACCTTCGATTCCCTCTGCGGGACCAGCCCGAGTTCGCCCTGGCTGCAAAAATTGGGGTAGGGGCGTTGAAATGCCTCTGTCGTACTATTGTCCAGCCGAATGTCCACCTTATCTGAAATATTGGTTTCTCCCCGGGGTCTTTTTGTAATTTAATGCGGTGCTTTTGTTCAATGTAAACTTTCAGCTATCCTAGGCAGGTCCATGCAGAAATCAACCTTAATCGCGGCGGCTGTTGCCGGCGCTTTATCAACTTCTTTGTCAGCATCACCCTACTCGGATTATTACGTGTTCGGCGACAGTCTGCTGGATGCGGGAAATATCAGCGAGGGACTACGCTTCACCAATCGGGTCGGGCCCGACTATCGGAACTCGCCCTACGGGCCGGTCTCGCCAATGCTGGTGGCGGATGCCCTGGGTTTGAACGCTTCTGTCCCCTCGGAACAAGGCGGTACCAACTATGCCGTGGGGGGGCACAAGTCGGCGGAGACGCTGGCATCGATCACTGCCGCAACCACTTACGATGCGCCGGCGGGCACCTTCAACTCTTTCTTTTATGATCTCGAGCGCCAGGGACGCGACCTGGATCGCAGGGCCGTCTATGTGCTTGATGGTGGTGGCAATGATCTGCCCGCTTTTGTGCCCAATGAGGTCGTGGCGTCAAACATGGTGGCGGCCGCTACCGCATTGCAGGAGCGCGGCGCCCGGTCGGTTGTTCTCATTAACGTGCCTGATTTTGGCCTGGCGCCGGCGGGCATAGTATTTCAGGAGTTTGCCAGCGCCGCCGCATTGGACATCAATAACCGGATCCTTGAGCAGGTAGGGTCCGCGAATATTCTCATTTTCGACTCTTACGCGCTGATTCAGGAGGTCGTCGCCGACCCTATGGCCTTTGGCGTTGGTGTGACCAGTGAAGAGTTCAGTTATTCGAGCTTTGACGACGCCGGATGCGGCACCTGTACCCAGGGCGACCCGACTGCCAAGATCGATGGCAGCAACCCGGATCCGGACAAGTTCTTTTTCAACGACACCCGTCACCCCACTGTTATCGGTCAGCAGATCTCGGCAGATTATCTGCTCTCGGTGCTGACAGCCCCCGGGGAAATCGCCATGCTGTCTGAGATGGGCATGGACGACATACAGTCTCATTGGCGCGCCGCCCATCCGGTGCTGCGCTCCAACCGCTGGATGACCACCACCGATACGGGTAAATATACGGTCTGGGGCGGACTCAGCGGCGGCGAGAGCGAGCGTGATACTGACTTTGGCGATACCGGTACCAATGAGATTTTTCAGTATGACCTGGGCTTCAATTACCGCTTCAGCGATAGCTGGTACCTGGGCGGCATGCTCAGCCGTGCGCAGAATGAACTGGATTTTGATAACAGTGATTCCAGCTACGACATGGATAGCCTGAGCTTCTCCCTGATTTCCGGTGTTCGTGGTGAACGCTGGTTCTTCGAAGGCGCGCTGAGCTACAGTGACCTGGATTACGATGACATGCAGCGCAGCTTCAACCTTGGCCCGGTGCTGGAGCGTACCGAGAAATCCGATACCAGCGGCGAGACTTATGGCCTGCTGTTGAATGCCGGTTACAACCTGCTCAACAGTCAGCGTTATCGCTTCGGCCCCATGGTCGGTTACGACTACATCAATGTAGAAGTTGACGAATTCACGGAAAAAGGCTCTAGCGCTACTGCCCTGGTGGTGGACGACCAGAAGACTA
>Ga0316194_10001388_pt1 | contig 16692 bp, 12 predicted proteins | sample CroRivsedime1_MG_FD_204936 | JGI IMG/M metagenome (GOLD analysis project Ga0316194, IMG submission 204936) | Coastal sediment microbial communities from Maine, United States - Cross River sediment 1 | ecosystem: Environmental > Aquatic > Marine > Coastal > Sediment | place: USA: Maine...
AAATGAAGTGGCGGGGCCGACGAGACTCGAACTCGCGACCTCAGGCGTGACAGGCCTGCGTTCTAACCAGCTGAACTACGACCCCGCATTTTAACGGCCAGAGCTGGTGGGAGGTGGGGGACTCGAACCCACGACCCCCTGCGTGTAAGGCAGGTGCTCTAACCAGCTGAGCTAACCTCCCGAACGGCTGACCGTTGGGAGCGACATGGTAGAGGTCAATCGTTTGTGTGTCAACCCTCGAGGGAGCTTTCGACGGGCTCCGTGGAGGGGCCCGACAGCTCGGGTTACTCACTGTTCGATTGCTTTACAACGCACCGCCGGATGCAATACTCTGGGGCCATGAGCGACCCCCATGAAATCTGGCAACTCGGACAGTGGATCGGTCGCCAGGAGGGTGGTGCCGCCCGCCTCGCGTCGGCCGACGGCGAGCTCATCCTGAGGATTCACAGGGGACGTGTCCGATTCGTCGAGGGCATCGATACCGTTGAGCTCAGCAGACGGCTGAGTTGTCAGCCGGTTGGCCGCCGCGATCTCCTCGAAGAAGCGCGCGTATTGGCAAAGGACGGCCAGATTGCCGAAACCTATGCCATGGGCGCGGCCAAGGAGCTGATTCAGCGGAGCCTTCGAGCGTGGTTGCTCGACCCGAACCGCGAGTTGGAGATTGTGGAAGGAGAGCCCGACGACGTTGACGGCGCGACGATTTCGATCACTCATACCCTGGTTGAGCTCGTGCTCTCAGACACCTCTGGAGAAATAGCGGCCGCCATTCTGCCGAATGACGACGTCCTGCTCGTCAGATCGCCCGGTTTTCTCGACCTCTATGCGCCGCTCCGCCTGTCGGAAGAGGCGGATCTTATCGTCTCAAAAATTACCGGCGAACGAACCGCGGGTGAAGTTGCCGAGAGCTCGAACCACGGCGCTGGCGAAGTTTTGCGGTTGCTCGCGGGTCTGGTGATCACCGGCATCCTCGAGCCCGAGACTCCACTGCACATCAGTGACGACGTCGATCTCCTCCCGGCAGAGGAATTCACTGCCGGGCCAAAGCGACGCATCCCTATTACCTGGATTATCGGGGCTGCGGCCGCCCTCTTCGTTGTGCTCGCGGTGATCCTCTTCATCATGACGCGATCCAGCGATTCCGAGCCGGTCCAGGGCATGATGGATGCGAGTGATCTCGCCTGGTCGTTGGTCATCGATATGGGGTGTGAACCTCAGGACCTGCAGCGGGTGCTCAAAAAGGCGCAGGAGAACCCCAAGATCGTGCGACCCGTGGCTGCCGATGCCGGCGATGGCGAGCCCTGCTGGCGGCTCGTGTGGGGACGCTTCTCGACACGGGAAGCCGCTGAGGCGGCGACCGACGGGATCCCCGACGAACTCCTGCAGCAGGGCTTCGATCCACATCCTATCGAGCTGACCGGCGAGGAGTTGGAACCACCGACGTCAGCAGGTGGTTGAATCCATGGCGAAGAAGAACAATCGGCCGCTTCCGTCGATGATGGCTGATTTGTCGAAAGCCGGAGTGACGGGTGCGCTCAGTACGACAGCCGATGCTGCGGTTCGCGAAATCATGTACACCAAAGGAGAGATCCGTGCCGCCCGGTCTTACGTCGAGGAAGAGAAGCTGGGCACGTGGCTGGTGGGACGGAAAAAAATCACCGAGGACGATCGCGCACTCATGCTCCTCGCCCAGGGTGGTGGTGCGGCCCAACCGTTCGGACAGATCCTCGTCAACAAGGGGTACCTGACGCTCGAAGAGCTCGACGCCGAACTCGAGCAACTTGCGCTGGAGATCATTCGACAGGCTGCGAAAGCATCTGGATCGACCAACGAGTTCATTGACGGCGGGGGAGAGGGTCAGCTCGACACTCTACCAAACGTCGTTACCGCCGAGGTCGTGCTTCTCGCGGCGAGAGAATTCAAGGATGTTGACGCCATTCGCAACGTGATCGGGTCGCCCGATCAATCTGTGAAGATCTCCGGATCCTTGAATGACATGCTCGAAGACGTCCAGCTCACACCGACCGAGGGCTTCCTGCTCAGCCGCCTGGACGCCGCCCCGGATGTTGCAGGTCTTATCCGACTTTCCTCGCTTCCCGAGGAACAGACCTACAACACTCTCTACACCCTCCTGTTGTCGGGGACGGTTATCGTCGGTGATGGCAGCCAGACGGAACCGCCGATACCAGTGGCTGAAGAAGAGGAGCCACGCGAGGAGCAGGCCGTTGAAACGGCCGAGGAACCGGGTGAAGAGGAGTTCGACTTCACCGAACGCCAGCTCGAGGAACGCCGCTACATCCTGAAGTTGTCTGAAGACGTTACAAAGGTCGACCACTACCGAGCGCTCGATCTCGCGCCCGAAGCCAACCCCGGCAATATCAAGGAGGCCTGGGAGAAAATTCAGAACCGATTCTCGGCCGAGAACCCAGTCTCCCACCTGCGGGACATGACCGCTCACCTCGAACGGATCGTCGAGCGGGGTCGTGCGGCCTACGAGGTGCTGTCCCACTTCCCAACCCGTGCCCGATATGACGAGATCCTCAAAGACCTGGCAACGGATCGCAAACCAATCGACGACGCAGAAAAGGCGGCGGTGGATGCGAAAGCGCGCAAAGCCTTGGTTGAGGCCAACGTCAAGCGTGCCAACGAGCTCATTAAAGAGGATGAGCTCTACCTCGCGATCCAGCTCCTCGAGCAAGCCTGTGCCCTCGAACCACGGCCGGGGGAACTGCTCAAGCTGGCGCAGCTCCTGCAACGCAACCCCCTGTGGGTCAACCGTGCCCTCGCCTGTATGCGACGGGCCATCGAGGCGGACCCGAGGAACGTCGATGCCTGGCTCGAACTCGCCGATTTCTGGCGGAGGCGCAACCACGCCGAGCGTCAACGCAAGTCCCTCGAGCGCGTCTTGGCGATCGACCCCGACAACGAACGAGCCAACAAGATGTACAAGGATCTTGCGGGCAACCGTGAGCTGCAGCGATTGCTGCGTCGAGCCCGTTCGATGCGTTAGTCCGAATGCCGGTCATCATCGACGGCAATAATCTCCTCCACAGTCTGCCGAGTCACGAGCAGAACCGGGACGGTGTGCGGCGCCGGGCTCTCGATACTGTACGCCACGGAGGAGTAAGTCTGATTGTGGTCTTTGATGGGCCGGCACCCGTCGGATCTCCCGATCCCGAACATCTCGGACAGCTCACCATTCGCTACTCGGGAGCCTCCAGCGCCGACGATCTCATTCTCCGCCTCCTTCCACCCTCTGGCAGAGCTTCGGAATGGGTGGTGGTGACCGATGACCGTGCCCTCCGCGACCGTGTTCGTGAGCAAGGGGCCCAGGTTCGAGCCCTTGGCGAGTGGCTGTCCCGACGACCTCGCAAACCACGCCGGGTGTCGCGGGAGCCAAAACTGTCATCTCGGGAGGTCGCCGATTGGGAGGCCTTTTTCTCCTCTGACGGAGTTGACGAGGAAGCTTGAACTTCGGGTTGGCAGGAGCCCAAATGATCGGTAGAATCCCCGCGCGGCGACTTGCCGCCGGAGGATCTCAAATGACCGACCAACTCTTGGCTATCAAACAGTCTTTCTCTGATCTCGGACTCGAGTTGAAGGTGGGGATTGAAGAATCCAACCTCGGCGCGTGCACCGGCGAGTGGATCGTTTCCGAAGACATGCACGAGCTGGTGTCTTACAACCCAACTGACGCCCAGCCCATCGCCTCCATCATCCAGGCCGATGAGGCCGCGTACGAAAAGGTGGTGGCGACGGCGGCCGAGACCTTCAAGACATGGAGGATGGTGCCAGCGCCTGCGCGTGGCGAGGTCGTGCGTGACCTCGGCAATGAGCTGCGAAAATTCAAGGATCCGCTCGGCCGACTGGTTTCCCTCGAGATGGGCAAGATCCTTTCCGAAGGGCTGGGCGAGGTCCAGGAGATGATCGACATGTGCGACTTCGCAGTCGGTCTTTCGCGCCAACTTTACGGCCCGACGATGATGTCGGAGCGCTCGCGCCACCGCATGTACGAGCAGTGGCATCCGCTGGGTGTCGTTGGGGTCGTGACCGCATTCAACTTCCCAGTCGCGGTGTGGGCCTGGAACGCGGCCCTGGCCGCGGTCTGTGGTGACACGACGATCTGGAAACCCTCATCGGACACTCCTCTCACCGCGGTTGCCGTCCAACATATCTGCAACCGGGTGATGGAGCGCCACGGCGTGCCTGGCGTCTTCAACCTCGTCGTGGGATCGGGCCGTACGGTCGGCGAGCGCCTCATCAACGACAAGAGGGTGCCGCTGATCTCCTTCACCGGCTCCACCAATATGGGTCGGCATGTGTATGAGACCACGTCCAAACGATTTGGCCGGAGCATCCTCGAGCTCGGTGGCAACAACGCCATCATCGTTGCCGAAGACGCTGACGTCGAGCTGGCCGTCCGGGCCATCCTCTTCGCCGCAGTCGGAACCGCCGGCCAACGCTGCACCAGCCTGCGACGCCTCTTCCTGCAAAAGAAGATCGCCTCCGCGGTGCTCGACCGCCTCGTCAAGGCGTATCCCAGCATCAGCATCGGCAACCCACTCGACGAGTCGGTTCTCATGGGTCCGCTCGTCAACAAGCGGGCCGTGGAGGACCACTTTGCCGCGCTCGACGCAATCCGCGACCAGGGCGGCGAAATTCTCTGCGGAGGCGGCCGCGTGGATGGCGATGGCTTTTTCGTAGAGCCGACGATCGTCAAGGCCGCGCCTGACATCGAGATGGCCCGCGAGGAGACGTTCGCCCCGATTCTCTACGTCTTCGAGTTCGACGACCTCGGCGAGGCAATGTACTACCACAACTCGGTCGACCAGGGCCTGTCCTCGGCTGTCTTCACCTCGAATCTCCACACTGCCGAAAAATTCCTCTCGCACGAAGGTTCGGACTGCGGCATCGCCAACGTCAACATCGGAACCTCGGGCGCGGAGATCGGCGGCGCCTTTGGTGGCGAGAAGGAAACCGGGGGAGGCCGCGAGGCCGGCTCGGACGCCTGGAAGGCCTACATGCGTCGACAGACCTGCACCATCAATTGGGGTGGGGAACTTCCGTTGGCGCAGGGAGTCAAGTTCGACGTCGAATAGAGCCCCCCCCGCCCGATGCTAGATGCTCGATCCTGGATACTAGATCCGCCCACCCACCCGGGTTGACAGCTTGGTCCGAGAATTAACGGTGTTGGTGTATCCAGCATCCAGCATCCAGCATCCAGCATCCAGCATCGAGTATCGAATATCGAGCATCACGAGGCGCGGTCCAGACTGCTACCATAGTCCCCATGGAAGGCACCGTCTTAGTTATCGATGACGACCCGGGGGTTCGCAAAGCACTCAAGCGCATTCTGACCGGCGCGGGATACGAGTTCGAGGAAGCCGGCGACGCCTTCCAGGCTCTGGAAGCTCTCGACACAAGCCCGCCGGACGCGGCCCTGCTCGATATCAAGATGCCGGGCATGGACGGCCTCGGGCTGATGGAAAACCTCAAGCAACGAGGGCTCGAGATCCCGATCGTCATCCTCACCGGCCACGGAGATGAGTTCACCTCGAGCCAATGTCTCGAGGCGGGCGCAGCCGGCTACCTCACCAAACCTCCAGATCGCGCGGAGTTGCTGCTTGCCGTTCGGGGAGCGGTGGCCCAGGGGCGGGTGGTTCGCGAGCTCGGTCCGGGCGCCGAACCTCCGCCACTCCTGGGTGAGAGCTCGGCGATGCACCGGCTCCGTGAGGAGATCGCCCGGGTCGCACCGTCTCACGCAACGGTCATGATCGAGGGCGAGTCAGGCACCGGTAAGGAGCTGGTGGCGCGAAGACTCCACCACCTGTCGGATCGAGCCCGCCGCCAGTTCGTCCGCGTCAACTCAGCGGCGATTCCGGAGGAGCTCATCGAATCCGAGCTTTTCGGCCACGAAAAGGGCTCGTTCACCGGCGCCCACCGCCGTCAGGTCGGCAAGTTCGTGCAGGCTGACGGCGGCACGATCTTCCTCGACGAGGTTGGCGACATGAGCCTCAAGACCCAGGCCAAAGTGCTGCGTGTCCTGCAGGATGGCGAGGTCGAGCCGGTCGGCGCAGGCAGTGGATTCCAGGTCGATGTGCGGGTCATCGCTGCGACCAACAAAACCCTCGTCGAGGAGGTCCAGTCCGCGAGTTTTCGCGAGGATCTCTACTACCGGTTGGCGGTGGTGGTCCTACGTACGCCGCCTTTGCGCGAGCACCCCGAGGACATTCCCCTTCTGGTCGAGCACCTCACCGATCAGTTCTGCCGCGAATACAACCGTCGGCCCAAAAACTGGAACGATGCCGCCCTCGATCAACTGAGACGGCACCAGTGGCCCGGAAACGTCCGCGAGCTGAAGAACGTTGTCGAGCGGGCGGTGATCATGGAGCTCGACGACACCGTCTCCAGAGTCGATTTGCCGACGCTGCCGGCGAGCGGCGCGGTGGATTCGCTTCTCGACCTGGCATCGTTGCAGGAGTTCCAGAGGCAGTCTGAAATCGCGTTTCTGCGTCACCATCTCGAACGCAATGGGTGGAACGTCGCCGCGACCGCGCGCGTTATCGGCACGCCGCGTTCCAATCTCTATAAGAAAATGCGCGCCTACGGCATCGAGCGGGAACAACCGTGAGCCGATCTTTTGCTCTCGATGAGCTCACTGCCTGCGGCTCCCACCAGCGAGGCCATTTTTTGCTTTCGTCGGGCCTCCACTCGGGCGACTATCTCCAATGCGCCCTGTACCTCGCGCATCCTCGACGTGCTGCCCGAGCGGGGGACCTTCTTGCCGGGGCGATCAGCGACGCCGGTCTCGAGGCTGAGATCATCGTTGCTCCGGCGATGGGGGGATTGATCATCGGCCATGAGACGGCGCGCGCCCTCGACCTGCCGTTTATATTCACTGAGCGAGCCGAGGGCGAAATGGTCCTCAGGCGAGGCTTTGGACTCGAGAGCGGCCAGCGAGTGGTGGTGGTGGAAGACGTGGTTACCACCGGCCGCTCCACCCGCGAGGTGATCGCGATCCTCGGGGATCTCGGCGCCGATGTGATCGGTGTGGCGTCCGTCGTCAACCGCTCCGGCGATCCGCAGCCCTTCTCGCCGCTGCCCAGTCGCGCGCTGCTCGAAGTGGATTTTCCGACCTGGGCGGCCGAGGATTGTCCACTGTGCCGGGACGATGTGCCGATCGCCAAGCCAGGTTCGCGCCCGATCTCATAACTCTAAACTCAAAACTCCCAGGATGGCGTCCGGCTCCCGATCCCGGGTTGCCTTTGCGAGGTCTTCAATTGTCCGCCCGAGAAGGGGGTGGATCCAATTCGGGGCCACTTCGGCGGCGGGTTCGAGGGCGAAACGCCGCTCGTGCAATCGCGGGTGGGGAAGGTCGAGATCGGGACCGCGGCACACCGTCGACGAAGCCATCAGTAGGTCGAGATCGAGAATTCGGGGCCCCCATCGTTCTTCCAGCTTTCGATTGCGGCCGGCAGCCACCTCGAGCTCGCGGCTACGACGGAGCAGAGACCTCGGCCCCTCCGGCCAGGCGATCAGAGCCGCAGCGTTGAAGAAGTCGGGTTGGGAGGGGCCGACGGGACGGGTGCGCCATAACCGTGACACTGCCGTCAGATGCCCTTCATTGGCCAGCGCCCGGAGCGCTTGTGAGAAGGCTGCCTCAGGCTCGCCGAGATTGCCGCCCAGACCGATCAGAATTTCCATCTCACTCGATCATAGATGAGCTCGCCCTGTGATCTGCCACACCATCGCCATATCTGCGCCATTCAAGGCCACCACCACATCTGCTAAAGTCCACTGGTGATTAAGAAGAAGGTCGTATCGGACAAGAATCCGGCTCCCAGGAGCATTACTGCGGCGATCAGGCGCCTGACCTCCGGCAGTGGCTGGATGTCGTATGTCACCGTACTGCTGTGGGCCGGAGTTGTCGGGTGTCTGGCTGGCGCCTTTGCCGGCTGGATCATCGCTCAGTTTCTGCATGTACCGCAGGTCGATCTGCTGGCCACCTTCGAGCCTGCGGCAACCACTCGGATCTATGCGGCGGACGGCGCGCAGGTGGCGTCGTACGCCCTCGAACAGCGGGTTGTCCTCGGCCCCGAGGAAATCCCCGATCATTTCAAGCACGCGGTGGTGGCGATCGAAGATGCCGACTTCTACAAACATGGTGGTGTCGATCCTCAAGCCGTGATGCGCGCCGCCTGGTACAGCATTGTCGATCGCAAAATTGGATCACGGGGCGGCGCCTCGACCCTGACTCAGCAGCTCGCACTCAACCTCTTCCTCAAACGCGAACGGACCCTGGGTCGCAAGATCAAGGAGGCGTTGCTCGCCCTCGACATCGAGAAGCGCTACTCGAAGGATCAGATCCTCACCATGTACGCTAACCAGATCTTCCTCGGCCACGGTGCGTACGGTGTGGAAGCGGCCGCCGAGCTCTACTTTCAGAAGTCGGCGATGGACCTCAGCCTCGCCGAGGCGGCGCTGATGGCGGGAATGATCCCGAGCGCCAACAACAAGTACGACCCGATCAAGCGACCGGAGAACGCGCTCAATCGGCGAAACAAGGTCCTTTCACGGATGCTCGAGCTCGGCTTCATTGATGCCCCGGCTTACGAGGAGGCGATCGCGCAGCCGTTGGGCGTGGCTTTGCACCGGGAACGGGTCAAAAACGGCGCCTACTTCCTCGAGATGACTCGTCAGGAAATCGAGCGCAGGTACGGTACCGATGCCCTCTACACTAGCGGCCTTCAGGTCCACCTCACCATGGACCCGTTGCTTCAGCACGAGGCCGAAAAAGCCCTTCGAGAAGGCCTTGTCAATCTCGAGATGACCTACCTTGACTACCGCCGTCCGCCGAATGTCCTTTCAGAGGACGGCCCAGAATCGGTGGAGGACTACCAACATCCAAGCTGGGATCAGCTCGAATTGGTGGCCGGTGCGATGGTCAGGGCTGTCGTTCACGAAGTATCGACACGCAAGGCCGAATTGCGTATCGGTCACCGGGCCGCGGAAGTGCGCCTCGAGTCAGCCAAATGGACCGGGACGAGCTCCCTCAAACGAATTTTGAAAACCGGGGATCTGGTTCTGGTTCGGCTTCCTGATCCCCTGCCCGAAGAACCCGAGGTGCCCGAAGGGCCCGAGGAAACGGAGGAAACGGAACAGACTGAGGAACCGCTCGTGGTGGACCTGGTGCAGGAGCCGGAGGTCGAGGGAGCTTTTGTCGCGATGGACAACCGCTCGGGCGCGATCCTGGCCCTGGTCGGCGGTTTCGATTTTCAGCGCTCCGAGTTCAACCGCGCGGTCCAGTCGTCGCTCCAGTGCGGGTCGGCGTTCAAGCCATTCGTCTATTTGACTGCCTTCGAGCATGGATTCACACCAGCGGATACCGTCTTCGATGCGCCATTCCTCCTTGCCGACGGCACCGGTGAGCTCACCTATTGCCCCAAAAACTACTATGAGAAGTACTACGGCATCACCACTCTGAGGCGGGCCCTCGAGCTCAGCTACAACGCCTCGGCGGTCAAGCTGCAACAATTGGCGGGCAGCAGGTCGGTTGTCGAGACAGCTCGCAAGTTTGGCATCAGCACCGAGCTCCATCCCTATCCATCGCTCGCTCTCGGCTCCCTCGGTGTGCGGTTGATCGATCTGGTACGTGCCTATTCTGGGATTGCAAACCTCGGAGAGGTCCCCGAACCGTATTTCATCGCGGAGATTTTTGACCGCGACGAGCGGCTTCAGGAACGACATTTCCCGCACAGCGAGCGCGTCATGCCCGAGGCGGTGACCTACCTCGCTCTTTATATGCTTCGCGGCGTTGTCGAACACGGCACAGGCGTCAGCGCCCGCTGGCTGGACGCGAACCTTGCCGGCAAGACAGGGACCACCGATCTGTACTCCGACGCGTGGTTCGTCGGATTCTCCCCGCGGGTTACCGTGGGGGTCTGGGTGGGCCGCGATCTCAAAGCGCCGATCGGCAAGAAGATGACCGGCGCCAAGGCCGCTCAACCGATTTGGAACAACTTCATGACCGCGTACCTGGACACCCTCACAGCCGCTGAACGGGCCGAGGATTTTCAGGTGCCGGCTGGTGTTGTTTTCACCCCAGTCGATGCAACCACCGGTGAACGCGCCGTGCCGCCGTGCAGCTACCAGGAGAATGTGATTCTGGAGGCGTTCCTCGACGGCACCGAACCGGTGGACCCGTGCAGCGAAGAGATGGGCGAGATCATGGATCTGCCGTGGCCGTTCCAGCTTTCCTACTACACGGCCAAACCGGGAGAGCCGATGCCGACCTTTGGGGCGGTTGATGTCGCTGATGAACGACTGAGGCCGACACCGACGCCAGAAGAGCAGGCGGAATTGGATCGTCTTGCGGATCTTGAAGGCCCCGAGGCGGCCGAAAAGCGCCGATTGAAAATGGGCGTCAGGAAACCGGAACCAGAAACTCCGGCTGAGAACGGGGAATGAGGACTGCAGCTAGCTGACAGCTTTCTTCAGCTTTGTTGCAGGAATCCCTCAACGCGCTTGAGGAAACTGTCCGGAGGCACATAGCCCGGTATGCGCCCGATCTCACGCCCGCCGGCATCGAGCACGATGATCGTCGGCAACCCGTCGACCCGGTACTCGTTCGACAATTCCTTACCGTCGCCTTCCACGTTGAGGCTGAGGGGCACCACTTTGTTCTGGAGAACCGAGGCCACCTTTGCGTCGCGAAGAGTCGTCGACTCGAGCCGTTTGCACCACACGCACCAGTCGGCGTAGAAGTTGACGAGCACCGGCTTGCCTTCGTTGCGAGCGCGTTCGAGGGCCGCTGGCATGTCGCTCTCCCACACGACCTCGACGGTGGCGTGGTTGCTGACGGCCTCGACCGGCGCCTCGGACACGGGCTCCGGACCGCTGCAGGCGGTCAGGATGATGCAAGCCGCGAGGGCGGCGAGTGTGAGTGCTGAACGCTTCACGAAACTCCTCCAAAGGCCCGACTGACGACCGGGCGGCGACAGTATATCACCTTCTGGCTATACATCTCTATGCTATTCCACAACTTGAAGTTACGCGCTTGCGTCTGGCTGTTTCTCGTGACATGATCCAGGCGTGACACAGCCATCTATCTCCTTGTTCCGGCGCATTGAAACCGCGTTGGAGACCATCGCTCTGGGTTCGACTCCGTTGGAGACGATTCACAGGGTTGCCGATTTCATCGCCGAGAATTTCGCCGAAGACCTCGGCATCAAAGGGGGGCGCGTCTACGCCCAGGACGATGGCAGCTACGAGCTGGTGGAGACCTTCGGCGATGCTTCGCGCGAACCCATCGGCCTCAGGGTGTGGAAGACCTATCCACCATTCGAAAGGCTGCTGGATGTGGGTTCGGTCGTCATGCGGCGGGACGATTCCCGCCTCGACCAGGGTCTCGAAGCAGATCTAGGGACGCGCGAGTGGTTTGCGGCGGTCGCTGTGGCCGACGCCCGCTACGTCCTGTCGTTCGATGTCGAGTCTGCGGACGATGATCACGAAAACCTGGTCTCGACCCTCAACATCATCCGGCTGGCCGTCAACCAGAAGCTGCGCGAGGATCGGGTGATGGCGCTGATCGAGGATGCGCGGCAGATCCAGAACTCCATCCTGCCGCGCCAGATTCCGCAGCCGGGCGACTTTCAAATCGCGGCACGAACGGTTGCCGCGGAGATCGTCGGAGGTGATTTCTACGACGTCATTACCCTCGACGACGATGTCTTCGATGTGGTGGTGGCGGACGCCACCGGCCACGGCCTGCCGGCGGCCCTCCAGGTACGCGATGTGTTCACCGGTCTGCGGATGGGCCTCGCCCGGGAGTACAAGCTGACGCGCACCGTTGCGCGCCTCAACCAGATCATCCACCGGAGCCGTCTCGCCACCAAGTTCGTCACGCTGTTCCTTGCCGAGATGAACCTCGACGGTAGGATCATCTACTGCAACGCGGGCCATCCCGCGGCGGTTGTGATCCGGGCCGACGGATCGATTTCTCTCCTGCGCTCGGGCGGCATGATCCTCGGTCCGAACCCGAATGCTCGTTACACATTTGGCATTGAGGAGCTCAACCCGGGAGATGTATTGGTGCTGTACACCGATGGCATCACCGAAGCGACCGGCGAGACCGACGGCGCAGAGTACGGAAGCGACCGTTTGATCCACGCACTTCGCGCAGCTCGCCACCTCGATCCCCTTGCGATCGTCGACCGGGTGTTTTCTGACGTCGAAGAATTTGCCGCCGTCTCTCCGCCCGCCGACGACCAGACGCTGTTGATCGTTAAGCGACGCGCCCCTGAAATCGAGGAGATCCCTGCATGATCGACTTCCGACCCGCCGCCTTCTTCGACATCGATGGATTCTCGCATCCGGATCTCCTGGATCTTTCTGAACCGGTGTGGGCGGCGCTCGGCAGCAAGCTCTCCGAGTATCTCGAGTCGTGGTCCGACTGGAGCATCAATATTGACCTGCCTGCCGGCGTGCACCTGCTCGGCGATCGGATCGCGATCGCCGCCGGCTGCTCGATAGAACCCGGAGCGGTGATTGTGGGACCGGCGATTCTCGAGGAGGGCGTGCAGATTCGGACCGGCGCGTACGTCCGGCAAAATGTGCTGCTCGCCGCCGGCAGCCTGGTCGGCGCCCACAGCGAGGTCAAGGGGTCGATCTTGTTACCGGGCGCCAAGGCGCCTCACCAGGCCTATGTCGGCGACACGATCCTCGGACGAGACGTCAATCTCGGTGCCGGCACCATCTGTTCGAACGTCAAAAACGTCGGTCGCGAGATCAGCTTTACGGCTGGCGGTGAGACCTATCACACCGGCCTGCGTAAGTTTGGAGCGATCCTCGGTGACGGCTGCAAGACCGGCTGCAACACCGTCCTCAACCCCGGGGTGCTGATGGGCCCGGGTTCGGTCACCTACACCAACGCCAGCATCCGGAGTGGCTTTTATCCGGCGGGCACCCTGATCAAGGTGCGGCAGACGCAGCAGGTCACGGAGATGCGGAAGCTGAAACGCTGAGGCCTGGGACCTGAGGCTTGTGGCTTGAGGTTTTACCAACTTCTATAGCGACGGCCATTCCCAAGCCCCAGGCCTCAAGCCCCAAGCCTTCATTTCGGGCACGGAGACGGAGACGGGCACGGGCACGGGAATTCTGGCACATAGGTTGCACTCTCCTGGGCCGACCGGGAGGTGGACCATGAAAAAGGTCCTGATCATAGGGTTGGCATTAGCACTCAGTAGCGTTTCGATGGCCTCTGGCGAGGACGAAATGACCTCGTTGAGCTACATCTCATACCTCGAGCGCTATGCGACCGTTCAACCAGTCAGCCAGGAGGAAAGCCTGGAAGCGGTCATCAATATGCCATTGGTGGGGGGCGATCGTGTCGACACCGCCCGTGAAGCGCGGATGGAGATCGTTCTCGCCGACGCCAATCTGGTGTGGCTCGACGAATACACGACCTTGAGTCTCGATGCCGTCGCCCACAGCCGCGATGCCGAGGCCGAGCGCACCGTGATCTTCCTGGCCGACGGGGCGATCATTTTCGAGATCACCGAGTTTGCTCTTTCCAACAAACCAGTCCGGATCGATGGCCGTGGCGCTACCGTTTATCTCGACGAGCGAGGTCTCTATCGGATCCGGGCCCTGCCCAGCGGTGGGTTGCGGGTCGAAGTTCTTTCCGGCCTTGCCGAGGCTGCGACCTCGGCCGGGGGCGTGCTGATCCGAGCCCAGAGCTCAGCCGAGGTTGGCGCCGGTGAGGTGCAGCGGAGTGAGGCTCACATCACCTGGAATGATGATTTTGCCGCCTGGGTCGAGATGCGGCGACAGATCCCGGCCGGTGAGAGCTCGCAGCACGTCGATCTCCGTTACGCGCGTCAGGCGGCCCAGCTCGACAACTACGGCAGCTGGGTCTATGTCGATGAAATCAACTCCTGGTCCTGGCAGCCTGCCGTCGGTGGGAGCTGGGAGCCGTACCGCGCCGGCAGGTGGTATTGGACCTCGACCGGTTGGGCCTGGATCTCGTACGAGCCGTGGGGTTGGTTGCCCCACCATTACGGCTCATGGCACTTTTCTGCGGGCTTCGGTTGGACGTGGTCATGGGGTGGATATTGGGGCCCGGCGTGGGTCAACTGGGCCTGGTGGCCGGGCTACGTCGGTTGGTGTCCCTACGGTTATTACAACAACTGGTGGTGGGGTGGGGGCTGGCACGGTGGCGGCCACTATCCCGGTTACTACCCACCCCACAGGCCTCCATATCCGGGTGGAGGTGGTGGCTCTGCGCAGCCGGCCAGACGTGACGTGGTTCCGCCACGCACCGCGGGCAATCGAGTGGCAGGCGATACCGCTCAGTCGCGCGTTGGATCGGATCGCGCCGTTGACGTCAACGGTCGCGTTCGGATGGCAGAGGTCGACCGTCGGGGTTGGACGGCGGTCCGCCAAGAGGACTTTGCCAGCCCCAACCTGACCCGTCTCGCCCGTTCCGGGGACCGGATCATGCCCACCGACGGAGATCAGATGGGGGTCGTGATGACCGGGCCGTTGGCCACCAGGTCTCCCGCGCTGGGGAACCCTGGTTCCGAAATCGAACGCGTGTTCCGCGACGTCGGCGCGAGAAACCCGACAGACGTCACTGCGGTCATGGCTCGCGACAGCTCGGTGAACCCTGAGACTCTGAGTCAGCTCGGACGAGCCACTACCTATGGCGATCTCAGCCGGCGTTCGGCCGATGCCGCTGCGTCGAGTAGCCGAACGGTCGCCCCGAGACTGTCTGCAGGAGCCGGTTCTCCTTTCCAGTCGACGAGCCCGTCGAGGCTCGCTCAGCCCAACGTCTACCGACCGACCTTGTACGGCACGAGCGGCGGGACTCTGCCGAGAGCAGCCGGCTCAGGGTCTTCTGGAGGATCGCGACCGCTGGTGGCGCCGCGAACAAGCTCAGGGAGGGTTGGGAGCTCACGGCCGGTGATCGTGCCCGGGTCCAACTCCTCGCTTTACAGTCGCCCCACAACGTCACCGTCGGGATCGTCGTCCCTGCGAGGACCGACCTCACGTTCGCGGAGCTCGGTTGGCAGTAGTGGCGGCCGTTATTCAGCGCCCCGAACCCGGTCAGTTGGGAGCAGCCGGTCGCCCGGCGGCAGCTCGCGCTCGTCCGCGGGCAGCAGCCGGTCGTCCGCCGGCAGCTCGCGCCCCTCCGCGGGCAGCAGCCGATCCTCCGGTGGCAGCTCGCGCTCTTCTGCGGGCAGCAGCCGACCCTCCGGTGGGAGCTCGCCCAAGAGCTCGAGCGGTTCGGGTGCCAGGAAACGGTAGTTGTTGCCTCGCGATCGGGAGTGGAAACGGCTGATGACCTAAGTTGTCTGTCGCCGCTCCGCGGCTCATCAATTTTATTGGCTCTATTTCCTGGGGCTCACGCCCCAGGCTATTCGTCTGTCGCCGCTCCGCGGCTCCGGACAACGAAGGTCGATGCGAGCGCCGGCTTGTCTTTCCGTAGCCCGGCTCGTGCCGGCGTTCGGAGAAGCATGAAGCCGCAAGGGCGAATCCGGAAGGCGCGACAGAAATTTCGCCTCGCGAAAAAATATCGCGGTCGTCATGTTGGGGTCGATGAGCGCCGGAGGCGCGACAGATATCTAGCCTGGGGCGTGAGCCCCAGGAAACAGGGAATTCAATCAAAATGGGAGCCCCTGGAGGGGGCGACAGATTTCGGCTGCGGCGTGAGCCGCAGCCTTGAATCGCCGGTTGTTTGGTGCCGCCGCCCGCCTCGCTAACCTCATTTCAACGGTATAGTTGCTTTATGCCGGATTTGAGGCCAGAAACCATCGATCGTCTCGTTGAGGCTGCCTCTGTGGTGCGGGACCAGGCGCACGCACCGTACTCGAGCTTCGCGGTCGGAGCCGCCCTCCTCGACACGGAAGGTCGCGTCCATGTGGGCTGCAATGTTGAAAATGCGTCCTATGGTCTCAGCGTCTGTGCCGAGCGGCACGCCGTGGCGGCAGCGGTGTCGGCCGGCGCTCAGAATATCGAGGGTCTCGCCGTCGTCACCGACACCAGCCCGCCAACCTTTCCTTGCGGTGCGTGCCGCCAGGTGCTGATCGAGTTCGGAGATTTTCCAGTGATTCTGGCGAACCTGGAGGACGATCGGATTCTTACGAGTGTTGCAGAGCTGCTGCCAGATGCCTTTACGCCAGAATCACTGGTGAAGGGTAAAGAGTAAAGAGGGAACGCGACGGCTAATTTTTGGTAGATTTCTCGAGGATTTTTTCGTGTCTCCATCCCGTTGAAAAACCGGACTTTACTCTTCACTCTTAACTCTTAACCATCTACGACTGCAGTTATAAACTGTTTGATAGTAGATACTTACAACGATCTCACCAAGTTCGTGTAAGCGCTTCGATTCCCCTTGACATCCGCGATTCTGGGTACCATATTGAAAGTGTCCTCAGGGACCGCGGGTGTTTAACGGACCTCACAGCCGCGTTACCAACTGAAAAGGCCCGGGCGGGCACACCCGCCGCGACGAAATCCCGTTCCCGCGGGATTTCGTTATTTTTTTAGCCCCTGTCTCAGCAGATCCTTGCTCGGCCGTATAGCCGTAAGGCCGTATAGCCGTCGACCGCGAACCCGATTTGACGCTCGATGAAATCCCCACCACACTTCCGTCAGAGGAGCCCCGTTTTGAACGACCTCAAAAGCCGCCTTGCT
>Ga0316194_10001389_pt1 | contig 16691 bp, 16 predicted proteins | sample CroRivsedime1_MG_FD_204936 | JGI IMG/M metagenome (GOLD analysis project Ga0316194, IMG submission 204936) | Coastal sediment microbial communities from Maine, United States - Cross River sediment 1 | ecosystem: Environmental > Aquatic > Marine > Coastal > Sediment | place: USA: Maine...
GGCTTGAAAGTCGTCGACTGGTACTGAGGCCCATCCACCCATCCCGATGCTCGATGTTCGATCCACCCACCCGAACTCAACCCACAGATCACACAGATGGATTTTTCTGTTTGGATCTGCGTACATCTGTGTCATCTGTGGGCAGTCCTCAGCGAGCGGGCGATCGAGTATCCAGTATCGAGAATCGGCAGCGTGGTCGGATCAGGCGTCGGCCAGAGACGTCGCCGCCTCGACGATCCGATCGACGTTGGGCAGGGCGGCATCTTCGAGGTGACGGGCGTATGGCAGGGTGTCCTCGACACACACGCGGGCGTAGCGTGGGCTGAGTCCGGCCTCGAGGCAAACGGCCGCCAGTTCGCCCGCCAGGCCAAACTCGCGGTAGTCCTCATCGACCACCAGCAGACGGCCAGTCTTGGCGACCGACTCGACGATGGTCTCGACATCCAGCGGTCGGAGTGAGCGAAGGTCGATGACCTCGCACGACACATTGCTGCCGTGGAGCTTCTCCGCAGCTTCGAGCGCGCGGTGAACCCCGACCGCGACCGACGCAATCGTTACGTCCCCTCCCTCGCGTCGAACCGCCGCCTTGCCGAATGGAGTTGTGTGCGGCTGTTTCGGTACCGAGCCGACGGCGCCCTCGGCAGGCACGTCGAAGGTTACGGTGTCACGGCCGCCGCTGCCGAGGAACTCGAGCCATTTCTCTGACAGAAGCTTTGGCTCCATGAAGATCACCGGGCCGTCATGGCCAAGGGCAGTGGTCATGAGGCCATAGGCGTCGGCCGGTGTCGACGCGACGACCACCGTCAAACCAGGAATCGAGGCCAGGGTCCCCCACAGGGACTGGCCGTGCTGACCGCCATCGCCATACCCGCCACCTGACGGAGCGCGGATAACGAGCGGGGCTTTCCATTTGCCGCCCGAAAAACGCTCGACCTTGGCGATATGGTTGAGTACCGCGTCGAAGGCGACAGCAATGAAGTCCACCATGTAGAGCTCGACCACCGGACGCAACCCGGCCATCGCGGCGCCGGCAGCGGCGCCGAAGAACGCCGACTCGCTGATCGGCGCGGCGAGGATTCGGTCGGCCCCGAAGCGTGCGAGGAGGGGCGCACGCAGCATCGGCGCATCCTCACCAATGAGGACAATGGAATCATCCCGCGCCATCGCGTCTTCGATCGCGCGATCTACCGCCTGACCGAGAGTCATATCAGGCATCGGCAGACTCTCCGAAATCGGCCAACGCTATTTCAACCGCCGATTCCATCTCGGCCGCGACCTCGGAGTCGATGCGGTCCCGCTCACTCTCGTTCTTTTTCATCGCCTTCCGCGTGGCGAGCATGGGATCGCCACGCCGTTCGCGGGTGGGACCCCTACGCGCTTTCGCCATCACCGACATCATCCTGGTCATGCCTCCGGCGCGATCCTTGAGACCGCCACCGCCACGGGAAGTGGCGGAGGAGATGACCTTGGCAAAAGTGCTCTTACCCTCTGCCACCGGCTGCCGCGCCATGCGAAGCAACGGATCGCCGAGGAGGTGACCGTCGAGGCGCGGGCAGGTTGCGAGGAGGAAAGCGGGGCCCTTACCGCGCCGCGAGAAATCGATGAGTTTTCCCGCTGCCTTGTGAACCGCCCGCACATCGCGGCCGTCAACGGAGTCCGAGCGTAAACCGAACGCACGCGCGCGATCGACGAGCTTGCCGCCGGTCACGGCCTCGGAGGCGGTGGTGATTGCCCAACCATTGTCGATGCAGACAACGATCAACGGCAGCGACCACGCAACCGCCAGGTTGAGGGTTTCGAGCGCCATTCCCGAGTTCATGGCGCCAGTGCCGGTGAATGCGACTGCCACCTTGTTGGCGCGTAGCCGACGGTTGGCGAGTGCGAAACCGGCGGCGGTCGGCAACGAGGCGCCGACGATTCCGGAGGTCGCAGCCATGTGCTCTCTCGAGAACAAATGCATGTGTCCGCCGTGACCACCGCACAACCCGTCCTCGCACCCAAGCAACTCGCGGAGCATCGGCACGATGGGCACGCCCCGGACCACCAACGCAGGCGAGCAGCGGTGAGTCAGAGCGAGGCCGTCGCCATCTCCGAGGAGGGTGACAACCCCGGCCGCCACCGCTTCCTCTCCGGTGCCGAGGTGCATCTCACCGGCGATGAGCCCGCGGTGCCAGAGATCCTCGACCGCGAGCTCGTAGCTGCGAGCCCGCAACATCTCGCGGTAAAGACCAATCAGTTCCATGGTTGTGACGTGGAGGAGGATACCACCGACGAACCTTCCAGCCGATGCTCGATGCTCGATGCTGCGAAATGGTAGGTCAACCCGCTCGTAATCGCTCTGCTCGGTCGGCATTCAATATTTTCCCCGCAGATCACGCGGATTGACGCAGATACCATCACAAAAAGTCCGGGTCTCTATCTGCGTTATCTGCGTCATCTGCGGGCAAAACGGGGTGGGTGGGCGGATCGAGTATCCAGTATCGAGAATCGAGTATCGGGTGGAGGGGTGGGTGGTATTCAGTCGTGAGCGGTGGTTCCGCTGGTATGCGCTTCGACGATTCGTTCGAGCTGATCGAGAGTGCTATCTCGCATGGCCGGGACCAGAAGGGCCTCGAGCTTTCTATGGAGCATCCGCCACTCTTCCTCGCAGACGAGGACGGCGTTGCCTCTCGCGCCCGTGATCAAGACCGGCCCGAGGCCGGCACAGACCTGATCCATCACGAACTGAAATTCGTTCTGGGCGTCGTTGCTCGGGACCCTTTGCATTGTCATTCTCGACTCCCCCGATCCTCTAATTGTCTCACCGATGTCAACCCTGCTCCAAATTCAGTTGAACGCACATCGCGCGGCGGATTTCCGACCTCAGATCGCTGTCTTCGATCGTTCCAAGCGGTTCCGTCAATCGTCTCTTGGCAACGGTCCGGGTCTGGTGCGCCATCGCGATGGCATCTTTTTTCAACCCCGCCGTTCCGGATCGCAACAGGACCTCGTTGGGATAAACGCGCCGGTCCGTTCTCCGGGTTGTGAGAGGCAGGACGGTCACCACCGGCAGAGCTTCGTTGGCCGATTCTCGCGACACGACCAGTACGGGCGACGATCCACTGCCCCCCGAGCCGGGCGGCCCATCGATGTCGATCGTGAAGACCGACCATTGAAACGGCGGCGCGGAGATCAACGATCGCGGCCCTCCTCGTCGTCGGCGTTTCCGAAGTCGCGCAGAGCCCGATCGACGTCTTCGAGGAACTCCGGGTCGCGGGACGCCTGGAGAAACGACTCCGCAAGCAGCGCCTCGCGAGCCCGGCTGACGCCATCGGCGAGAGCCTGCTGGACGAAAGCGCTGTACGACGGCGCCGCGCCCTCGTGAACTACCGACCGGACCCCGTCCAGCAATTCCTCAGGCAGCGAGTAGGTGACCTTGCGCATTCTTTGTCGTGTCATGATTGGCGTCCCAATAGTATTGTAAATATCTATGGCATGAAAGGCAATACCGGCCGCCCACCCACCCGGGCAGTAAGGCTTCCCCCACCCGCCCAGATGCAAGATACAAGGCCGCCCACCCACCCCCTATTCAGGAAAGTGAGTCCGTGAGGTTGGGTGGATGGGACTTGCATCTTGCATCTTGTATCCGGAGGGGCGGGTGGGCGGGCGGAATCTGCGATAATGACTCCGAACAAGGTTATGGCACACCACACTGTCAAGCAGGGCTACCTCGACCTGGTAGAGCGGATCAACCGCTTTCCTCAGGGTGCACCGCCGTCGGAACTTCTCTACCAAATCCTGGAAATGTTGTTCTCGGAACGCGAGGCGGAGTTGGTTTCGCTACTCCCCATCAGGCCGTTCACGGCTGAGAGGGCGGCCCAGGCGTGGAAGATGCCGGTTGATTCGGCGCGAGGAGTGCTCGATAAGCTCGCCGGACGGGCGGTCCTGATCGATATCGAATCAGAGGAAGGCGTTACCTACGCTCTGCCGCCGCCAATGGCCGGCTTCTTCGAGTTCTCGATGATGCGGATCCGAGGCGACCTCGACCAGAGAGTCCTTGCCGAGCTTTTCTACCAGTACCTCAACGTCGAAGAGGATTTCATCAGAAATCTGTTCACCGAAGGTGAGACCCAGCTTGGAAGGACTTTCGTGGCGGAGACCTCGCTGCCGATCGACGCTACTCTCGAGGTCCTCGACTGCGAACGGGCGAGCCACGTCGTCGAGAGCGCCACCCACATCGGCGTCGGCACCTGCTATTGCCGCCACAAGATGGAGCACATGGGTCGGGCGTGTTCCGCGCCTATGGACATCTGCATGACCTTCAACAACACTGCGGCCTCGCTGACCCGCCACGGCCATGCCCGGGTTGTGGACACGGCAGAGTGTCTCGATCTTCTCGCCGAGGCGCGCGAACTCGGGCTGGTCCAGTTCGGCGAAAACGTACAGCAGCGGGTCAATTTCATCTGCAACTGCTGTGGGTGCTGCTGCGAGGCAATGATCGCGGCCCGCCGCTTTGGCCACCTGCACCCGGTTCACACCACAAACTTCCTGCCCTCGACCGATGCCGAACTCTGCACCGGGTGCGGCAAGTGCGTGGCGGCGTGTCCGGTCGAAGCGATGGCCCTGGTGTCGGCCAACGATCCCGAAAAGCCCAAGCGCAAGGCCGCGACGCTCGACGAAGATCTGTGCCTCGGCTGCGGGGTCTGCGTACCGGCCTGCCCGGAAGACGGCATCAGCCTGATACCGCGCGAGCAGCGAGTCATCACGCCGGTTGACTCGGTCCACCGAACAGTGGCGATGGCGGTCGAACGCGGCACCCTGCAGCATTTGATCTTCGACAATCACGCCCTCGCCAGCCACCGCGCGATGGCCGCGGTTCTCGGATCTATCCTCCGTTTGCCGCCGGTCAAACGGAGGATGGCCAGAGGACAGTTGGGGTCACGTTACCTGGACAGGTTGATCGAGTGGAATGAAGGGAAGCCCACTTCCGCGTAAGACCCTAGATACTCGATTCTCGATCCTCGATACTCGACTCTCCGTCTTCGGTGGAACCGGGCCCGTTGTCGCTCTCGGGCGGGCGGGTGGATCGAGTATCCAGCATCGAGCATCCAGCATCGGGCGGTTGGGCGGGTTCAATGCCGAAGCCGGCTGGATATCGAGCCCAAAGGGCAGCTATTTCTGCGGTCGGCCGCAGAACCGGCTTCACCAGAAACCACACCACCGCCGCGGTAAAGAGAACGGTTGACAGGATGCTGCCTTCGAGCCCGAACTCGCCGCCGGTGACGAGGTCGGGCCCGGTCGGCGTCACAACGAAGAGCTGGTTCTCGATCTTGATGCCGCTGACATCGAAGCCCCACAGCCAACTCTGGGCCAGGTTCCAGGACAGGTGAAAGCTGATGGGAAGCCACAGCCTGCGGGTCTGGAAATAGAGAATCACCAGGATAACGCTGGCGAGAAAGATATTGGCAACGCCGATCATCGTTACGTCGGGGTTATCGGCGTGGCCCAGGGTAAAGGGCAGGCAGAGCAGGATGCCCGCGATCCACCGCCGGCTCCCCTCGGCCAGCGCCTGCAGTGGGTATCCCCGGAACATGAGCTCCTCGACCGCGGCCGCGAGGGTGAAGAGGACAAAAAAGAACGGAAACGCGCCGAGACTGGCCCGTAGATCCGGGGAGAGAGCGAGCGAGACCGACCCTGAAAGAACCAGCGTGAGAACCAGCGCCCCGGTGACAACGAGGCCGGCGACCAGCCCGATCACCAACTCGCGTAACCACCCTCGGCTGAAGCCCAGTCCCAACAGCGCCGGCGGGCGGCGATCGAAAAACCTCAGAATCCCCAAACCACCCAGAATCAGCGCCAGGTTTGCGACCACATAGACCAGGGTATGGGTCCACGACAGGAAGTCGGATTCGGGCGCATCGGGTACGAACAGCTTGATTGGCGCGCTGATCGCCTTGCCAATCACAAAGATGGCGATGGCATAGACCGTGAGCCGCCAGCCGGCACGCCAATGACCAAAGCGGTTGCGGAAGATCCGCGCGATGACGCCCGGCTTCACTGGAGATTCGGTGATCAGTGATTCGTCGGTCGAAATTTCTGCTTGCTGGTTTTCTTCCACGGTCCCTCCACGAACACTTACGCTTGCTGCAGCAGTCGGGTTTCTAAAAGACCTCGACCTGGAAGCGGGTCTCGACCATAATCGTCAAACTGGCCGTCGGCAACCCGGCGGCAATTGGAGGGCGCAGTGGCCACCCAGATTTCGAGCGATGATCGTGAACGGATCCGTGCGCAGTTCCCGGCCCTTGCCGGCGAAACGGTGTATCTAGAAAATGCGGGCGGCTCGCAGGTGCCAGCGGTCGTGGCCGACGCCATCCGCGACTACATGTTGACCAGCTACGTCCAGCTCGGCGCCGGTTACCCCGTGGCCCAGCGGGCGACCGACCTCGTCGATAAAGCCCACGATTTCGTGCGTTTGATGATGAACGGCAAAGACGGCGAAGTCATCCTCGGGTCGTCGACGTCGGTCCTCCTGCAGATGCTCTCCCGTTGCTACGCCGAGGTTTTGAAACCGGGCTCGGAGATTGTCGTCGCGCAGACGGGTCACGAGGCCAACGTGGGCCCATGGAAAATGCTCGACCGGCTCGGCTTCACGCTGCGATGGTGGGAGATGGATCCGACCAGCTGCACCTGTCCACTCCCCGACCTCGAAAATCTACTCTCGGACCGGACTGCTCTGGTCGCTTTCCCGCACGTCTCGAACCTGCTCGGTGAAATCGTAGACATCGAAGCTATTACCTCGCTCGCCCATGAGGCCGGTGCACGGGTGGTGGTGGACGGCGTCGCCTACGCCCCTCATCGCGCCATAGATGTGTCGGCATGGAACGTCGACTGGTACGCCTACTCGACCTACAAGGTCTACGGCCCGCACATGGCGGCGCTGTGGGGGCGCCGGGATGCGCTCGAAGAGCTCTCCGGCCCGAACCACTTCTTCGTGCCCGACGATGATTTGCCCTACAAATTCGAGGTCGGTGGTGCCAACCACGAGGGCTGCGCCGGCATCTGCGGGCTGCGCGACTACCTGGCAACTCTGGTCGGTGAGGCAGACTCGAACACGCTCGACCGGCCGGCAATCGAGCGCGCCTTCGAAATCATGACGGCCTGCGAGCTGCCATTGCAGGCGCGGATCATCGAGTACCTGCGATCTCGCGACAATGTGCGCATCATCGGCCCCACCGACGATGGCGACTCGCGGGTCGGCACGATCAGCTTCGTGCACGATTCCAAGAGCTCGGCGGAGATCACCGCTGCGGTGGACCGCTCCGGCATCGGCATCCGTCATGGCCACATGTACGCCTATCACCTGTGCGAGGCAGCGGGCCTCGAACCCGAGGACGGAGTCGTCCGCACGAGCCTGGTGCACTACAACACGCTTGAAGAGATTGAAAGGCTGATAGAGGTCTTTGACGCGGTGCTGGATTAGAAGCGCTCGCAGTCCGATTCCGGATGCTGGATGCTGGATGCTGGATGCTGGATGCTGGATGCTGGATGCACCAAACCGTAAGCCCTTTATCTGAGATTTCAAGGGGAGGGCGGGCTGATGCAACATCTAGGATCTAGCATCCAGGATCGGGTGGGTGGTGGGAGTCGTTGACCGATGCGAGAGCGGTCCGGTACTATCTCGCGATCATGAAACGCATTAAATACGTCAGTCGTTTCGCCATGCCGTTCCGGGAGAGCGAGCTCAAAGAGCTCGGAGCCAAGGCAGCCGAGAAAAACAAAGAACTCGACATCACCGGTGTTCTGATCACGTCAGGTGGGCTCTTCTACCAGGTCCTCGAGGGACCGCAAGAGGCCGTCGACGAGATCTTCGGCGCCATCAGGGCGGACAAACGCCACACCGACCTCGTGGTGCTCGGGATCGAAGAAGACTTCACGCAGCGGCTCTTCCCCGGCTGGTCCATGAAAACGGTCAACCTCGACGCCGCGGCTCACGTGCGATTGCTGCCGCTCAAGGTCCTGATGGAAGCCGTCTTCGAGCAGCAACAGCATATCGACAAGATGATGTGGGCCATCGATCGCGGCCTTCGCCAGGAATTCAGCTCGAAAAAATAGGGCGGGCGGCGTATTTGCCGCCCCTTCAGAAGATGAAACGTCATTCCGTGACCCGGGGTGGTTGGGTGGGAATTCCTAATTCCTAATTCCTAATTCCGAATTGGGTGGGCGAGTGGGGGCTACTCCCCCACCTTTTTCTCGATGTCCGCGATGCGTTCGACAAGCCGCTCGCGGATCCGTTGGCGGAGGAAGACCGTCTCCTGGATCTTCTCCGCTTCGTCTCCTTCGGCGGCCTTGACCTTCGTCTCGAGCTCGGCGATCTCCTTGTCGAGGGCCGTCAGCCTGGCGCGGAGGTCCTCGACCTTTTCGACCTGATCGGCTTTGTCGAATACCAGGGTGTCCGGAGAACTGTCACGGGTCGGTTCCATCGGTTTGTCGTCCTCAATCTCAGGTATGAAGGCACGTTCTCCCTTGATTTGGCGCTGGTTCATGAAAGTCGGCGAAACAATCTCGACCCCGGCGCGGTGGAGTTTGTCGAGCACCGCCCGATGGAGAGCGGACTTCGAGCCCAGGAACTTTTTGGTGTCGCCGAGCCGACCCGAAATCTCGTAGGTCACCGAAAAATCACCGAGCACGCGGATGCGCACGAAGGGATCAACCAGGCCGGCATGCCTGGCGGCTTCGATCAGGAGCTTTTCGATCTCGCCATGCTGGAGGTCGTAGCCGAGCGAAAGCTTGGCCGAGACAAAGGTCCCGGATGGGCGGATGACGGTCACCGCGTTGGTGGCCAGGTGGAGATTTGGCATGGTGATGAGGTCTGAGCGTTCGTTCTGAATCTCGGTGTGGAAGAGACCGCGCTCGGTGACACGACCGAGGAACTCGCCACAACGAATGTAGTCGCCACGCCTGAAGTTGCGCACCGCCCGCAGCATCAGACCCGCCATCGCGTTTGAAGCAAGGGTCGTTGACGACAGGGCGATGACGCCGGTGAGAGCGATGCCGAAGAGGGAAATGAGGTTCCCCCGTATGCCGTCCTCCAGCGGTGCCGTCACCATGATGGCGACGATGAAGAACAGCGAGAGGAAGGTGAGCACCATCTGGCGTCTGAAGGTGCCTTCCCCCGCGAGTTCCTTCGACTTGCGCACCAGGCGGCGGTTGAGGAACCCAAGCACGCTGAAGCCGACCACGATCACCACCGTCATCGGCAGCAGGTTCAAAACAACCTCGATCAGCTTCTCCATCTCTTTTCTCCTCCCGGACTCCGGTATCGCTGCCGCATGATAGCGGAGATGCTTCGCTACACTACCACCGGGAGGCTGCATGCCAGAAGCGGTGCTCGCAATCGATCAGGGAACGACGGGCTCGACGGCGCTGGTCCTCGACCGCGACGGGAGGGTCCTCGGCCGCGCAACCGAAGAGTTCACTCAGTACTACCCCGAGCCGGGCTGGGTGGAACACGACCCGGAAGAAATCTGGCGGGTCAGCCTCGAGGTCATCGGTATGGCCCTCGAAGAGGCGTCACTGGCTCAGGGGGACCTCCGCGCCATCGGCATCACCAACCAGCGCGAAACCACCGTCGTGTGGGACCGGGCGACGGGCGAGCCCCTGCACCGGGCAATTGTCTGGCAGAGCCGGCAGACCGCCGATATTTGCCAGGCGATCCGGAACAACGGCCTCGAGCCGATGATCAGCGAGAGGACGGGATTGGTCGTCGATCCCTATTTTTCGGGCTCCAAAGTGAAGTGGATCCTCGATCACTACCCGGAGGCGCGGCCCCGGGCCGAGGCCGGCGAGCTGGTCTTCGGAACCATCGACACCTGGATGCTCTATAAGCTCACCGGCGGCGAGGTCCTCGCAACCGAGCCGACCAACGCCTGCAGGACGCTCCTCTATGACATCCGCAATCTGGCCTGGGACCCCGAGCTGCTCGAGATCTTCGGCGTTCCCGAGGCGATGTTGCCAGAGGTCATGCCGAGCTCCGGGGTCTTCGGAACCACAGTCCCCGCAGGCGCGCTGCCCGGCGGCGTGCCAGTCGCGGGAATCGCGGGTGACCAACAGGCGGCACTTTACGGCCAGGGCTGCTGGCAGCCCGGAATGGTCAAGAACACCTACGGCACCGGCTGTTTTGTGATGGTCAACACCGGTTCCGAGCTCCAGCGAAGCAGCTGCGGACTGCTCACCACGGTCTGCTGCGACGCCACCGGAGGCGCTGCGTATGCGCTCGAGGGCTCGGTCTTCACCACCGGCGCCGCGATCCAGTGGCTGCGCGACGAGATGGGCCTCATCGGCAGTGCCGTCGAAACCGAAGAGATCGCGGCACGGATTCAAGACACTCAGGGTGTGTATGTCGTGCCCGCGTTCGCGGGTCTTGGCGCGCCCTATTGGGACATGGATGCGCGGGGCGCCATCGTCGGCCTCACCCGGGGCAGCGGACGCGAGCAGATCATCCGCGCCACCCTCGACAGCATCGCCTACCAGACCCGGGATGTGGTCGATGCAATGAACTGCGATGGTTCGACCACGGTGCACGAGCTCCGCGCCGACGGCGGCGCCGCTGCCAACAATCACCTGATGCAATTCCAGGCAGACATCCTCGGTGTGCCGGTCGTACGGCCGCGACTCCTGGAAACGACCGCCGCGGGTTCCGCCTTCCTCGCCGGGCTCGGTGTGGGGATGTGGCGCAATGCCAAAGAACTCGAAGGGGCGTGGCGTGAAGACAAGCGCTTCGAACCCGGGATGGATCAGGGCCAACGAGATCGCCTCTATCAGGGGTGGCGTAGCGCAGTGGAGCGGGTTCGCGCAGACCGCAGGGAGAATACGAAATGAAGATCGAAGAAGGCTGGACAGAGAGTGCGGACGGCAATCGCCTCTTCTGGCGCCGACACACGCCTGAAGGGGATATGCGTGCGGTTCTGCTCGTCGTCCACGGCCTTGCCGAACACTCTGGTCGCTACCTCCACGTGCTCGACCGTTTTGCCGGCGCCCGCTTCGATTGCTGGGCCTATGACTACCGCGGCCATGGGCAGAGCCCCGGCGAGCGCGTACACGTCAGACACTTCGACGAATTTCTGACCGATCTCGAGGCCGCCCGCCATTTGGTTCGCGAGGCGCAGCCCGATCTGCCATTCTTCCTGGTCGGCCACTCACAGGGTGGACTCATCGTCCTGCGCGAAGCCCTCGCCCACCCCCAGGGGCTCGAAGGCATCGTCGTCTCATCACCCTTCCTCGGCATGCACCCGGACGCCGCACCATCCGCGTCGCTCCACATGGTGGCCAACATCGTGTCCACCTTTGCGCCCAAGCTGATGTTCTCTAAGGTCGCAGAGCCGAGCGCCCTGAGCCGCGACCCGAAGGTACCCGAGGCTTACGTCGCCGACCCGCTGGTCAGCACCACGGTCTCGGCCCGGTGGTTCACCTCGGTGATGGCGGCTCACGCCGACACTCACGCGAGGGCCTCGAGCCTGTCGTTGCCGGCACTCGTCATGCAGTCCGGTGACGATCGCCTGACCGACCCGGCCGCGACCCGTTCCTGGGTCGCCGATGCACCCTCAGATCTGGTCGACTATGTCGAGTGGGAAGGGCTGTATCACGAGATGTTCAACGAGCCGGAGAAAGAGATGGTTTTCGAGCGCGTTGAGCAATGGCTCGGGGAGCAGTTGACGAAATAGCCACTCCAGCTCGTGGATACAGGATTCAGGATGCAGGGTACAGGGTTCAGGGTTCAGGGCCGCCCCCCACCTCGATTCTCTACCAAAACACCAAGCGGCGTTTGATTATGGTCGCGAAAGAAACGGAAGCAACTCCGGGGCCAGCTCTATTTTCACCCCCTTCTCTCAGAAACTCGTCATGCGTCGCGCATGTCGAGTTTCTGAGGGTGGGTGGGCGGGGGGAGGGGGCGGGATACACCCCGAGAGTGCGGCCCATGATGAACAACTTTACGCCGGCGCGCCGCTCGCGGCGCGCTGCGGGCGAGGTTCTCCATCCCACCAAATGCTCGTATTTGGAGGGACGGAGAACCGAGAGCGCACGGCTGCGATCCCAGATCGCAGCGGGCCGGCAGCCTCGATCCGGACTGGATTCGGATTAGTCGGCGGATGACTGGTCGGCCCGCGGAGGGACCGGGTCATACCCGCCGGGATGGAAAGGGTGGCATTTGAGGATTCGTTTGATGGCCATCCAAAAGCCCAACAGCCCGTGGGTTTCGATGGCCTCGGCGGCATAGACCGAGCAGGTCGGTTGGAATCGGCAGGCCGGTGGCATGAACGGCGAGATGAACCGTTTGTAGAATCGGGCCGGTGAAGCGACGATGCGCCAGAAGGTGCTCATACCAACTGCGGTATTCTAACCGGACTACTGAGGAGGTCTTTCATGAGTCAGAAACGCAACGTCATCGCCACGACCGAAGCACCCGGTGCCGTCGGTCCGTATTCACAGGCTATCGCGACCGATGCCTTCGTTTTCTCTGCAGGACAGATACCGATCAACCCCGCGACCAGCAAGGTCGAGGCGGAGACCATCGAAGACCAGACGCGACAGGTCCTGAAAAACCTCGAAAAGGTCCTGCTCGCCGCCGGTAGCGGCCTCCATCAAATCGTCAAGATGACCGTATTCATGACCGATCTGGGGGACTTCCAAGCAATGAACGGGGTCTACGCCGAGTTCTTCCCCTCGAATCCACCGGCACGTTCTGCTGTCCAGGTGGTCGCCCTGCCACTTGGCGTGCAAATAGAAATGGAAGCAGTAGCGCTCACAGACTGAGATCGGAATTCGTTGCTAAGATCGGCGCGCCCGTTCGGAGGGAATCGCCTTGTCCCACACTATTGACTACAACGAGGTCGGGCTGATGGTCGGCCTCGAGGTTCACCAACAGCTACTCACCGAAAAAAAGATGTTCTGCCATTGCCCGGCGGGGCTGTATACCGACACCCACGACGGATCGGTCCTCCGTCACATGCGACCGACCCTTTCGGAGCTCGGCGAGTACGACGGTACTGCGTTGATGGAGTTCAAGACCCGCAAGAACATCATCTACCTCCTCCACACCTCTAACGTCTGCACCTACGAGATGGACGACACCCCACCGTTCCTGGTCAATCCACAGGCCATCGACATCGCGATCGAACAGAGTCTGATGCTGGGATGCGACATCGTCGACGAGGTCCATATCGCGCGCAAGCAGTATCTCGACGGCTCGATTCCGACAGGCTTTCAGAGAACCGCAATCGTCGGCGTCAACGGGCGTCTTCCTTTTCTCGGCCGCGAGCTCGGCATCACCCAGGTCAGCGTCGAGGAGGACTCGTGTCGCGAGGTCTCCGACCGTGGTCACCTCATCGTGTGGCGCACCGACCGGCTTGGCATGCCGCTGATCGAGACCGTCACGGATCCCGATATCCGCACCCCGGAGGAGACCGAAGAAGCGATTCTCCTGATCGGCCGCGTGTGCCGGTCCACCGGCCACGTCCGGGTTGGGCTCGGCGCCAGCCGGCAGGACGTCAACGTCTCGGTGCGGGGAGGGCGCAGGGTCGAGATCAAAGGGGTGCCGAAGGCAGGCTGGGCACCAGCTCTGGTTCACGGCGAGGCCGTGCGGCAGGTCAACCTGCTCGCGCTTCGCGACGAATTACGCCGCCGAGGATTCAAAGAACCATCCGATCTCTCGATCGACCACCGGGAGGTGACTGATTCCCTCGCTGGCTCATTTATCGAAGCCCTGAGCCAGACATCCTGGGAACGGTACGTCGACGACGGTGGGCGTCGATCCGAGCTTGAGCGCGGCGCCGGCGGTTTCTGCATCCGTGCCATCCGCCTCGAGGGCCTTTCAGGCACCCTCGGCTGGCCGACCCAGCCCAATCGGTCATTTGCAGACGAACTCCGGGGACGGGTGCGGGTCATCGCGGCTCTCGACCAGGCGCCGATCCTCCTCCACTCCGAGGACTGGCCGGCTGGCGCCGAGACCGAGTTCGAGACCCTGCGAGAAGCGTTGGATTGCACCGCCGAGGATGGCCTGGTGGTCGTGTGGGGAGCCGAGGAAGACACACTGACCGCTGCCGAAGAGATTCGGCTCCGTTACATCGACGCCATCGACGGTGTACCGCATGAGACGCGACAGCCTTTCGAAGACGGCAGCACCGACTTCGAGCGGATTCTCCCCGGCCCGGACCGCATGTATCCAGACACCGACAGCCCACCGCAGCGGATCACACGCGAGCGTGTGGAAAGACTGAGGGCGCCGCTGCCGGAACCTCCGTGGTCCCGTGAGGAGCGTTATGCGGCTGTTGGAGTGCCGAAGCCGGTCATCCACTTTCTCATCCGCCGCGGTGGCGCCCGTCTCGTCGACCTCGTCGTTGACGAGTGCGGCGCGGATCTTCGCCGGGCGTGCTTTTTCTTTGGTGAGCGCTTCAAGGGACTGCGGCGAGCCGGCGTCGCGGTGGATACGGTGCCGGACGCCGGCTGGTGCGACCTCTTTCACCTCTTCGGTCGCCACCCAGCCACCTGGCACGCATGGCGGGACCTCGTCGATTGGCTGGCCGCCAACCCGACGGCTGATCTTCAGTCCGAGGCCGAACTCGCGGGATTCGGGCACCCTCCCGAGGATTGGAGCGATACCGTGGCGGATTTCGCCCGACCTGCGCCCATGATCGCTGATGACAAGCGCCCGACCCATCAGCGATACGTCATGGGACTGGCGATGGACGAGCTCCGGGGACGCGTTCCAGCATCGGACGTGGAATCCCTGATCCAAGACCTCGTCGGCGCCCAACTCGAGCCCGAAGCCGGATGATCGGAGAGCAGCATGGTTGAATCAGATCACGACACGCTCAGAGGCTACCGTGGGCGAGCCCGCGCCCGTCTCGAGGAGCTGGGTGTCAAGGTGTGGTCGGACGTTCGCCTGGTGAACTCGGCGGGCAGCGTCTTCGAGGGCGTTATCTTGCCGAGATCCGGAACATTCGACGATCTCCATATCGTGCTCAAGCTCAAGAACGGCTACAACGTCGGGATCCACGTCGACCGCGTCGATTCCGTAGAGGAAGTCGGATACAAAGAAGCGGTATACAAGATCCCCGAGAAGGAATTCCCGAGCCGCCCGGATCTGCCCAAGGTGACCCTTCTCGGCACCGGCGGCACGATCGCTTCGCGGCTCGACTACCGAACCGGGGCGGTGATCCCTGCCTTCACCCCGGGGGAGCTGTACGGCGCCGTGCCGGAGCTGGCTGATATCTGCAACCTGACGACCAAGAAGATCTTCGGCGTCTTTTCAGAGAACATGGGCTGGCCCGAGTACGAGATTCTCGCAGAGAATATCGGCCGTGAGATCAACGCCGGCGCCGACGGGATTGTTATCGGCCACGGCACCGACACGATGGGCCACACCGCCGCCATCCTCAGCTTCATGGTGCAGAACTCACCGGTGCCAATCGTGTTGGTCGGCAGCCAACGGTCCTCGGATCGGCCGTCCTCGGACGCCGCTCTCAATCTGATCCACGCCGTGCGGACGGCGGCACGGGCCGACACGGCCGAAGTGCAGATCTGCATGTTCGGACCAACGTCGGACAGCTACGCCCTGCTCCATCGGGGCACCCGTTGCCGAAAAATGCACTCTTCCTATCGCAGCACCTTTCGAACCGTTGGCGATATCCCACTGTGTATCGTCGAGGACAACAGCTTCAAATATCTAACCGACGACTATCTCCGTCGCGATCCCGAGCGCGAGGTCCTGGTCGACACCGCCCATGACGACCGCGTGACCATCCTCTATTACTACCCGGGGATGAAACCGGACCTGGTCGACGCGCTGGTCGAAAAAGGCTACCGCGGGATCGTCATCGCAGGCACCGGGCTCGGGCACGTCAACAGCCCACTCTATCCGGCCCTCGAGCGAGCCATCTCGAACGGCGTCCACGTCGTCATGACCGTTCAGACCCTGTGGGGATTTGCCCAGATGTACGTCTATGACACCGGGCGGGATCTCCTCGACATCGGAGTCGTGCCCCTCGACAACATGCTGCCGGAAACCGCGCTGATGAAGCTCGGCTGGGTCCTCGGTCACACCGATGATCACAGCGAGGTGCTGGCAATGATGCGGAAACCCGTCAACCGTGAAATCACCGAACGAGAGCCGCACAACGGGTACCTGATCCTCCAGGGTGGGCTGCCCGAGACCGACGAGTTCATCTCCAGCCACTGGAAATGAGCCAGTCGCTGCCGAACCGCAGACCTCAATTCTTCAAACGCACGTCCTGAGGCCGCACCTGGCGGCCAACGACATCGAACGGCTTCCGCACAAGGGAGAGAGCCGCGGGCTGGAAGAGCGGAAGGTAGGCATGGACCGCGCCAATGTCGGCAAGAACGAGCTGGAGAAGCTCGAGGCGCGCCTCAGACCGCGTTTCATGCGCCGCTTCCTCGATCAGGCGATCCAGCTCAGGATCGTTCACCGCCGCGGCGTTGAAGCTCCCAAGCCCGCGAAGAGGATCGCGGCTGTGGACGATGGCGTCGAGGAACGGTGAGGCGTCGGCGATCGTGAAGTTCCAGGAGAAAAGAAAGAGCTCGTTTTCGGCCGCCTCGATTCGGCGGTAGAAAGACTCGTACTGATGGAGCTGCGGTTCGATTTCGATCCCGGCCTCTGCGAGCGCGTCGACGAGAGGTCCAATCACTGACGAGTAACG
>Ga0316194_10001390_pt1 | contig 16685 bp, 12 predicted proteins | sample CroRivsedime1_MG_FD_204936 | JGI IMG/M metagenome (GOLD analysis project Ga0316194, IMG submission 204936) | Coastal sediment microbial communities from Maine, United States - Cross River sediment 1 | ecosystem: Environmental > Aquatic > Marine > Coastal > Sediment | place: USA: Maine...
CTCAACCCAGCTGAAATCCTTCGTTCACCCAGGTTCAAGGAGTTTCTGCGTGAGGTAAGGGAACACTACGATGTTATCATCGTAGACACGCCACCTGTTCTGCCCGTGGCCGATGCCTTCGAGGTGATTCCTGAGGTGGATGGGGTTATCCTTGTTTACGAAGTGGGCCGAATAGGGCGGGGACTTCTTAAAAGAGCCAAGGTGCAGTTGGAAAATGTAAACACCAATGTACTGGGTGTAATCCTCAACAATGTCAAACCTGATGTGGCACCAGATTTCTATCGTTACCGGACAGATTACTACTACAGGGATGAGGATCGCGACAAAGAATCTGTTTCTCCTTCCCGCTGGCGGGAATTCGTCGGCCAGCCTCTTCATATTTTTCAGAACATAATGCGGTCCACACCCGAAGCCAAAGGGAAACGAATTATAGTTACTCTTTTCCTTATCTTTGGCATTTTCGCAACTGCCGGTCCAGCATGGCAGAGTTATCCGAAAATCAGGTCCGCATTTCAAAGCTCGCTAGGCGAGAAAAAGCTCAGGGGTGAAAGCATTGTCCCAAAGAAACCGATTTCACCTGCTGTTGCTGCTCCTATGAAACAAACAAGTCTTGCGTATCCTTCTGCTGCCCCCCAAAAAAAAGAGAGTGTAGCCACTTTGGCAGAGACTCCGAAAGAAGAGCAAATCCAAGCACAGGAAGGAACCAGACCCGGCCAACCGGTTACATCCCACCCCCAGGGCCAAAAGGAGATTGAGCCATCAGGTCAGACCACTGAAAACCAGCTGACTGTGAAGACGGCAGTAGTTGGCCGCACTCCGATTGCAGAGGATCGGGCTGTTGCCGAGCAGAAGCCAACTAAGGCGAAAGTCGAATTTGAAGAAGCATCCATAGAACGTTTCGTTGAAAAATGGCGTCGCTCCTGGGAAGAGGGCGACTTGCGGGTTTATATCGGTTGTTACCACTCTGGCTTCACAGGACGTGGCATGGATATCCAGGCCTGGAAAAACCATAAACAGGACATTTTCAACCGTACGCCTGGGCGGGAAGTTCAACTCAGTAACATTAAAATAAAGCTAGACGGCTCAGTCGGGTCGGTCACCTTTAAACAGCGCTATGAAACAGAGAACTATAAAGACTATGGCTTAAAAACTCTACTATTGGTTAATTATCAGGGAAATTGGTCCATTCTAGACGAGTCATATGAACGCCTTCCAGCTGTGGTAGAACCGGTTGAGGTTGAAAGTGGAGGGGGAGCTGGGGTCCTTTACGATTCAGAGCCAGCCTACCCGCGGAAGACGCTAGCCAGGCTTGGCTACTCCATTCAAGTTGGAGCTTTTGCAAATTTAGACAATGCGGTTCGGCTTAGCAATGCTCTCGAGCGGCGCGGACTGGACGCCTACTATTTTGTTCACAAAACAGGACTCTACAAAGTCCGTTTTGGTGATTTTCCAACCAAAAAAGCCGCCCGCAAAAAAGCAGAGACCGTTCGTGCTGCAGGAATAATAGACGCATATTACCTAGTCAGCCTCAACGAATATGCAGTAGCAAAACAGAGAAAGCGCGGTGGCAGGAGCTATCTTAGAAATGAGATGTAGGAACTGCAAAAAGATTTATACGAGGTTTTGTGGAAAATTGGCGCCGTGCTTGGGAGGAGGGAAACCTGCAAACCTACACAGGATGCTATCATACCGACTTCAAGACTGAGAAAATGACTATCCAGGAATGGAAGATGTATAAGCGGGACCTCTTTAGTAGCTCTGCAAGAAGGAAAGTTCAGATTAATGATATTAAAATTCAAGCGAACGGCGCCAGCGCGGTGGTCACTTTCAAACAGAGCTACCAAACAGCTAGCCATCGAGGCTTAGGCATCAAAACTCTTCATCTCCGCCACGATGACGACCGCTGGACCATCCTTAAGGAAACCTGGCAACCCCTTTCCGGTCAAGGATAGATTTTTCCTATGGCGAAATTTTCCTCCAAGAACGCTTTGAAGCTCGAAGCACCTTCCCTAACGTTGGCAATCATCGTAATCGGAGCTCTTTTTGTAGGCTACCTGCTTACAATGGTAAGCGCTATTCACAGTTTTGTGCTTATTATTCTTCTCTTGATTTCCGTTTGTGTATTTCTATGGCCGGAAGCCGGTCTTTACTTAGTAATCTTTTCCATGCTCCTTTCCCCGGAGATAATCACGGGAGACATAGGTGGCAAGGGCACCTTGGGACGCGGTCTCACAGTGCGACTGGAGGATTTCCTCCTTATATTTATTGGCCTCAGTTGGTTTGCCAGAACAGCCGTGGATAAAACCACGGGCCTTTTCCGAAAAACCCCTTTAAACCAACCCATCGCTGCTTACATTATCGTCTGTCTTGTAGCCACTCTCTGGGGAAGAATCACCGGTGATGTTCAAGGAATAGCTGGATTCTTTTTTGTTTTAAAATACTTTGAATACATGATTGTCTTTTTCATGGTCGTTAATTACGTAGAAACCCCTGACCAGGCTAAGCGCTTACTTTTCTGTCTCTTTCTCACTTGCTTTATTGTGTCCATGTACGGCCTCATCCAGATACCCGGTGGTGAGAGAGTGAGCGCACCCTTCGAAGGAGCAAGGGGCGAGCCTAATACCTTTGGCGGTTATCTGGTATTTATGGGAGCAGTGGCCGTGGCTTTGATTGACCATTTGAAAGATATGCGAGTGAGACTGGGATTGGCTGTGCTCTTGGTTGTTCTATTAATAAGCCTCCTCTACACCCAGTCTCGGGCCTCATATCTCGCGGTGATTCCAGCTTATCTCGTGTTTAGCCTTTTGAGCCGACGGAGATTCTATCTGATTGCAGGATTGATTGTTGCCCTTGCGCTAAGTCCACTTATTATTCCCCGTGTGGCCAAGGAAAGAATCGCTTTTACCTTCATGCAGCCGGAAGCAAAGGGGCAGATCCAATTTGGGAAAGTCCGGCTCGATACCTCCGCATCAGCACGTATTATTGGTTATAAGAAAGGTCTTTCGGATTGGCGAAAAAGTCCTATTATGGGTTACGGAGTCACCGGGCACCATTTTATGGATGCCCAATATCCCAGAATTTTGGTTGAAACAGGTATTGTCGGCATGCTCGCTTTTGCCTGGCTGGTTTATACACTCTTCCATGTGGGGCTCAGCACCTGGCGATATGCACAGGACGATCTCCTGCGTGGCCTATCTGTGGGACTGCTTGCCGGACTTGTAGGACTGCTGGTGCATGCAATCGGCGCCAACACGTTCATTATCGTGCGAATCATGGAACCTTTCTGGTTTCTCACCGGAATCGTTATCGCTCTTTCTCAAATGAACGATGAAACTATTCATGCTCCTCCCGTTTGATCATTCTCGTCGAAGTCCATTCCCCCAATTGGATCGTAATACTGTTTCTATTTACGGGCTAGGATCAAAAAGGCTACCTCAAGTGATCCAAATGATTAATAGGAATAATAATTGCAGAAAATATTTGGCGGGCTAATACTTCAATAGAAACAGCTGTTGTACTCCCGAAGCTAGGCATAATTAGAATACTGGAACTTGCCAGGCTGCATTGAAAAGGCGTGTCTTTTATCTGATGCCAAGGCATCGGTTCAACTGTAACCGAGTTGGCGGAGCTGTGCCACGGGGGATAAACATGGCAGAAATAAAGGTAAACCAAGGTAGTTTGGAGCGCCCTGTTTGTAAGGAAAACGGTTCAACTCTCTTAATGGTTGAATGGTGGAAGTTATAGGACAAAAGTCAGGTAAGAAAATAACTGAATCCCTTTCAACAAGGGTAGTAAAGGGTGGCCTCTGGATTTTTGCCCTCCGTATCATAAGCCGTGGCTTAGGATTCATCAGAACTATTGTTCTTGCCCGTTTGCTGACCCCAGAAGACTTTGGTCTTCTCGGTATCGCCATGCTTGCCATATACACTCTTGAAACCTTTTCTCAGACAGGGTTCCACACGGCCTTAATTCAAAAAAAGGGGAATGTAAAATCATACCTGGATACAGCTTGGACGGTTTCCGCTGTCCGAGGCACCACTCTCTTCTTAATCCTCTTTTTCTCGGCTCCCGTAATCGCCAGATTCTTCAATTCACAAGATGCCAGCCTTGTAATCAAAGTTATAGCAATATCTACTCTTCTTTCAGGATTTAGAAACATAGGCATTATCTTTTTCCAAAAGGACCTCGAATTTAATAAACAATTCGCTTATGAGCTTTCAGCCACTTTAGTAGATCTGACTGTTTCCATCACTCTAGCTTTTGTCTTGAGGAATGTCTGGGCCCTTGTGTTCGGCGGCCTTGCAGCCAACTGTGTCAGGACTCTCCTGTCCTACACGCTGCACCCCTATCGGCCTCAGTTCAATTTTGAAAAAGACAAATTCCATGGCCTCTTCGGCTTTGGTAAGTGGGTCCTAAGCTCCAGCATTTTGATATTCTTAGTTACTAGAGGAGACGACATTTTAGTAGGTAAAATGCTCGGAGTCACCGCCCTAGGTCTTTATCAAATGGCCTACCTCATAGCCAATTTACCAACCACTGAGATAACACACGTAATCTCTCAGGTTACCTATCCAGCTTATTCTGCATTACAGGATAACATAGATAGATTGAGGCAAGCATACATTGACGTACTTCAAATAACCGTCTATGTCTCAGCTCCATTAGCAGGAGTAATCTTTGCTTTAGCTCCAGAATTAACGAACATCCTTTTCGGTAAAAGTTGGATTAAGATGGCATCCTCAATCCAAGTTTTGGTACTAGCTGCTCTACTAAGGTCCATCGCTGCTACAGCAGGACCGATATTCCATGGTATTGGAAAACCCAAGATTGACACCCAATGGCAAATAATTAGATTATTGACCTTAGTTTTATTCATATATCCGCTTACTTCCCGTTGGGGCATATTCGGTACTTCACTTGCAGTATTCTTAAGCATTCTTGCCTGCGCAATCGGATTTAGTTTTAACGTAGTACAAATAACCCAATGCGGCTTTCGCAGTTACGCAAAAATGATACTCCTACCATTACTCAATACAGCCACTATGGTCTCGATTATCTTTTTTCTCAAATTTCACTATCATTTAATTGGTTTCCTACAACTTTTATTTCTTCTTGTAATTGCAATTACAACTTATCTGTCTGTTACTTGCGTATTCGAGGTTTTAATAGATTACGGCATCGTAAAACTCATAAAGAAAAAACTAGCTTATCAATGATCATTATTTACTTGCCATTTTTAATCTATTCAGATTAGGGTATTTTATTTAGGTTAATTATTATAATTACTACAAATATCTGCCGCATAGGATTTAACAAAAATGGTTAATTATGATGCACGACTTTCGTCCTTGCAAAAGGAATTTCCATATTTTAGTAGTCGCTATGACACTAAGGAACGATTTTGCAGTTACTGGCACCAAATCGATGAAGCTAAATCATTAAAACCTAACAACATTCTTGAAATAGGTATAGGTAATGGTTTTGTCTCAAATTATCTAAAATCGAGAGGAGTCCAACTTATTACTTTAGATATTAGGAAAAAGTTAGTACCCAATATTGTAGGCTCTGTCCTAGAAATCTCCTGTAAAGACTCTGTCTTCGATCTAGTGATGTGTTGTGAAGTTTTAGAGCACTTACCATATGTTGATTTTTCCAGAGCGTTGACAGAGATACGGCGTGTTTCGAAGTCCTATTCAGTACTATCCGTTCCTGACGTTACGACTGTTTATCCGATCTATATAGGAATACCTAGACTAGGAGAAATTAAGAAACTTATTTCTCATCCATTTCCGAAATATGCTGACCATCATTTCGATGGTGAACACTACTGGCTAATTGGTAAAACCGGCTATTCTCTAAAAAGAATAATGAACGATATTGAAAATTCTGGTTTTCATATCCTTAAAACTTATAGAGTATTTGAATGGTATTATCATAGATTCTTTATACTAAAAAAACGTTAAATAGATATAATTCTCAAGTAATCTAGCCATATTTAGAATGCTTTAGGCACGGAAATATCATGAACATTTTGATTTTCTCCTCCGCATTGGTTGGTCTTTCTACTAGAACAAGAGGTGGACCTTCAATTTGGTGTGAAAACTTTATCAACTTTTTACGAGATAACGGACACCATGTAGTCGGATTGTCCATTGGTCGTTTAGCGCCTGCCAGAAAAATTCAACCACTCCTTAAGCAAATACTTTATGATTCCGCGAATCCTCTCAGCAGGCTATGGATATTAGATCCGATTGTGTTCGGAAAAATGGCTGAATCTTTTTTTGCAGCACGCAAGGCAACTAAGCTCTGCGAAATGCATAAAATTGATGTTATTGTTGGAACGGGAGTACACGAGTGCTCTGGTCTGTATCTCGTAGATCTTCCTGCCCCATTAATAATTTCAATTCGAGGCGACTATACCGAAGAAATCCCTATCTGGTTATCAGGCGACCCGAATTTTGATCGACACAAAAAAATGTATGATGTCATGGAGTTTATGGCTCTTAAATCTTCATCATGTGTCACCTTCGTGTCCAATTGGCTCAAAAGTCGTCTCGCTTCTCGTCCATTGCCTAAGAAACATTTCGTTGTTCCCAACCCCTTGCGTACATACAACTCAGCATGTGACACTGAGCTTGATAAGTCTATAAAAATTCCTCACGACAAGAAAATTATTATCACCATAACATCATTTCATAGTCTACACCGATTAGAAGGATTCAAGATTTTTGCTAAAGCTTCCCACATTATCAATGCTAACGATCCTCATGTGCATTTCTTAGTCTTGGGTGGTAGTCAAGACCAGAAATACTTTAATGATGTCAAAGAGCTTACTTCCGGTTTACCTATTACATTTGCAGGCTACCGCGAAGATGTCATTCAGATATTGCAAAAAGGAGATATCTATTTGCATTGTTCCGTCTTGGAGACATTTTCTAATGCCTTAATCGAAGCTATGTCTGTTGGCTTGCCCTGCGTTTCTACAGAAACAGGAGGAATCCCGGAAATTGTATCCCATCGTGTCAATGGAATGTTATCTGATCTTGACCCAGAATCGGTGGCCATGACAGTTCTTGAACTGCTAGGGAATTCGGGATTACCTAGAATTTTGGGCGAAGCTGCGAGAAAATCAGTAAAAGAAAACTATACCTGGCCGGTGTTGGGGCCTGGGTGGGAAAATATATTAAAGGAGATTACACGAAAATAGGATGAAACTATTATCGCTCACAGATATCTATCCTAGTACTCATGCCCTTTTTTCTGGCATTTTCGTTCGTTATTTAAACGAGGCCCTATCGAAACATTTAGAAATCATACTTGTTCATCCCCGCCCATGGCCACAAACAACGAACATGTCTTTCTCAAAATCTTTTTCATATTATGAGCTACAGGGACGTATTCAAGTCTATCGTCCCTACATGTTCACCCCCCCTAGATTTAACCGGATTTTCATGCGCGGTCTATTCTTCTTTTTAACCACATTCAAACTCTTGCTGAAAAAAAGGAAAGTGATCGACTTTGATATCATTCACGCCCATATGACAGTTCCTGCAGGATTTGCAGGAGTCATTCTATCCAAAATATATAGAAAGCCTGTTCTTATAACCTGCCACGGCTCGGACATTAACATTTACCCACAAATTAGAGTCCTAAGACAGTTCGTTAAGTTTGCATTGAATAAATCTGATGTTGTTGTGACAGTGAGTAACAATTTAAAAAACATGGTTCTAAATTTAGATATAAAATCTGACAAAATCGAAGTCATTAAAAATGGTGTAGATAATAGCGTTTTTAAAATAGAAGATAAAGAACAAGCTAGAAGTAAACTAGGAATTACTAATAAGGAAAAAATAATTTTGTACGTAGGCCAATTGTCAAAAACAAAAGGCTTAGATTATCTTTTACGCGCTTTTGAAACCATACTGACAATAAAAACCAATGTTTATCTGTTTATTATTGGTGACGGAAGCGATGCAGCCAGACTACTAACAACGGTTAAATCCTTAGGCTTAGAAAACAATGTCTTCCTAACTGGTCCACGACCCAATCATGAAATACCTAAATGGTTAGCTGCCTCTGATCTTTTATGTTTGCCAAGTTTAAATGAAGGCTTACCTTGCGTCATTTTAGAAGCTTTATCCAGTGGTAGACCTGTAGTAGCTACCAATGTCGGCGGCATTCCTGAAATTTTGGATAATGATGCAACTCTGGGTATCATGGTGCCGCCGAAAGACGAGGTCGCTTTGGCAGAAGCTTTAACTAGGGCTCTTAATACTAAATGGAATGCTCATCAAATCTCATCAAAAGTGTCCGACTTGTCTTGGGAAAAAGTTGCTGAAAAATATTTGACAGTTTTTGGAAATCTAGTTCGCAGCAAAAACTAACATATCAAAAAATTTGAAATCCTCTAGAAGAAATTTGGCTTTATCCTTTTACAATTGAAGCCAATCCATCAATTTTAAGATGATCTTATGAAACCATTGTCGATATTTTATGTCTATTATCATTCTTATTATGATATGCCCATACACGTTAGTGACGTTATCGAGGAGTTGGTTTATCAGAAGGACAAAGTATATTTGTTTACTGCAATAGAATCCTCGCTTTTGAAAAATTGTTCATGGGAAAAGTGTGTACAAATTATAAATATTCCTGTTGTAAACATAAGAATTCTTAATCGTTTATGCTATTCTTTGCTTTTATTCTTTTTGCTTCCACTTTGGTGTATTAGGATAAAACCGGACTTTATTTATGAACGGATCTCTTTCTCGACTGTTGTTACTGTTATAATATCCAGATTAATGCATATACCGATTGTATCCGAAGTTAACGGTATAGTTGTCGAAGAACTCAAGTTAGCCGGTCAGTCTCCATTGAGAATAAAACTCACTAAAATATGTGAATGGTTTTCTTTAAACTACTCTAGCTTATCAATTGCTGTCACTGAAGACATCAAGAAGTGGTTAATTAAGACATATAAGCTCCCACGAAATAAAATCGAAACTGTCACAAATGGTACAAACGTTCGCCGCTTTTTTCCCAGAGACACGAAAACCGCAAGAAATCGTTTTCATCTGCCCACAACAGGTAAGTTCTATGTGGGTTACTTAGGAACTTTAACCCCGTGGTGCGGTGTTGAATTACTTATCAAATGCGCCGCCAAGGTACTGCTGGAGTTTCCTGATGTTGAATTCCTGGTGGGTGGAGGACAAGAGCCTTACCTAAGTATTTTTCAGGATCAGGTAAAGAAGAAAGGTTTGCAGAATAATTTCAGGTTTTTCGGCAATATTCCATGGGCAGAGGCACCCTTCTTCATTAGTTCTTTTGATATAGCTGTTCTTTCCATTGTTAATCTTCCAAGTGGCACTTCTCCACAAAAACTATACTCTTATCTTGCATGTAACAAACCTGTTATTGGTAGTGACACAGGAGAGGTGGGCGAAGTTTTGAAAAACCACAATGCAGGTCTTATCTTTGCTCCCGGAAATTATGAATCACTGGGAGACTGTATATTAAAGTTTCTAAGAAATTCCAAACTCAGAAATGAGATGGGACAACGAGGTTATCCTGTGGTTGCTCAAGCGTATTCATGGAACGTGAAAGTGAAGCAACTGAAAGAAATAATATGCCAGACACTAAATTGTCAGGGGTTTAATTAGTTTATAAAGAAATTTAGCAAATGAAACTCTTTGTAACTTTTGGTGGGGATTTAACAGGAGAACTTACCACACCTGGCGGTGTTGTCCACGTTATAGAGGTATGCAATAACATCACGGAACTGGGCCATGAAGTAACCCTTTTTGTACCTGATTATGGACCATATCCTCATGATGTTTCGTTTAGAATTATATACGTTCCTATCTTGAATAGGCGCTACCTTAGAACCATTTCATTTTCCTTAAACCTCTTAATATGGTTGGCCGTTTATATCATGAAACAGGGGTGCGATGTCATTTATGAAAATGACATCAATTACTCTTTTGGAGGCATCATATGTGGCAGGCTCTTTTCAAAGAAGCATTTTATGACTGTACACGGATTCAGCCCCGATGAAATGCTGATGGGTGGCCATTCATGGCTTAGGCTGAAAATCGTCGAATTTTTCCAAAGACTGAACTACAGACTAAGCAATGGTTTGTTTTGTGTCACGCCGTTCATCGTTGAGAAGATACACCAGCATTACAAAGTATCCCGAAACAAGATGAAATTCATTTTCAACGGAGTCAATGCTAACTTATGTCGTCCGATTGATCGCAAAAAGGTCTTCGATACTCTAAAATTGTCTCCTCAAGAATATTATGTAGGTTTTGTTGGCTATTTATACCCTTGGTCTGGGCTAGAAACTCTCGTCGAGGCAGCCTCTGAAATTGTGACTGAGATACCTAGAACGAATTTTATAATTGTTGGCCATGGAATCTGGGGCGCACATCTGAAACAACTCACTGTTAAATCACAAGTACGAGACCACTTCATATTCACGGGATATCAATCCTGGGAAAAGATTCCTTTTTACTGTAATGCTTTTGATGTGGGGGTTACACCCTATGTAGGTGAAAAAGGAATCGGTAGATATCGCTCCTCGATGAAGACTTTAGAGTATATGGCTGCAGGAACTCCCGTGATCATAACTCATGCAGAAGGGGTCAGCGATATTGTTGGGAATTGCGGCTGTGGAATTGTCATACCTCCTGACGATTCTAGTGCTCTTGCCGATGCCATAATGATGTTAATAAATGATCTGAAAAAAAGAAAAGATATGGGAGCTCACGGAAGACAGTTAGTTCTTAACAATTACACTTGGAAACACACAGCTATCCACATGTTAGATTTCATTAAAAAAACCCAGTAAAAACTATTGCATGATTTCTAGCCTTGGTGATTATAGATATGTGTGGCATCTGCGGATACGTTGGTAAGAAAGCGAATTCCGAAACTCTGGAAAGGATGGTCAGTACCCTTAGCCACCGTGGCCCGGATGGCTCCGGAGTTTGGGAAGGATCCCACATAGCCCTTGGTCATACACGTCTCGCGATCATTGACCTCACGGACGCGGCCACGCAGCCCATGACGAGCACTGATGGCCGCTACACACTCGTTTTCAATGGAGAAATCTATAACTACCGCGAATTGCAGCATGAACTGGCACAGAATGGTGAGGTTTTCCGGTCAACCTCTGACACCGAGGTAATCCTCCTGGGGTACCGCCAATGGGGCCGAGAAATTCTCCACAGACTCCGTGGCATGTTTGCCTTTGCTATCTGGGATGCTGAGCGGCAGCACCTTTTTCTCGCTCGCGACCGAATCGGGATAAAGCCCCTATTCTATGCACCGTTGGCTAATGCCTTGGTTTTTGCCTCAGAAATCAAGGCCCTATTGCCACATCCCGGAGTTACCCGGGACATGAATCCAACTGGGGTGAATTCCTATCTAACACTGGGATACGTACCGGGCCCTGCCACAATCTTTAGGGATATTCAAGCACTCATGCCTGGATTTTGGCTGGAATGGAACAACGGAACGCTATTGACTGGCCAGTATTGGGTCCCGGATTTTTCCAGTGCTCCCTTAATGGAGAGTGAAGAGGACCTCACTGAAAAATTGGACGAAAAACTCAATGACGCCGTTAAGGCCCACCTAATCGCCGACGTACCGGTGGGAGCATTCCTATCCGGGGGAGTCGATTCCAGTTTAGTTGCTGCCATAGCGCAACGGCATAGCCCTGAACCGCTCCGCACCTACACTATCGGATTCACCGGAGGTGGTGATGAACGTCACTTTGCCCGCACTGTTGCAACCCACATAAATTCACGTCATCAGGAACATTTTGCCACGCCAGAACTGGTGAAGGACCTACCACTACTGGTTTGGCACTTGGAACAACCCCTATTTGATAATTCAGTCTTACCCACCTTTCTCGTTTCAAGATTTGCCCGAGAACAGGTCAAAGTTGTTCTGTCTGGAGATGGAGGAGATGAGCCATTTGCAGGCTACGATTGGACAAGATTTGCGCTGGCGTTGCCCAATTCTAAAACTCTATGGACCCCTTCAGGATGGCGATGGGCCTATCAGTCCGGCCTGAAAGGTTTCATCAGAAGGTTGCTCCACGATCTAGGAAATGGAGGAAATTCCCGTTATTTGCGCCGTATGACCGTTCCGCGATCTTTGACGCGCTGGCTATACACCAGTGGGTTCTCTGAAAAACTAGGGAACCATGTGGATGAGTCTCTCGACAGCGCTCTTTGCGGTGCACCGCTCCGTGACTCCAGAGATCGTTTCACTTATGCCGATCTCAGGTTTTATCTCCCTGAGGATGTTTTGTTTAAAGTAGACCGGATGAGCATGGCCAACGCTCTTGAAGTCCGCGTACCACTGTTGGATCATCAGCTGTTGGAGTGGGTATTGCGGCTTCCTCTATCCTTGCGCTATCGCCGCGGACGAGGAAAATATCTGCTCCGCAAAGTGGCAGCTCGCTATCTGCCCCACACTATTCTCAAACCGAGAAAACAAGGCTTCACAGTACCGGTAGACCGTTGGCTTCACGGTGAATTGGGAGATATGGTGGCGGCATTGTTTTCCTCAAAAACCTTCGAGCAGCGCGGCATTATCCGACCTCAAGCGGCTTTGGCTTTGCTTTCCATGCACCGAAGCAAACGCTATGACCTAAGTCACCGAATCTGGAGTCTAGCCATCTTTGAAGTCTGGGCCCGGGTTTGGCTGGATGGACAAGATACTTTTCAACCATTATCCTGCGACTCCTAACACACCCGAGCGAAATAGGGCTGGGGCGCGGCCTCAGATTAGGGCTGAGTAGCTGTCAAGCACCAACATGTATTGAAAAATGAAGATAAATTTGTCGGAAATTGAGACTTCATTTCAATCAGGGGCGTGGCAGCCAGCTGCTGATGTTGCGCGCCTTTTTGTACGCCATCCTAACCCTGAGGATTCACCTGGAATTATATGGCACTACTCGCCTGATGACAGCCAGAAAATCTTATCCGTGGTCATCCCCACTGCCGATGCTTACCGTGATGGTTACCTACCCAAATTGCTTGCTCAAGTAGGCCGGCAGGACTTCTCAGGCTTCGAGCTTATTGTGGTGCGAGGTGACCCACGACAAGGAAGAGCTATCAACACAGGAGCTGCGCTTGCTCAGGGTAGGTATTTATTGACCCTGGATGATGATACGTCGCTGCCTGATCCTGATATCTTCAGTAAACTGGTTGCAATCATGGAAGCGCACCCGGAAATAGGGATAGCCGGTGGGAATAATATAATTCCAACAGATGCATGCCCCTTCGTGCGGAGGGTCATGGAGCAGCTACCACGTCGCTCTTGGGAACCAGTGCAGGAGATCATAGATTCTGACTTGGCCGAACATCCTTGCATGATCATGCGCACTGAAACATTTAAAATGGTCGGCGGCGAAAATGAACTCATTCCCAGAGGGCTTGATCCATACTTGCGTGAAGAGTTTCGTAGGTCAGGCAAACGGGTTGTAGTGGTACCGGGCGTAACATATCATCATTTGCCCCCAGACAACCTGAAAAAACTTCTAGCACAATTCTATCGCAACGGTCGTCAAGCCGCGTATGTAAATCGCCATTACCCCCAGTGGGTGATTGAGACACCACCCGATCACGTTCCGATCAGAACGCGCTATCCACTTCCTTTCCGAGTTATCCGCTTTCCTCTACGTTTACTAAATGCCTTGCTCAAAGGCAAACTGCTGCGGTTCATCTGTGAACTCTTTTATGCCCTGGGGTTTGTTCATGGGTTCACCGTGAGGAGCCGCAAACAATAGCTTCGTGTCTGAAGGATACAGTCTTAACAGTTGCCACCTTCTGACAGCAGACACGGCCTCAGCGAGCAGCGCAATCAGGAAAATTAGCTTGAATATCCTTCTCGTTGCAGACGTTTCCATCGCCAACGTTACAAGCGGATCGGAGCGAGTCTTGTACGAACAATCTACCTATCTTGCAAAAATGGGCCATGAGGTTCATCTCTTGACCCGCAGGTTACCTTTGCATAAGTCTGATGAGGAGAAAATTGATGAGGTTAAGGAATGGCGATACAGTTACAACAAAAAACTGCCGTACCCATTCTTGAAGTCATTATTGTTTGATTGTAGACGTTCTTTCAGCTCACTACAGAGAAAATCCTCTTTCGACATCATCAATTTCCACCAGCCTTTCTCTGCCGTGGGTGTCCTTTCTTCACGAAGCAGCAACGGAATACCCACTATCTATACCTGCCACTCCTTGTCGTTCGAAGAATATTGCAGCCGGGAATCCCCACCTAGGAATGCAATAGAATGGATATCTTACCGGATGCAGCTTCTCGGCAGAAAACTGCTGGAAGAAACAGCCCTGAAGAAATCATCCCGTATTGTAACTTTAAGTAGGTACTCAAAGAAAAAGCTTGAAAAAGTTTACGACCTCCCCTCAGAGAAGATTCATGTTATCCCTGGAGGAGTTGATTTAAATCGCTTCAGACCGCAAAAGGACAAGCAAACCTTGCGGTTCCGCTTGGGTATTCCTGACGGACACTTTACCCTTCTCACCGTCCGAAACCTTGAGTCCCGCATGGGCCTTGAAAACCTTATCCTGGCTATGAAGAGGGTTGTGCAGGAAAAAACAGATACGCTTCTAATAATGGGAGGAGCAGGACCCCTGGCACAACAGCTCAAGGACCTTGCCAGAGAAGCCGGGGTAACGGATTATGTAAGGTTTGCAGGTTACATCCCTGAGGAAGAGCTGCCTTCTTATTACCAGATGGCAGACCTCTTCATCCTGCCCACTGTAGAATTGGAAGGTTTTGGTCTCGTGACCGTGGAAGCACTGGCGTCAGGTCTGCCGGTTTTGGGCACGCCGGTGGGAGGTACGAAAGAAATCCTGGCCCATATGGGACCAGAATTCCTCTTTGCAGACTCGACCCCTGAATCCATGGCAGAGCTCATACTTAAAACCATCCAAACATGGGGGAGTGACTCTGAGGCCTATACGCAAATCTCCCTGAAGTGTCGCAATGCTGCTGAGAAGAATTACTCCTGGGATGCCCACGTCATCCAACTCGAGAGTCTCTTTCGATCTATCTGCTCCCCAAGCAACCAAAACGGTGATTTGTGAACCTGATCTGGCCTTGCGCTGAAAGGAGATTCAATACTGTCCAACAAAATTAAAATCATCCACATCATCACCCGCCTGGACATGGGCGGTTCGGCGCAGAATACCCTGACCACCGCTCTGAATCACGATTCCCGACATTACAATGTGTGGTTAATAAAGGGACCCACCTTAGAATCGGCCATGACGAAAGCCGAGACCAAACTTGTTGAAGATCAACTGGAGACCGCCAAAAAACAGAGCATCGAAATCATTGATGTTCCTAGCTTGATTCGACGTATTTCACCAATAAACGACGTGAGGGCCTTGGTCGCCCTTTTTCGTCTTATGCGCAAATTAGAGCCCCACATCGTCCACACCCACACCTCAAAAGCCGGGATTCTCGGTCGACTGGCTGCCTGGATGGCTCGAGTTCCCATCGTCATCCACACACCACATGGACACGTTTTTTACGGTCATTTCGGCAGGTCGCTTTCTAGGATATTTCTTCAGACGGAAAAACTGCTCGGCAGAATCACCCATCATCAAATTGCCCTCACTCCAGAAGAAGGTAACGACTACTTAAACCTCGGCGTGGCAAAATCTAAGAACATCTCGGTGATTCATAGCGGAGTGGATCTGAATTGCTTCAAGCGGAGCAAAACGGAGAGTAATCCTGGAAGAAACGAATTAGCGATTCCACCCGATTCCCTAGTGGTGGGGTACGTTGGCTGGCTCATCCCTATTAAAGGAGTCACCTACTTGGTAAAAGCCATGGCTGAAGTCGTACAACGACACCCTAATAGTCTGCTAGTGCTGGTTGGCAAAGGAGATGAGAAGGGTGAGGAAGAGATTAAGCTAAAAGAACAGGTAGAAAACTTAGGGTTAGCTGACAACGTACGCTTTCTGGGTTGGCGCTCAGATGTGGATGAGATTATGGGCTGTTTCGACATTTTCGTTTTACCATCTTTAAATGAAGGTATGGGCAGAGTTTTGGTTGAAGCCATGTCAGCAGGTTTGCCTATTGTAGCCAGTCGGGTAGGCGGCATTCCTGATCTGGTGAAGCATGGAGAAAATGGGCTCCTGGTTCCACCAGCGAACGCGGGTGCACTTGAGCAAGCCATCTCTGATTTGTTGAGTGATAAATCCAGAAGGAAGCACATGGGGGAAACCGGCAAGAAAATGTGCCATCCTTATAGTGTCGAGGCAATGGTGGAGAAAATTGATGATCTCTATTCCAGACTTGTAGAGGATCGTTCTTGCTGTTGAAATTTTCCGGCGCAGAATTTGCTAGATATATAGCCCGAAAGGGGGAGGAGTCGGTAGGGCCATGACAGTCATCGCCATCCATCAGCCACAGTTTCTACCTTGGCTAGGCTATTTCGACAAATTGGATCGGTCTGATATTTTCTGTTTGCTGGACACAGTTCAGTACAAGAAAAATGAATTTCAGAACCGGAATCGAATCAAGACAGCTGATGGCTGGCAGTGGCTCACAGTGCCGGTGACCTACCGTTTCCCCCAGCGAATTTATGAGGTGGGCGTGAATCAGACCGTGGATTGGCAACGCAAACACCTTCAGGC
>Ga0316194_10001391_pt1 | contig 16672 bp, 12 predicted proteins | sample CroRivsedime1_MG_FD_204936 | JGI IMG/M metagenome (GOLD analysis project Ga0316194, IMG submission 204936) | Coastal sediment microbial communities from Maine, United States - Cross River sediment 1 | ecosystem: Environmental > Aquatic > Marine > Coastal > Sediment | place: USA: Maine...
CGACCGATAATCGCCGCTGCGTTGGTGGCGTGCCCCAGCTCCGGCCGCGCCTGACTGAAGTCCCGGGCGCGCCCGGCAATGTGTCGGCGGGCCTGCGGCAGTGACGGGTTATCCGGCGCCGATGCAAAACGACGACAGCGTTCGTGCGCTGAACCAGGGGTTGCTACTGCCAGGTCCTGTTTCAGCCGGATAAAGTTTTCCTGCAGTGTATCCGGCAGTGCATCGCTGTCATACCAGGTGATGGATTCACTGCAGGTGTCGTGTTCAGCACCCAGTACCCAGCTATCATCCGGCAGATCAAGTCCGCGTTCCTTCAGGATGGCGCGGATCTCGGGACGGTTTGCCATGGCGGCAAATGCACGCGCGTTCGGTCCCCCGTGCTTGCCGCTGCAGGCGCCACAATCGTAGGCCGCCAGATGCGGATTGTTCTGGCTGGAAGAACCATGCCCCATCATCACTACCAGCGGTGCAAAATCCTTTTGCAGACCGATGTTGCGCAGAAATCCCTGTACCCGGTCTGCCTGCTCGTTGTCGGTAAAGCCGGGGCGCGGTTGTTCAGGCGTCGCTACCTGATCGGGATGTTCAGCACAAACCGAAACATCTGTCGCTACCGAACCGTCAAAGCGCATCCGCAAACGTTCGCTCCAGCGGCCCGCCGGCAAGGGTGCAACAACCTTTGCCAGAAGAGTCAGTAACGCCGCCGGTGCGGCAAGCAGAATCAGCAGCGCCGATGACAACAGATTACGACGCGTCCCCTGGTATACCAGATCCTTGACTTTCAGCCGCAGGGAACGACGTTTGTCGTGCCTGCGTTTGCTGGCTTCCTGGCCTGGTTGCACCGTCTCCCGCACTTCATGCGCCGGTATCACAACAACCGGGCACAATGCGGTCACCCTGGTATCATCGATCCCGCGCCAGTTGATGGGAACACCAAAGAAACCGGCAGCGCCCAGGGTTTCTATATTCGGATTATGTTCTTCCAGGTGGCGGCGTATACCCTCTTCGCGGTCATCCATACAGAATACGATCTGTGCATCGGCACGTGCGGGGCGCGTCTGCCAGCGGCCGCGTCCGTGGTTGTTGGCGATAGCGTTAAACAGTTGTTCACGGTAGTGCCGCTCATAGGCCTGCAACCACAGGTAACCGGCATGCTGTTCATCAACCGCTTCCATGCAGGCAAAAATCATATCCACCTGTGCAATATTCAGGGTGCGGACGGCGGCGCCACTCAGGCCCAGGTGCTGCATCATCCTGAACAGTGGCCAGGCGCTGCTGAATACGGTGTATCCTTCCGGCTTGTCCGACGCAGGGCTACGCTTCCAGGTCCAGATCAGGTGCGCGAGGTGCAACCACTGCGGCTCATCGATGTAGCAGGCGTCCGAACAGTTCAGCTGCCGTTGCGCCAGGGTCGCCAGGTACTCCGGCAGGCGCTGACTGTAAAAGGTATAACGCACCATGAACTCGGGCAGATGGCGGCGCAGGTACCAGCGGATCACATCCAGACTGGCTTCGATCTGCCACAACTCACGGCACAGTTTCTGCGCAAACAACCGCTCCAGCACCAGCCGTACAGCCAGGTAGTCCATCATATCGACCCGCACATGATCCAGGCCGTCGTACCCCGGATGTTGATGCCGCCACAGGAACATACCGGACCAGCCGGGCAATTCGAGCGCCAGTCGCTGCAGGTACGCTTCCCATTTGTCTTCTGACAATCCCAGCCATTTCAGCTCGATCACAACCGTATCGAAAGGGTCTTCCGGGAGTGCATCAAGACTGTCCGTCCAGTCAGGCAGTTCTTCAAATATCCAGGCAAGGTCGGTTGCCGCACTGGCTCGCCACACGGCATAAAAGCCCTGTGACCGATCCGGATCGTTCCAGGCGGCAAAACCCTGATCCAGAAACGAGGCCAGGTAACGGATCAACAGTGGTCGCATCTCCTCCAGCAGGTCCTGTCCGGTCAGCAGCTTTAACATCCCCTCCAGCGTCAGTTCATCGCCGACTTTTCCGAAAAGTTCGTCCAGCTGCTGCCCTGCATCCTTGAGAATCAGGCTGTCCATCATCGGATGACCTTCCGGATGATCCTCATCCGGCACCAGGTCAGACAGCATGTGCTCGGCCTGTTCCGGCGTCAGGTCGAGAAGATCCTCGGGGTGCAGAATAAAATGATCCAGGCCAAGCACGTGCAGGCAGGATTTCCATAGATCCTCGACAAGCTCTGCTTCGCCCTGTCCGTCATCCTCTCCGGCTTCAGCCAGCAGCCGCTGGCGCGCCTGGGGATCAACGTCGGACTGTATGGCGCGCAAGGCACCCAGTTCCTCGACCTGCCAGCGCAGCTGATAGCCTGTTACCGGCTTGAAAGCGTACAACAGGGTGGCAAGATAGATATCTTCCCGGCACACGTTACGCTCAGCGTATTTGAATACCGTTTCGTCCGCGTTCAACTCGCTGGTTTCGCGCACGATCGCTTGCAGGTCCTCCAGCTCAATGCGTCCCTGTCTGTAAAGCGCCCTGAATTCTTCATCCGGCAGGTAACCGTAGGCACCGGTCACCTTGTACGCGGCATCCAGGGCTTCGGGGAAATCAAGGTGTTCAAAACCGTGCAGGGTATTGTGGTGAACAAAATCCCTGATCGCAGCCTGGCCTGGCAATACGTGTTCGAAATGCTCGATCGCCTGTTGCAGGCGTGCGCGCAGGTCCTTGTCGGAAGAATGATCTGTCATCCGCTAGCCACCTGCGAAAATGTCGCTCAATTGTGCGACCGATGCCGACATCATGGCCAGCAACTCTCCCGGCAAGATACCCAGCAGCAGGATACCCAGCGACAATACACCGGCTGCCGCCATTTCCACCGCGCGCAGGTCCTGCACGTCACGCATCCCCGGACGTACCGGCCCGGTAAACAAACGCCCTATGGTGCGTATCGCGTAAGCCGCGCTGATCAACATGCCGATGCTGACCAGCAACACAACCCAGCCCCAGCGTTCGAAACCTCCGATCATGGCGTGCAGTTCAGCGATAAAACCCGCTGTTCCGGGAATACCCAAACCGGCCAGCAGCGCCAGCGAGGTAAAGAAGGCGAAACGCGGGGTCACCTGGATCAATGAGCTGTATTGATTGATATCGCGTGTCCCGGTACGTTCGTACAACAGGCCGATCAACAGGAACAGTGCGCCGGCAACCAGGCCATGCGCCACCATTTGCGTCACTGCGCCCGTCAGCCCGGCGACGTTCATGGCCGCAATACCAAACAGTACAATGCCCATGTGGCTGATCGACGAATAGGCAATCATCGCCTTCAGATCGGTTTGTCGCCACGCCAGCAGCCCGCCATAGATGAGGCTGAACAACGCCAGACCCGCCAGCAGATTCTGTAACGCCAGCACCGCCTCCGGCAACATGGTGGCTGCGCGGATCAAACCGTAGGATCCCATCTTCAGCAGAATACCGGACAACAGAATACTGACCGGACTGGGCGCTTCCACATGCGCCAGCGGTAACCAGCCGTGCAATGGAAAGATGGGCATCTTGACGCCGAAACCGACCAGGAAGCCGAGGAAAATAAGCACCTGGGTATGCGGGGATAATTCCCTGGCGCCGGTCGCAACATCTTTCATATAGAATGAATGCCCCGGGATCGCATCGAATACCACCAACAGGCTGATAAGCATGAACACGGACCCGCCCATGGTGTAGAGCACAAAGTTCAGCGATGCCTGTTGCTTGCGCGCGCCTCCCCAGCGATCGATCAGGAAAAACAGCGGGATCAGCGTGAACTCCCAGAACAGGTAGAACAGCGACCAGTCCTGGGCCATGAACACGCCGAGCATGGCGGATTCCAGCACCAGCATCACCATGTAGTAAGCTTTTACGCGTTCGCGTATACCGGCTGAAGCGAGGATGGCCAGGAAACACAGCAGTGTGGCGAGCAACACCATCGGGAAGGAAAAACCGTCAACACCCAGCGCAAAGGACGTACCGAGACGCGGGTTCCAGGGCACAATCAGGCTGAACTGCAGGTCAGCCGTGACAAGGTCAAACTGGCCGATCAGGCCCCAGGACAGGAGCAGCGCAGCAGCGGTGAACGCTATCGCGATCGAACGAATCAACTTCGGGTTACGGTCAGGCAGAAACGCCAGTAAAACCGCGCCCAGTAGTGGCAGTATCAGCAATACTGTTAGTACATACATGCCATAGGTCTATTTTGAATTGGGCACCTCGGCGGGAGCCACGACCAGCGCCAGGCCCAGCAAACTGGTCACCAGATAGCCGACAGACGCCATCCCGTGCAAGCGCGCGAATTGCGCCTGGTCGCTGGCACCGGCCAGCCGCAGGTCAGCAATCATGGGCGCCAGCAGGAAATGCCCGACCAGCGTCAGCACTAACATCGCCAGCAATACCAGAGCCCGCCAGTTAAGGCGCTGCTGTGGATTGCGGATCTGGTTAGACAGCAACAGAAATACTGCGCAGAACAGACCGACCCAGGCCACAATCCCGAACATGACTCCGGCCAGCGTACCCGCCAGGGCACGATCATCGAGATTGGCGAACAGTGCGGGCGCAACGATATAACCAACAGTCCACAGACCACCGACCCACAGCGTCAGCAGAATGCGCTCGCCGGCCAGGCGACTACTGATAACGGACTGCAACGATTTCCAGATTTCTTTCGCCGCCCGGGGCGACCACCGTGGCGACATCGCCTTCTTCCTTACCGATCAAGGCCCGGGCGATAGGCGAGCCCACAGAAATCAATCCTGCCTTGATATCCGCTTCATCCTCACCAACGATCTGGTACGTGACCTCGTCACCCGTATCTTCGTCAATCAGGTCCACGGTAGCGCCGAACACGACCTTGCCGCCTGCATCCAGGCTGGCGACATCAATAACATGGGCATGTGAAAGCTTGCCTTCGATTTCCTTGATGCGGCCTTCTGCAAAACTCTGTTGTTCACGGGCTGCGTGATACTCGGCGTTCTCCTTCAGATCGCCATGCGCACGTGCTTCCGCAATAGCCTTGATGATACGCGGACGATCGACTGTCTTCAGTTGCTGCAATTCCGCCTGCAGCTTCTCTGCACCGCGCTTGGTGAGCGGAACCTTGTTCATGCCACTTGCTCCTGATGTAAATCCTGCAACCGTTCTACTGTCTGCGAATCCATACAGGTCAGGGCCAGGCTGGTTGCATAGGCGTGTGATATGGTTGTGCTGTACGGGACCTTGTGTTGCAGCGCCGCACCGCGGATGGTGTAGGAATCTGCAATTGCCTGCTTGCCTTCAGTGGTGTTAACGATCAGCGCGATCTGCTCGTTCTTGATCATGTCCACCACGTGCGGCCGGCCTTCAGTCACCTTGTTGACCAGCTCGCAGGTGATGCCTGCGTTACTCATCGCCGCGGCCGTACCCCGCGTTGCGACGATAGTGAACCCCTGCTTCACCAGTTCAGCGGCCACCTGCACGGCATCGTCCTTGTCGGCGCTGCGGACGCTGATAAACACTTTGCCGGAACGCGGCAGGCGCTCACCGGCACCCAGCTGCGCCTTGGCGAAGGCCTCGCCAAAACTGCGTCCGACGCCCATCACTTCACCGGTGGATTTCATTTCCGGCCCCAGCAGGGGATCAACCCCGGGGAACTTGACGAACGGGAATACCGCCTCTTTTACCGAGAAGTACTTCGGCACACGCTCCCCGGTAATACCCTGGTCTGCCAGTGAAGTACCGGCCATGCAACGCGCTGCAATTTTCGCCAGCGGCATACCGGTCGCCTTGGAGACAAAGGGCACGGTACGTGAAGCCCGGGGATTCACTTCAAGCACATAGATGTCAGCTTCCTTGATAGCGAACTGGGCGTTCATCAGACCGACAACATTCAGCGCCTTTGCCATAGCTCGCATCTGCACGCGCAAACGGTCCTGGATTTCCTCGCTGAGACTGTAGGCTGGCAGCGAACAGGCCGAATCACCCGAGTGTACGCCAGCCTGTTCGATATGCTGCATGATGCCGCCGATCAGCACGTTCTCACCGTCACAGATCGCGTCAACGTCTACCTCGATAGCATCGTCGAGAAAATGGTCCAGCAGTACCGGTGAATCATTGGATACACTGACAGCTTCTCTCATGTAGGTACGCAGTTCGTCTTCGTTATGGACGATCTCCATGGCCCGGCCGCCCAGCACATACGACGGACGCACCACCAGTGGGTAGCCGATCTCGACGGCCAGCGCAATGGCAGCGTCGACGCTGCGCGCGGTACGATTGGGTGGCTGCAACAGCTCCAGTTTCTGGATCATCTGCTGGAAGCGTTCGCGGTCTTCCGCTAGGTCGATGGAATCCGGTGTGGTACCGATGATCGGTGCACCCGCCTCTTCCAGTGCGCGCGCAAGTTTCAGCGGCGTCTGACCACCGTACTGGACGATGACGCCCCTGGGTTGTTCCTTGTGTATGACTTCGAGCACGTCTTCCAGTGTCAGCGGCTCGAAGTAGAGACGATCCGAGGTATCGTAATCTGTAGAAACCGTCTCCGGATTACAGTTGACCATGATGGTTTCGTAACCATCCTCACGCATCGCCAGTGCGGCATGCACACAGCAGTAATCGAACTCGATACCCTGACCGATACGGTTGGGTCCACCACCCAGCACCATGATCTTCTGCTTATCGTTCGGCTCCGCCTCGCATTCCTCTTCGTAGGTGGAATAAAGGTAAGCGGTATCGGTCGCGAACTCTGCCGCACAGGTATCCACGCGCTTGAACACCGGGCGTATACCGAAATCATGGCGCAGCTTGCGGAATGCCGATTCATCGATGCCCAGCAAAGTCGCCAGGCGCCGGTCCGAAAAGCCCTTGCGTTTCAGGGACCGCACACGATTGGCGTCCAGCCCGCTGACACCCTGGTCGCGTACTTCCGCCTCAAGCTGTAACAGTTCCTCTATCTGCACCAGGAACCAGGGATCTATGTGTGTCAGTCCGTGAATTTCCTCCAGCTCCAGGCCGGCACGGAAAGCATCCGCCAGGTACAGGATCCGGTCAGCACCGGCCTCGCGCAACTCACGACGCAGGATGTCGAGCGCATCAACCTGGTTCCGGTCAACAAGTTCATCAAAACCGTCAATACCGGTTTCCATGCCGCGCAATGCCTTGTGCAGGGATTCCTGGAAGGTGCGTCCGATGGCCATCACTTCACCTACCGATTTCATCTGTGTGGTCAGCCGGTTTTCCGCTTTGGGAAATTTTTCGAAGGTAAAGCGGGGAATCTTGGTCACTACGTAATCGATAGCAGGCTCAAACGATGCCGGGGTCGCGCCACCGGTGATTTCGTTCTTCAATTCGTCCAGCGTATAACCCACCGCCAGCTTGGCGGCTACTTTCGCAATCGGGAAACCGGTCGCCTTGGACGCCAGCGCCGATGAGCGGGACACGCGCGGGTTCATCTCGATGATGATCATGTGCCCGTCATCCGGGTTGATGGCGAACTGCACATTGGAGCCACCGGTATCCACTCCGATCTCGCGCAACACCGCCAGCGATGCATTGCGCATAATCTGGTATTCCTTGTCCGTCAGCGTCTGCGCGGGCGCTACCGTGATCGAATCTCCGGTGTGTATCCCCATCGGATCGAAGTTTTCAATCGAACAGATAATGATGCAGTTGTCCCTGTGATCGCGCACCACTTCCATTTCGTACTCTTTCCAGCCGAGAATAGATTCTTCGACCAGCAATTCGCTGGTGGGTGACAGATCCAGTCCACGCTCGCAGATTTCCAGGAACTCTTCCTTGTTGTAGGCGATACCGCCGCCGCTGCCACCCATGGTGAACGAGGGACGGATAACGGTAGGGTAACCAACCTGTGCCTGTACCTGCAGCGCTTCTTCCATACTGTGCGCCACCGCCGCGCGCGGCATATCCAGGCCGATCTTCAACATCGCTTCGCGGAACTGGTCGCGGTCCTCGGCCTTGTCGATCGCCTCACGTTTGGCGCCGATCATTTCCACACCAAATCTTTCCAGCACACCCTCACGCGCCAGGTCCAGCGCACAGTTCAGCGCCGTCTGGCCGCCCATGGTTGGCAACAGGGCATCAGGGCGCTCCTTTTCGATAATGCGCGCCACCGTTTCCCAGGTTATCGGCTCAATATAGGTCGCATCGGCAGTATTCGGATCGGTCATGATAGTGGCCGGATTCGAATTAACCAGGATAACCCGGAACCCTTCTTCCTTGAGCGCCTTGCATGCCTGCGCCCCTGAATAATCGAACTCACAGGCCTGGCCGATGACAATCGGACCGGCGCCTATGATCAGGATACTTTCAATGTCAGTTCTTTTTGGCATGGGTCTTTTTCGTTATATGACTGCTTCCAGCCGACTCTATCAGTTCAATAAAGTGATCAAACAACGGCGCCACATCGTGCGGGCCCGGGCTGGCTTCCGGGTGCCCCTGAAAGCTGAAGGCGGGTTTATCAGTGCGATGCACACCCTGCAGGGATCCATCGAACAGGGAGCGGTGCGTGGGACGCAAGGTATCGGGCAGCTTCTGCTCGTCCACGGCAAAGCCGTGATTCTGGCTGGTAATCATGACTTCACCCGAATCCAGGTCCTGCACCGGGTGGTTGGCGCCGTGGTGACCGAATTTCATCTTCACGGTCTGTGCGCCACTTGCCAGTGACAACAGCTGGTGACCGAGACAGATGCCGAATACCGGCACACCGGTTGCGACAATCTCCTGAATAGCCGCGATCGCGTAATCGCAGGGTTCCGGGTCACCCGGCCCATTGGACAGGAACACGCCGTCGGGATTGAGCTTCATGATTTCGGAGGCCGGTGTCTGTGCAGGCACCACCGTCAGGCGGCAACCGCGATCCACCAGCATGCGCAGGATGTTGCGCTTGACGCCGTAGTCACAGGCCACCACGTGGTAGGGAAGTTTCTCCTCAATGGGGTGAGGCGCACCCGGCATTCCGCCCTCCAGTGTCCAGCTGCCCTGCGCCCACTCGTAGGGCACCCCGGTGGTGACCTGTTTGGCGAGATCCATGCCTTTCAGCCCCGGGAACCCCTGCGCTGCTTCCAGCGCCGCATTTTCGTCTATTTGCTCGCCGGCAACCAGACAGCCGTTCTGGGCGCCTTTTTCGCGCAGGATGCGTGTCAGGCGGCGGGTATCGATATCGGCGATAGCGACAACGCCCTGTTCACGGAGATACTGATCGAGCGCTTTTTCACTGCGGAAACTGCTGGGACGCAGCGGCAGATCACGAATGATCAGCCCGGCGCACTGGATTTTATCGGATTCTTCGTCATCGGCATTGACACCCACGTTGCCGATATGAGGATAGGTCAGGGTGACCAGCTGGCGCGCATAGGAGGGGTCCGTGAGGATCTCCTGATAGCCCGTCATAGCCGTATTAAAGACAACTTCACCCACGCTCTGGCCAGCCGAACCGATCGACCGGCCCCAAAACAGGCTGCCGTCCTGCAAGGCCAGCAAGGCCAATGTACTCAAGGGAACCTCCGCCACCGAACTAGTGATTTTAAACCCTGACACTGTCAGGCAGCTTCGCGCCGGAAAGATGGCCCGGAAGCGGCGAGATTGTACTCGATGAACTGCCCGCTGCCAAGATGGCAGGCCGCTCCGCCGCCATGCAGGATGGCCCTGTAATATATTCCTCCTGCAGCAGCGCCGGCCTTCGGCGCGAATGTTACGGCATGCTATCGCGGTCAGGGGACCGCTCCTACAAGGCTGGAGCGCCGGCCTTTGGCGCGAATGTTACAGCGTGCTGTCGCGGTCAGTACCCGTAAAACCGCCGGGCATAAAGAGACCGCTCCTGCAGGCTTAGGCGAGCCGGGATCTGAGAGTAACTATATTCCGCTCCGCACTCCGCTGGTACGACACATCGTCCATCAGTTCACGGCACAGGTGGATGCCGACCCCGCCAATGTCGCGTTGCTCCACCGTCCGGTGAACATCCGGCCGGGATTCCTGCAATGGGTTAAAGGGAACACCATCATCGGCCAGCGTAATGACAAGTTCCCCATGCCCCAGCTCCAGCCCTGCTTCAATATCACCGACCCCGTTGTCGGGGTAAGCGTAGAAAACAACATTGCTTAGCAGCTCGTCCAATACCAGTTTGACCTTGCGGCGCATCGATACGTCGAGCGCGTGTACATCTGCAAACGTTTCGAACCAGGCAATGACTTCATCGCTTGCCTGCAGACCCTGCCAGGTTTTGCGCTCACTCACAGGCTGGCGGTGCGGGCGCTGTTCGCCGTTAAAGCGGAAAGCGAGCACCGTAATGTCGTCGGCCTGTTCGGCATCACCTTCGAAGGCGTGGACGCCGGACACTATCGAACCCACCAGCGCCTCAACGCCCAGCGTCGAGGACTGCCCCAACAAGCCAACCAGCCGCGCCTCGGAAAACAGTTCACTGGATGTGCTGGTAGCTTCGGTGACCCCGTCGGTAAACATCAGCAACGTATCGCCGGGTTTGAGAACAACTGCGTCCTCCCGGTAGGCGATATCATTCATGGCGCCGGCCACCGGACCGTGACGCGTGCCCAGGCGTACGGTATTACCGTTTGCACCTGTTATATATGGTGGATTGTGCCCGGCATTGGTGTAGGTCACTTCACCGCTGTGAACGTCGCAGACGGCCACGAACAGCGTCACGAACATGCAGCCTTCGTTATCCGCACTCAGCGTATCGTTTACCCGGGTAAGGATAGCTGCGGTAGACTGGTTGCCAGCGGCAGCGGATTTGATAAGTGTCTTGGTCACCGCCATGAACAACGCGGCCGGGACACCCTTTCCCGACACATCACCGACACAGAAACACAACCTCGATTCATCCAGAAAGAAGAAGTCATAGAAATCACCACCCAGTTCGCGTGCGGCTTCCAGGCGCGCGTACAGGGAAAAGCTTTCACATCCAGGGCCTTCGGGAAAATCCTGAGGCATCATACTCATCTGGATATCGCGGCCAACATTCAACTCGGCTTCCATACGGTCTTTCTGCATCTTGATGGTAGCGTAGGCGGCCTGCAGTTCCTTGCGGCTTTGTGTCAGAGCGAGCTGTGTTTTAACCCGCGCCCTGAGTATGGGGGGTGACACAGGTTTGGTGATGTAGTCGGCCGCGCCGAGTTCAAACCCCAGGGTTTCGTCACCGGCCTGGTTCATTGCAGTGATAAAGATAACCGGGATTTCCCGTGTCGATTCGTCAGCCTTGAGGCGCCGGCATACCTCGTAGCCGTCCATACCCGGCATCATAATATCCAGCAGGATGAGATCGGGATTTCCCGAGTGTGCCGCCTTGAGCGCACGTTCCCCGTTTTTGGCGACGATCAGCCTGTAGTCCTGTTTCAACAGCCCGCCAAGCACATCGATATTGATGGGCTCATCGTCGACGACCAGGATCTTCTGCTGCTTTCCCATTATTTTCTGACCGACTGTATGGCCTCCTTGAGGTCGGAACAGTATTTGATCATGTCGAGAAAGCCGCTGATTTCCAGCACTTCATGAATCTGTTCATTGGCGTTACACAGCACCACCCTGCCGTCCTTGCGCACCAGCTTGGCCGCCTGCAATATCACGCGCAGACCGGCACTGGAAATATAGTCGGTTTTGGAGAAATCGAAAATCACGCGCTTTTCCCCGGCACTGATATTGTCAACCAGGAGTTTTTCCGCCTGCGGTGCAGTATTGGTATCCAGCCTGCCGTCCGGTGCGACCACAAAAGCGCCTTCGATTTTGCTTGATAAAATATCCATGCTGCTCCCTGAGGGGCCTCTATTCAGATGTCTCGTCGAGACTGCCACCACCCTTTTTCATACGCTTGCCCGCCGCCGCACGCTCTTTTCTCACCAGCTTGGGGTCCGCGATCAGAGGCCGGTAAATTTCCAGCCGGTCTCCCTGCTGCAGCGTCTGGGTCAGTTTTTTCAGCTTGCCGAAAATACCCGCCTTTAACTTCCCGGGATCGATTTCCGGGAATCGTTCAAGAATACCGGACTGCTCGATCGCCTGTTGTATGGTTGTATCAGGTGCAACAGCCAGTTTGAGGATAACCTGCTCCTCTGGTTTGGCATACGCAACCTCTATTGAAATCAAATCAGCGTTTTCCATACACCTCTACCGCCCGCCTGTGAAAGGAATCCACCAGTGAATTGGCAATCTGGCCGAACACCGGCCCTACCACCATGTCCAGCATACGGCTGGCAAACTCGAACTCCAGATCGAACGACACCTTGCAACCCTCGTCACCCAGCGCATCAAAGCGCCAGAACCCTTCCAGCCGTTTAAAGGGCCCTTCCACCAGCCGCATTTCGATCATCTTGTTCTTCTGGTTACGGTTACAGGTGGTAAAGGCTTTTTCCACACCGCCCTTGGACAACTCTATCGTTGCCCTCACCTCGTCATCGCTACGCGATAACACTTCCGTGTTGCGGCACCAGGGCAGAAACTCGGGGTAGGTCTCAATGCCGTTCACCAGGGCGAACATTTGCGCCGGTGAATACGGCACCAGCGCCGATTTACTGATCGAAGTCATCAGTCTACTCCGCCAGACCCAGGAGGCCGGCAAAGTTAACGATGCCGGTCACGTTCAGAAACACAATAAGCACCGCAAGCGGCGTGAGGTAACGTACCAGCAGGTACCAGAGGACGTAACCGGCGCCCTCGCCCATATCCAGCTCCTGCACACTGTCGCTGCGTTTCATGACCCAGACACTGAACAACGCGATGAACAGACCACCCAGTGGCAACATGATATTGGCCGTCAGGTAGTCCAGCAGGTCAAAGACCGTATAATTCTCGAAAATCGAAATAAAAGACAGCGGTTTGAACTCGGCCCAGGTATTAAAAGACAGTATGGTCAGCAGGCCAAAACCCCAGGTGGCGATACCCGCATAGACCGACGCATAGATACGCGTCATACCCTTGTTTTCCACCAGCCAGGCCACCGCCGGCTCGATCAGCGAGATGGCCGACGTCCAGGCGGCAAAGACCAGCAGCACAAAAAACAGCGTGCCGAACAACTGACCGCCCGGCATATGCCCGAAAGCAATCGGCAGGGTCTGGAATATCAGGCCGGGACCGGCGCCGGGTTCCAGGCCATTGACGAAAACAATGGGGAAAATCGCCATGCCGGCAAGCATGGCTACCAGCGTATCCAGGAAAGCGATGGTGATACCGGTTCTGGCGATGGAGGTACGCTCCGGCAGGTAGGAACCGTAGACCATGATAGCGCCCATGCCCAGGCTCAGGGTAAAGAAGGCGTGGCCCATGGCGATCAGCACACCATTCGCCGTAATCTTGCTGAAATCCGGAGTAAACAGGAACTTCAGCCCCTGGTCGAAGGCGCCGCTGGCCAGCGCGTAACCGTCCAGCATGATCAGCAACACAAACAGCGCCGGCACCAGGAAACGCACCGCTTTTTCAAGTCCGCTGCGAACGCCGCGCGCGACCACGATCATGGTCATCACCATGAACAGGGTATGCCAGGCCAGCAGGCGTTCCGGATCACCGGTCAGCTGCTCGAAGATACTCGCAATACCTTCGGCGGTGGCGCCGGTAAAGGTTCCTGCCGAGGCCCTGAACACATAGGCCAGCGCCCAGCCGGCGATGACACTGTAATAGGAAAGGATCAGGAATCCGGCCAGCATGCCGGCCCCGCCCAGCCAGCGCCAGCCCGGATGGGCGCCGGCCTCTTTGGCCAGGCTGCGCATGGTATTGATGGGGCTCTGGCGGCCACGCCGGCCCAGCATGACTTCCGCCATCATGATAGGAATACCGATGACGGCGATACAGGCCAGGTACACCAGCACAAAGGCCCCGCCGCCGTTTTCCCCGGCGATATAGGGAAACTTCCATATATTGCCCAGGCCGACCGCCGAACCGGTCGCGGCCAGCACAAAGGCCAGGCGGCCGGACCAGCTGCCGTGTATTGATTTTCTTCTTTCGGTCATGGAGATCCCTGCAAATACCGCTCAGACCCGGGATTGTCCTTAAAACAGCGAAAATGCTCAAGCTCCTGATTGCATGCGTATAATGCACGCATGGCGAAAAAGGCAAAAAAGAAAGACAAGGCGAATCCCGGCAGTACCATTGCCCTGAACAAAAAGGCGCGCCACAACTACAGCCTGGAAGACCGCTTCGAGGCCGGCCTGGCGCTGGAAGGCTGGGAAGTGAAGAGCCTGCGCGCCGGAAAAATACAGATGGTAGAGAGCTACGTACTGCTAAAAGACAACGAAGCCTGGCTGTTCGGCTGCCTGATCACCCCGTTACCGACCGCTTCCACCCATATCCACCCCGACCCGATCCGCACCCGCAAGCTGCTGCTGCACCGGGATGAAATCGACCGCATGGTCGGCGCCGTGGAGCGCAAGGGCTACTCGCTGATCCCCACCGCCATGTACTGGAGAAAAGGCCGCGCCAAGCTGGAAATCGCGCTCGCCAAGGGCAAAAAAGAGCACGACAAACGCGCCGACATCAAGGATCGAGACTGGAAGCGTGACAAGCAGCGCATCCTGAAACACGGCTGATCCTTTCATCCTTAAAGGCAGTCTTGAATTCCGTCGGAAAGGACCCATATATATAGATAGTATGGAGCCGGTGGCTCCCGCCTGAAACGCAAAGTCGGACCCGTATACTGCGGGAACCGTTGAGAGCGCCGCCGCCAAGCGGCACGCATAGGCGGGAGTCCCGGTCTCCTGTATACTGTTAGATGTTCGAAACCGGGGGCGACCTGGCTTCGACGTGGGTTGCAAAACCTTAGGTGCATGCCGAGGAACAGAATACCTCGTAAATCCATCTGTAAAACTTATAGTTGCCAACGACGACAACTACGCTTTAGCCGCTTAAAAACCGGTGTAAAGCCTTCGGCCCGGCGTGTGCCTGTACGCCCGGATCACCGGAGTCATCCCATGCAGGATCGCGCTGAAGCTCGTCCGGGTCGGATGCGTTAAAACCTAACCGGAATCGCTGTCTGTCTTCCCTGCCCGTCGGGTAGCAGCCAGTTAAATTTAAAGGCGTGGATAAGCATGTAGAGCCGAGGGCGGAGGACTTGCGGACGCGGGTTCGATCAACAAGGGTCGCCTTTACCCGTAAGGGTAAAGTGAATAACGGGGCTCACATCGGTGAAACCTAAAGCAGCACCGGCTGCCAGGGCAATACCGAGGGGTAGGAAGAGGGCTAACCTCAGGCCTGCCCTGTAGAGACTCATAGACCGGCTGAGTCCAGATGGACAGAGCCGGCACTAGGATTTGCCGTAACACTACACGGTGAATAACACGCCCCGCATCCTGGCAACAGGATGAAGGTATAGTCCAGCCCATTCCGAAAGGTTTGGATAAGCTGTCCCGCCGCCTCCACCAACACGATAGCCCCGGCATGATGTCGGGGCTATTTTTAAAAGGGAGAACCACGGATGGTTTCCTACCGAACAGTAAACCCCCTTTCGCCTACTGATACAGCCTATATTGCGGGCCTGATCGACGGAGAAGGCACTGTTACCCTGTGCCGGAAACACCGCAACGAAAACCATCAGCTTGCCATCAGCATCAGTAATACCGAAATTGAGCTGCTGGATTATGTTCTTGAGGCTATTGGCGCCGGCAAGATAACGCGTAAGCGCACGGTAAAACAGCATCACACGCCCAGTTATTGCTACGCAATCTATAATCGCCAGGCGCTTGCTCTGTTGAGACAGGTTTTACCTTTCCTTAAAACATACAAACTCAAACGCGCTCGATTAATTCTTGAGAAATATCCGGCACTTACACCCAGAAACGGGAAGTACTCAGCCTGTATGCAGCAAAGGCGCGATGAATTCGTAAAAAGTGTTTTTGCTATCAAATATAGCGGAACCGAAATAGATTGAGGCCAGATAAAAGTTCGCGGGTTCGATTCCCGCCGCTCCACCAATACGGTAGCCCCCGGCATGATGTCAGGTGCTATGTTTTAACAGGTTTCACCCGTTGCGCTGGCAAGACTGATTCCGGATCACCGCCACTCACCGAGGGCACAAAACCTTTAAGGCTGAAGTTGTGAATCCTGAACAGGCCGGGTGAAAGCCCGGTACGGTGCTCAGTTAGCTATCCATGCTCGCGGCCACTATAATAGCGCGCAAGCAATTTCACAGAAAAGCAATGAGCATGGAAAAGGCAGTGCACTATCAGACATCCCCTACACTGTTATTTTTTTCACTGCTGACTGCAGGCATATACTCCGGCCAGAGCCACGCTTTTGATTTCAATGGGTTCACCGTGTCCGGTGACCAGCGAGCCGGCTGGGTCGAGTACGATTACGATAATCCGGATGGCCTGCCGACGATAAACAGGGGGCACAAAGACTCGCGCGGCTTTTATATCATACCGAAGCTGTCTATCGAGACACCCGTCTATGAAGGCTTCAAGGCGAAAATAACCGGCGCGGGAGCCACCGATTTCGGCCTGAACGAGAACGACAAACAAAGCCGCAACTTTGTTTTCGACCCCGACGATAACGACCCTTTCGTCATCCTGCAGGAACTGTACGTCGAGTACGCCAACGAGCAGCACAACGCACTCGTCGGCCGCAACGAAATCTTCACGCCGATGATCGAAGCAGATGACTATTACATGCTGGCTAACAGCTTTGAAGTGGCGAGATACATCAACAGCTCTTTTCAGGATACTGAACTGCATGTCGGCTA
>Ga0316194_10001392_pt1 | contig 16671 bp, 16 predicted proteins | sample CroRivsedime1_MG_FD_204936 | JGI IMG/M metagenome (GOLD analysis project Ga0316194, IMG submission 204936) | Coastal sediment microbial communities from Maine, United States - Cross River sediment 1 | ecosystem: Environmental > Aquatic > Marine > Coastal > Sediment | place: USA: Maine...
TAAAATAGAAATTCTGTGGGACTCTGTGTTGACCGGCATCAACGGGTTAACCAATGTTGAAAGCGTTGATGTGGAAAATGTCCAATCCGGTGAAAGAAAGAAGCTCTTAGTGGATGGGTGCTTTATTTGGGTGGGTGAGATCCCAAACACCAAATTTCTTGCAGATGGTGTCAAACTCGATGAAAAGGGGTTTGTTGTTGCGGATATAAATATGGAGACCTCGGTCCCGGGGGTTTTTACAGCCGGAGATGCTAGAAATACGCCGCTACGCCAGATCGCAACCGCCGTGGGTGACGGTGCCATCGCAGCATTCTCTGCCGGGCAATATATCGAAAACCTGAAAAAATGAAACGAATCATTGCTTTAATCCTTATTCTATTGTTTGTGTTTTCCGGTTGTGCATGGTTTGAGTCAAAAGAAGAAGAGACTGCCCTGGAACTGGTCAGCAATGGAATGGATCAATTCAACGACGAGGATTACCAGGATTCCATAGAATCCTTTGAAAAACTTAGAGACTGGTACCCTTTCAGCAAGTATGTTATTCTTGCTGAACTGAAAATTGCGGATGCGTATTACCATATAAAAAATTATGAAGAAGCTGTGGCAGCATATGAAGCATTTGAAAACCTTCACCCCCGCAACGAAGCCATCCCCTATGTCATTTTTCAAATCGGGCTCTGTTATTACGACCGGATCGATACCATCGACAGGGATCAAACCCCTGCAAAAAACGCACTCGATACTTTCAATCGTCTTCAAAAACAGTTTCCTGAAGATGTATATGCCCACAGAGCTGAAGAGCACATTAAAGAATGTATAAAAAGTCTTGCCGGACACGAATTTTATGTTGGATTCTTTTATTATAAGAAGAAGCATTATAAAGCAGCCCTAAGCCGCTTCCAATCGGTACTATCCAACTTTCCTGATGTCGGATTTCACCAACAGGCGCTCCAATATGCCAGCCTTTGTGAAGAATTTCTGACAAAAGATCAGATAAATTAGATAAAAATACTTTACATATATACTGTAATATTATAGTAAAGCTAGTTCTTGTTTTTGAAAAGGAGAAATAATCATGTCCAAAATGTGTGAGATATGCGGGAAAAAGCCCCTCGTTGGCCACAATATAAGTCACGCTCATAATTTAACGAAACGTCGCTTTAATCCAAACCTTCAAAGAGTAAGAGCATTACACAAAGGAAGGGTTAAAAGGATTATGGTTTGTACCAGCTGTATTAAATCGGGACATATTGTTAAAGCACCCTAAATCGAAAAGGGTCTCAAAGATACCTTTTAAAAATGTTCATTTTTGTTCAAGTTCAAGGAAGGCGAAAACCTTAACCATATGAATACATTGAGTATTTTGAGGATTAAAATTTGAGCCTGTTGATAAATCCCGATCATCGGGGACGCAGAAATTGGGCAAAACGGGGGATTTTTCAAAGGTATCTCAAAAAGGCTTTAAAAAACCAAAACAAATACGGATCATCTGTCAATTCTTCTGACTTCCTGAATATGTTTAATCTTTCTAATGGCCGAGAGAACCCTGTTTAGATGGTCGGTGTTTTCGACGGCGATGGTGAATGAACTGTCGACGATTTTGCTCTCCCGCGTTTCTGTGTTCGCACTTAAAATATTGGCGCCATTTTTGCTGATATTTGCAGTAATATCCGCCAGCAATCCAACCCTGTCATAAGAACGAATCAAAATCTTTACAGGATATGTATCAGCTATATCCACACTCCATTCCACATCTATTTGTCGTTCAGGGCTCATTTTCATAGCATTAACACAACTTGTGCGATGGACGGTGACCCCATAACCTCTTGTAATATAACCTGTAATAGAATCTCCTGGAACCGGCTGACAGCATTTTCCAAACTTGATTAAAATATCGTCGACACCTTTTACAGTCACACCCATCTTCGGCTTTTTCTTTTTAACGCGGCTAATGATTTTATCAAGAAAGGATTCGGAATCTTCTTTTTCTTCGGGTTTCGGCTCAACCTTTCGAATAATCTGCAAAGGCGTGATTTTTCCGTAACCAACGCTTGCAATCAGATCATCCATATGCTTAAAACCAAAATGCTCCACCACCTTCTCCATCTCTTCCGATTTCAAGAGTGTATTAAAATTTAGGCGGTATTTTCGAAATGCCTTTTCGCACATCTCCCGACCGAGGGTAAAGCTTCGTTCTTTTTCCTGGGTTTTGATCCATTGTCTGATCCTGGAACGTGCTTTGACAGTTTTGACAAAATTGAGCCAGTCTTTACTGGGATGGCTCTTTTTTGATGTGGATATTTCAACGGTGTCACCTGTTTTCAATTCATATTGCAAGGGAACGATACGACCGTTCACTTTGGACCCGACACACTGATTCCCGACCTCTGTATGAATTAAGTATGCAAAATCCACAGGAGTAGCGCCACTTGGCACTGTCTTTATCTCTCCTCGGGGAGTAAAAACATACACTTCATCTGGAAAGAGATCAATACGGACATTTTCCAAAAATTCATCTGGATTTTTAAAATTTTCCTGGTTTTCCACAAGGTTCTGTATCCAGGAAAACGTTTTGGTTGTCTTCTCATCAAGGTGAAGATCTTCCTTGTAGCTCCAGTGGGCAGCGATACCTGATTTGGCAACTTTATCCATTTCCCATGTTCGAATCTGAATCTCAATACGTTCTCCAAAAGGGCCGATGACGGTTGTGTGGAGGGACTGGTACATATTGGGCTTGGGAACCCCAATATAATCCTTGAACTTTTTAGCGACCGGTTTCCATAGAGAATGAATCACTCCGAGTGCTTCATAGCAATGGGGCACTGTATCCAGAATTATTCTAAACGCAATGATATCGTAGACATCTTCAAATTCAAGGTTCTGGGACAACATTTTCTTATATATACTGAAAAAGTATTTATACCTTCCGAGAACTTCGCATTCAAGGTTGTGCTCATCCATCTTTTTTTTGATGAGGTCTCTGACCGTTTCAATATATTTTTCGCCTTCTTCTTTATCTTTATTTACGTACTGTTCTATCTTGGAATATTCATCAGGTTGGATATACATAAACGATGCGTCTTCAAGTTCCTTTTTGATCCAGTAAATACCGAGACGGCCGGCAATTGGGGCGTATATATCGAGAGTTTCCCTAGCAATTTTTGCCTTTTTTTTCGGCGAGTGAAACTTCAACGTCCTCATATTGTGAAGTCGATCTGCCAATTTGATCAATATGACCCGGATATCATCCGCCATTGCCAGGATCATTTTTCTGATGCTTTCAGCCTGGCGTGCCTGGGAACCGCTGCTAAAAGGGAGGACACTCAGTTTGGTTACACCCGATACAATATGGCCGATATCTTTGCCGAACATCTCATTGATTTCTTCTATGGTGGCGTGTGTATCTTCAACAACATCGTGCAACAAGCCGGCGACAACACTGACAACATCGAGTTTCATTTCGGTAAGGATGCCGGCCACTTCAAGGGGATGGGACAAATAGGGCTCACCGGAAAGGCGAACCTGTCCATCGTGGACCCTGGCAGAGTAAATATATGCACGATCAATAATATCAAGATCCACATCCGGGTAATACTCGGTAATTTTGTCTATGATATCGTTAATACGGATCATAATATAAATCAATATGCCTTAGCAAAGACGACTCGACCGGTGCTGGGGTTGCCGCAGCATATACACTTGCCTTTCTCTAATGGGTTATCAAAGGGAATACATCGAATCGTAACAGCAAGATCGTCTTTAATCTTCGTCTCGCAAACATCTTCCCCGCACCAGGGGGAATGTGCAAACCCGCCGTGAATTTCAGGCTTTTCCTGATTTTTGGGGGTGAAGAAATCATAGAATTCATTCTTATCATCGATTGAAAAGGTGTATTTTTTTCTAAAGGACAAGGCACGTTCAAATAATGTGTCCTGAATTTCATCCAGAATATGTGTTATTTCTCCAACAAAATGATCTTTTTTTAGGGACGCTTTATCTTTGTGGTTTTTGTCTCTACGTGCAACGTATACGGAATTTTCGGCAATATCTCTAGGTCCGATTTCCACCCGAATCGGTATCCCTTTTTTTATCCATTCCCATCCCCTGGCGCCACCGATCTCGCGACTGTCAATCTCTACCCTAAGTCGACGATGATGGTAGGTTTTGTCATACAGCTCTTTTTTCAAGCTTTCAACAAATTCCATCACTTTTGCCCTGTCTTGAGGCTTTCGGATGATGGGCATCAAGACGATATGTGAAGACGCAACCTTTGGCGGGAGAATGATACCGTCATCATCACCGTGGGACATGATGAGTCCGCCGATAAGCCGGGTGGATGAGCCCCATGAAGTGGTCCACGCATATTCTTCAGTCTCTTGGGCGGTCTGAAACTTGATATCAGAAGCCTTTGCAAAATTTTGTCCCAAAAAATGTGATGTGCCGGCCTGAAGGCCTTTTCTGTCTTGCATCATCGCTTCCATGGACAGGGTATCGACCGCTCCAGGAAATCTTTCGGAAGCTGATTTTCTTCCTTTAATAACCGGCATAGCCAGGTATTCTTCAGCCATCCTGGCATAAACATCGAGCATCAATTTCGTCCGCTCGATGGCTTCTTCTTTGGTTGCATGGGCCGTGTGGCCTTCTTGCCATAAAAATTCACTGGTTCGCAAAAAAAGGCGCGTTCTCATTTCCCATCTCACGACATTTGCCCATTGATTGATAAGTATGGGGAGATCCCGATAACTCCCAACCCATTTTGAAAACGAATCTCCAATGATCGTTTCAGAAGTGGGGCGTACAATCAAGGGTTCATTGAGTTCGCCTGCGGGTTCAAGGCCGCCGTCGACTCCTTTTTCCAGCCGGTGGTGGGTCACAACGGCACATTCTTTTGCAAATCCTTCTACATGTTCGGCCTCTTTTTCGAGAAAAGACAGGGGGATAAAAAGCGGGAAATATGCATTTTTAACCCCTGTTTCTTTAAACATGTCATCCATTACCCTAACGATGTTTTCCCAGAGAGAATATCCCCATGGTTTTATGACCATACACCCTCTCACCGGTGATCGTTCCGCCATATCCGATGCTTTGACCACCTCCTGATACCATTGGGGATAATCTTCAGCTCGTGTTGGTGTTATTGCAGTCTTGTTCTGTTTTCCCATTTAATAATTCCTTGTTTAATTATTCGAAACTCAAATGCTCAAAAGCCCTAAACCATTCAAGAGACTTTGTCCTCAAGGTAGTGTTCGTTCAAGTTTGTCAACCTCAGCCAGCAAAACCTCGACAATTTTGTCTTCAGGAAATTTTTTTAGAATTTTTCCTTTTTTAAAAAGAATTCCTGTGCCGTCGCCGCCGGCAACACCGATGTCGGCCTCTTTGGCCTCTCCCGGTCCGTTCACTATACAGCCCATAATGGCAAGTTTGATGGGCAGCGGCTTTAACAATAAAGCGTTTTCAACCTGTTCGAGAATTTTAAACAGGTTAATTTTACAGCGACCGCAAGTGGGGCAGGATATAATGTCCGGCCCGTATTGGCGGATGTCCAGCGCTTTGAGGATTTCGTATCCAACCCTGACCTCTTCCACCGGGTCCCGGGTCAAAGAAACACGAATCGTATCCCCGATACCTTCTGCAAGGAGCATTCCGATGCCAAGAGACGACTTGACGACTCCGGGATAGAGTCCTCCTGCCTCTGTTACTCCCACATGAAGGGGCAGATCTGTCTTTGAGGAAAGAAGCCTGTATGCCTCTATGGTACGATGGACATCAGAGGCCTTTATTGAAATCTTTATGTTATTAAAGTCAAACGATTTTAATAAACCAATATGCCGCATAGCACTTTCAACCATGGCTTCCGCGCTTGCCCCATTATATTTCTTTAGGATATCTTTTTCAAGAGAACCTGAATTAACCCCGATCCTAATGGGGATGTTAACGTCCTTTGCGCAATCAACAACTGCCTTGACTTTTTTTTCACCACCGATATTCCCCGGGTTAATTCTCAGGCCGTCGGCACCGGACTTCGCCGAAGCAATAGCCAGGCGATAGTCGAAGTGGATGTCGGCAATAATCGGTATCGAAATCTGTTGTTTAATTGAAGATATCGCTTCAGCATCTTCATGGTCTGGCACAGCCGCCCTGACGATTTCACACCCGGCTTTTTCCAGGCGATGGATTTGTGAGACGGTGGACTTGACATCCTGGGTAAAGGTATTGGTCATGGATTGGACGGCAACCGGTGCTGTCCCGCCCACACTTACATCTCCAACCTTAATCTGGCGGGTTTTTATTCGTTTTATTGAAAAAGGCATGACGACCTGATATTAAATAAATTTGACAATGATTTTTATAAAGTTAATAAGACATATAATTAACAGACAGCACCCTGAAATTCAAGCAAAATGCAGATTTTGGATCGGTTTCAAAATCGATTGATCCGAAAACAGTCACATTTATCACGTTTTTGCAGCAAAAACATCACGAAAGGAGCGTGTAATGAGTCTTCATAAAGGTAAAAAGTTTTCAACAAAGCACGGACCCGATGAAAAACCTGACACCTCGATTAAAACTGAAATATTGAAACAGACAAAAAACGAAAAAATTCCCTGTGCCGTGGCATTTGAAATTGCAAAAACGTTACAGATGTCACCGGAGACGGTGGGCAAGACGGCTGACCTGATGAATTTTAAATTGATAAAATGCCAACTGGGGTTGTTTGGATATCAGCCCAAAAAAAAGATTGTTAAACCTCAGGACAGTATAAAAGTGGATGTAAAAGATGCCGTTTCCGATGCGCTTTCTCAGGGAAGGCTTTCATGTAAACACGCATGGGACATCGCATCCCGGTTGCGCGTCAGCAAAATGACTGTCAGCTGGGCTTGCGAAGCCTTGGGGATCAAAATAAAGGATTGTCAGCTGGGGGCATTTTAACCGAATTTTCGAATTGTTAAAACAATAAGAAGTAACTTCTCAAAAAACGATAGAGACCGATTTTCCGTAAATCTCTTTTTTTTAAGATGAAAGGACTGGATTTTACTTTTTGAGAATCATGCTTACTATCTTGAAAACATTACCTGAAACTCCTTTGAAATTGATGAATTTCAAAAACATAGCCTATTATAAAAATATCGATTTAACCATTTCAATGAAAAATGAGACGAAGAGCTTTTATAAAAAAAATACTTATGGGTGTACAGACCCTGTTTTTGATTCGTTTTTTTCACCCTGCTGTTGTGCTGGCAGCCATTGGAAAAATGAAAGATCATCAATTGCACTATAAGCCCCTAAACGGACGAAGTTTGAGGGATATTGTGCTGAAAAAAGAGCATCACGGTAACGGTGTTTTCATAAATCCCATCGGACCTTTGCGGAAAAGAAGATTTCTGCAACTTCTGAAATGGAAATTCAGCCCAAGTCGGTTCAGTCCCTATCTTAAAGACCAGCCCGTTCATCCCATTGTCATAAACTGGTCGCCGATACAGGCACATCAAGGCGTCAGTGTCACTTTTCTCAAGCACGCCGGAATTCTCATCAAGGATGTCGACAGTTATCTAATGGTAGATCCGATGTTTTCCGATCTGACATGGTTTATTGAGGATTTTTCACCATTTATATTCAACCCGAAACAGATCCCAAAACCTGATCACGTTTTGATCACGCACGGTCATTACGACCACCTGGACAAGCCCTCTTTGTCCACTCTGGACAAAGCCACCCATGTGATCACCCCCTTGGGGCATCACCGGGTATTTCAGGATTTGGAAATGAAAAATCGAACCCAGCTTGACTGGTACGACACATATCGCAACGGCAATCAATCGATAACATTTCTGCCCAGCAATCATTGGACCATGCGAAACCCTTTTCGAGGCCCCAATCGGTCTTTATGGGGAGGGTATATGATCGAAACATCCGTCGGACACACGATTTATATCATGGGAGACTCAGGATACTTCGACGGATTTTCAGAAATCGGACAGGATTTCGACATCGACTTGGTTGTCATCAATCTTGGTGCCTATGAACCCCGGTGGTTCATGGCTTCCAGCCATATCAATCCCCGGGAAGCGGTTCAGGCGTTTAAAGAACTCAATGCCAAAAAGATGATGATCGTTCACTGGGGAACGTTTCGTCTGGGCGACGAACCCATCCATTTCCCCCCCGGAGACCTGAAAAAAGAACTGGAAAAGGAAGGGTTGAGCGACCGACTGGTCGATATGAAGCATGGTGAGACATTCTTTTTAAACTGACCCCGTCATTTCAAGCTCCCGAAAAAACAATAAACCTTGCTTTTTTTTTTTATCATGCCCTATAGTTTATTCTCTAATACAACGAATCTTATTCCAGATCTTGAATTTGAGGCATATTGTTTACATTCCCCAATAAATTGTTATTTTAGGAAATAAAGGTTTTGGAAAGGATGTTTCACCCACTAATAAACAAAGGATAAATGTTTTCAGGTATTAGTTTCAGGTATCATTTAGCGATTGATGTGTACTGACAACTCGAAATGAGAGGAGGCTCCAATGTTTTGTTATCAATGTGAACAGACGGCAAAAGGCACGGGATGCACGGTGCAAGGAGTTTGCGGGAAAAAACCCGAAGTGGCGGCATTACAGGATCTCCTCCTCTATGCGCTAATGGGGCTATCCCAGGTTGCCGTGGAGGGAAGAAAAGTTGGTGTCACGGATAGAGATGTGAATATTTTTACTGTTAAAGCGGCCTTCTCGACGCTGACCAATGTGGATTTCGATCCCGACCGCTTCAAAAATTTGATTCATGAGGCCGCAGAAAAGCGTGATCCGTTGAAAGAAAAAGTTGAGGCCGCCGGTGGGAATGTTGATCTGCATGATGGACCTGCTGAGTTTAATCCTCAATCTACTTTGGAGGGGTTGGTTAAGCAGGGTGAAGATGTCGGCTTAAAATCCTATCCGGGCGATAACCCGGACATCCTCTCTTTGAAACACACCGTTCTCTTCGGTATAAAGGGAGTCAGTGCCTATGCGGACCACGCCCATATTTTAGGAGAGGAAGATGATAAAGTGTATGCTTACGTCCATGAAGGTCTGGCGGCCATTCAGAGGGATGATTTAAGCTTGGACGACTGGGTAGGCCTGGCCCTCAAGTGTGGTGAAGCCGCGCTTAAGGCCATGGAGCTTCTTGACGCCGGAAACACAAGCATTTACGGTCATCCGGTACCCACCCGGGTCCCGCTAGGACATAAAAAAGGAAAAGCCATTTTAGTGTCAGGCCATGATTTAAAGGATCTTGAAGAACTTCTTAAACAGACCCAAGGCAAAGGCATTTACATCTATACACACGGAGAGATGCTTCCGACCCATGGTTACCCGAGGTTGAAGAAATATGAACACTTCTATGGCCAGTTTGGTACGGCCTGGCAAAAGCAGATCAAAGAATTTTCGGATTTTCCCGGAGCCATTTTGATGACGACCAACTGTATCCAAAGGCCCAAGAACGAATATAAGGACAATATTTTTACGAGCGGTATGGTCGGTTGGCCCGGTGTTCCGCACATTTCCGACTTGAATTTTAAACCCGTGATTGACAGAGCCCTTGAAATGCCCGGTTTCCAGGAAGATGAAAATGGCCGGGAAGTAACAGTGGGCTTCGCCCACAACGCAGTCTTGGGCGTTGCGGACAAGGTCATCGAAGCGGTCAAGGCCGGGGCCATCCGACATTTCTTCTTGGTGGCCGGCTGTGATGGCGCCAAACCGGGTCGCAACTACTACACGGAGTTTGTGGAAAAAGTGCCGAAAGATTGTGTTGTTCTAACACTGGCCTGTGGCAAATATCGGTTCTTTGACAAAGATCTCGGAGATATCGGCGGCATCCCGAGGCTGCTGGATGCAGGTCAGTGCAACGATGCTTACTCGGCCGTCCAGATCGCTGTGGCCCTTGCCAATGCCTTTAATGTCAATGTGAATGAACTTCCGCTGTCTTTAATCATATCCTGGTATGAACAGAAGGCGGTGTGCATCCTGTTGGCTCTGCTGCATTTGGGTATCAAGGGGATCCGGCTTGGCCCCTCTTTGCCTGCTTTTTTGACTCCGAATGTGCTAGATACATTGGTGAAAAATTTCGACATCAAACCGATTGCGACACCCGACGAGGATCTGAAGGCCATTTTGGGTTAACCAACCCGTTTGGCATCCAAACTGCCGGTGATCAGCAAGTTTTTATTGCAAAATTTTATATGCTCAAGTTTCGCACCCAAATATGGCTAAAAAGCCTTTAAAGTAGCAGGACGAAATAAATTTTTAAGGAGGATTTTGTCATGAGAAAGATATTTTTACAAATTCTGGTTGGCTGTTCTTTTGTCTTTATCTTAGCCATACAAGCTTCTGCTCATTGTGAAATACCCTGTGGAATTTACCATGACGAGATGCGAATCGATATGATTAATGAGGATATCGCTACCATTGAGAAATCCATGAACCAAATCATAAAACTCGAAAAAAAAGAATATAATAATTCCAATCAACGGGTGCGATGGATTACGAATAAAGAGCACCATGCAGATAAAATTCAAGAGATTGTCACTCAATATTTTATGACTCAACGGATCAAGACGGGTGCGAATAGCTATGAAAAGAAACTTGGATTGCTTCATCAGATGCTGATCTATAGCATGAAATGTAAACAAACGACCGATTTAGCCAATGTCAACAAATTAAAAGATCTTGTTGATGATTTTAAGACACTCTATTTTAAAAAATAATCATTTATTTAACTTCGATTGAGGTTTCATTTTTTTGGGTATACGAGAAGCTGCAGAAAATATCTTCTTATCATGTTACGAAACCAAAGAATTAAATAATAGTTTTAATCATCGGGAGGAGGATTTCTAAATGATTAATATCAGATCAAATACAACCAAAAAAGTTTTCCTCGGTATTTTGACGGCTGTTGTCCTGATAGGATCGCTACCTACATGGGGCAACACCGCCTCAATTAAACAAAAGATCAATACCAACTTTGATGGCGTTGCGATAAAAGGATACGACGCCGTTGCCTATTTTACCCAAGGGCGAGCAGTGAAAGGCACAAGCAAGTTCTCTTATAATTGGAATGATGCCAAGTGGTATTTTGCAAGTGCAAAAAACAGGGATCTGTTTGCAGCAGATCCTGAACAATACGCTCCACAATATGGTGGATATTGAGCAGATAGCTTAGCGGCAACCGGTCAGGTTGCCGGCGTAGATCCTGAGGCTTTTAAAATTATCGATGGGAAACTTTATTTAAATTGGAATACGGAAGTCAGCGATACATTCGCCAAAAAAGGTGACGATGCCATAAAGAAGGCAGACGAGAATTGGGCGAAACTTAACGAAGAAAATTGATCGCCGTAAAAACTTTGGAGCATACTGGAACCCGATACGTTGCATTTGTATTAGTTAAGACCGGCTTTTTGCAGACCCTCGACAATCTTAGCTCGATCTTCCGGATTTCGAAACACAGTTCCATAGGAGTCGGTTTTAAAGAACGGATGTAATCGGAGTACGTTAGTAGCTGATCGCTTTGCCTCTTCGATATGTTTAGCTTGAGCGTTGGCTGCAGCCAGCATGATATGGTGACCCACAAAATCCGGTTTTTTGGCCAGTCCCTTCTTCAGGATCGTTATGGTATCTTCATATCGCCCGCTTAGATAATACGCCTGCCCGAGTAGCATGAAAGCATCTAAAGATAATTGTGGATTTAGTCTAAGGGCGGATTCTAACCAATAAATGGCCTCATCCTTTCGGCCTGAATACAGCATAACCGAACCCAGTTGTCTTTGACTTTGGGTATCATTGGGATTAAGTTCAATTGCTCGATGTAGTTCGCTCATTGCAAGATCGTATTGCCTCCAACGAAGGTAAATGGCTCCGAGTGCGGAGTGAGCGAGCGCGTTGGATTCTTCCATGTTTAAGGCCGTTTTCGCAAGATCATGTACTTGTTGAAGAGATTTGTCGGGAAACATGGTCCAGCCGTAATAAAAATCATTGAGATGGGACCATGCAAGAGCAGCGTAAGCCGATGAATAACGGGGATCGATTTCAATTGCTTGCTTAAACATTAGACGGGCATCTTTATTGCCTTCACGCGTGTTTTGATAGAAATGTTCCCATCCACGCAATAGATAGTCATACGCACTCAGATTTTCTGTGTCTTTTCGCATTACCCGAGCGCGTTCAGTCTCGTCAATTTGAATGGCCATTTTTGCAACAATCGTTTGAACGATCTCGTTCTGTAATTTAAATAAATCTTTTAAATCTCTGTCATAGCGTTCAGCCCAAAGATGATGACCGGTGGCAGCATCAATGAGCTGGGAGTTTATTCGCACATTATTGCCCTTCTTTTGGACGCTTCCCTCCAATACATACCGTACACCTAAATCCCGACTTACGTCTTTAATCTTCACCGGTTTATCCTTGTAGGTAAATACTGTGTTGCTGGCAATGACAAGCAATTCGCTGAATTTTGAGAGGTCGGTAATAATGTCGTTGGTGATTCCATCGCTGAAATACTCTTGCTCTGGGTCGACGCTCAGGTTTTTGAATGGAAGCACTGCGATGGAAGGTTTTTCATTCAAAGAAACAGAAGTTTTGTGCACTGATGTAACCTTGTCGGAAAAAAGGGCTGATCTCAAATAAAAATTCCAGCTTGCCACACCTGCAACCCCAAGCACCAGAATCGCTGCGGTTACAGCTATCCATTGCCATCGCCTCGGTCTCGATTTTTTCTCGCCGACCACCTTGCCGGCGTCTTCGGGCGCCATCAGGACTTGATATACCCTAACAGGCTCGGTAATGTTCTTGACGGCATGCGCTCCTATATACTCATAGCCCAAAGGCAATTTGTTCTTAATGTGTTCATATGCTGTCCTCGAAATACAGATGCCGCCACCTTGAGAGAGCCCCTCTATACGGGCTGCAATATTTACACCATCACCGTAAATTCGGCCTTCGTCTTCGATCACATCTCCGAGGTTGATCCCAATCCGAAACTCCATCTTCCGATGTTCAGGTAACTCCGTGTTCCTGGCTTTGAGTTCCTTCTGTATATCCACGGCACCTCGAACCGCATCCACCACACTGGCAAACTCAGCCAGTATGTTATCTCCTGGAGAGTCTATCACCCGGCCACGATATTTGTGGATAAGAGTCTCAATTAACTCACGATAAGTCTTTAAAGTGCGAACAGTGGCATCCTCGTCTTGGCCCATGAGGCTGCTGTATCCTTTAACATCAGCACTGAAAATGGCGGTGAGTTTACGTTTAAAGCCTTCTTGTGCCATGAAGTCATCCCTCGTTAAAGTATTAAATCAGAGATAACATTATGATATTATTGATTTAATGGAGTGCTAAATGAGGTGTCGGATCCGGTTCGTTTTATAAAAACGTGGTTGAGATCAGACGGAAAAAGAAATAGAACCAACACCAATAAATACGACATAGTGCTGTTATGGATCAATTCCTATTTTAACTACTTCTATTTATACAACATTAAATTGATTCAGAAATCGAAAATAGCCGGCATCCCTAAAACTGGCCCACAAAAGGATTATAACGCTTTTCCCTGCCAATACTTGTTTCCGGGCCATGCCCTGAAAGGACCTTAACATCATTTTCCATTTTGAAGAGTTTTGCCTGAATGCTCGATTTCAATGTGTCAAAATCTCCACCGGGAAAATCGGTGCGACCAATGGAACCGGCAAAAAGCGTGTCGCCAACGAAGACAACCCCGTCTGTATAAAGAGAGATTCCACCCGGTGTATGTCCCGGGGTATGAATTACGCTTAAGGTAATCTCACCGAAAGAAACGGTATCGCCTTCTTCCAAGGTTTGATCACAGGGCGGCGAGTTTTCCACTGAGATACCAAAAAACGCAGCATTTGTTGAAAGACTTTCAAGCATGGGTGCATCAAGGGGATGGATGAGGATGTCGGCGCTGGTTGCATCTTTCATCTTCCCGTTTGCGCTGACATGATCAAAATGTCCGTGGGTATTAATGATATATTTTATCTTAAGTTTATCATCGGCAAGAGCAAGCAGGATTCTGTCTGCATCACCTCCCGGGTCAATGACAACAGCTTCTTTTGTTTTCGAACATCCACATATAAAACAGTTTGCCATAAGTGGACCAACGGCCAATTCTTTAATAATCAAAATATCCTCCTTATAAGATCAAAAGCTACATTCACGAAATCCTCTTTTTTGCCTGCTCAATAAGCTCCACAAGACTGACGATTTTCTGTTTCGGCTTTGAATTTGAAAGTTTTTTAAACTTATCCTCCGGAAGAAATTTTTTTAAATATCCCACCACATCAAAGCATTCCCACCAGCAATCAAAGATTTTCCAGCAAACGGAATGGTCATCACCGCTTGTTTTGCAATAGGCAAATAAAACAGGTCCACCCAGTCTGGGGCATCTTTGCTCAAGCTGATTTATGTTTTCATCCATTGTTAACCGATTTCGTTTATTTGTATATCAGTCTCTATTTTAATTTTCTTTTTTTTAAGGGCGATATGTATACTGTCGAGGATTCCATTGATAAAAGCACCGGATTCTTCGGTGCCAAATTTTTTCCCAACGTCAATTGCCTCATTGATAGATACTTTTGATGGAATGTCCTGACAGTAAAGCAGTTCATACACCGCGATTCTCATAATATTTCTGTCCACGCAGGCCATTCGGTTTATTTTCCAATTATCGGAATAGGTCTCAATGATTGAATCAATCTCGGGTTTTGCTTGAATTACGCCTTTTATAAGCTTTAGAAAAAAGGGGCGGGCTTTTTTTGAAAAGTTAAAATTAAGGCAGAAACGTTCCAGCAACTCATCAGAGTCGTTCTGGTTCACATCCATATAAAAGAGCGCCTGCATAGCAAGTTCTCGGGACTTGCGACGGTTCCCCATGGTTACGCCTGGTCGACGACCTCAATCAAATTTGCCATTTCTATGGCGGATATTGCCGCACTCCATCCTTTATTGCCGGCTTTTGTTCCAGCCCGTTCAATGGCCTGTTCAATGGTGTCCGTGGTTACAATGCCAAATATGACCGGAATTTCAGATTCTAAACTGACCATGGCAATGCCTTTGGAAACCTCGGCGCTGACATAATCAAAGTGCGGAGTGGCACCTCTGATGACAGCTCCCAGACAGATAACGGCATGATATCGAGCCGTTGAAGCCATCTTTTTTGCCATCAATGGTATTTCAAAAGCTCCGGGAACCCTGACGATATCAATATCCTCGTCACTGGCCCCGGATCTTAACAGTCCATCCAAAGCCCCTTCAAGAAGTCTTTCGGTGATAAAGTCATTAAAACGGCTGACAACAAGCGCAAATTTTTTTCCCTCGGCAAGAAGCTTGGCTTCAATAATTTTTGGCATATAACTTTCCTCCTGTTTTAGTTGCCTGAATCTTGCAATATACCGGCGGTAATTAGGAATTAGAAAATAGATAACCGCAAATGTAATTAGAAGATGAGAAGGTCGCGGAAAACAGGAAATTAAGAAAGTTAGAAAATCAGAAGGTCGAAGGTTCTGAGACATGCCAACCTTCTTACTTTCTTATTTTTCAAAATATTTGTATTTATCCTTGGTTTCCCTTATCCTCTTTCCTCTTTTCTCTTTGCTTTTTCTGGTTTAATTGCTACGACACAGTATCGACATTTATCAGGTGTCCCATTTTAAGTTGTTTACATTTCAAATACCGCCGATTGTATTCATTGGGTTCTGTTTCGATTTCCATCTGCTCAACAATTTTGAGGCCATACCCATCAAGTCCGACCATTTTCTTGGGATTATTGGTTAGGAGCCTCATGTTTTTCACGCCAAGATCCACCAGGATTTGCGCACCAATTCCGTAATTTCTAAGGTCTGGCTGGAATCCAAGCCTCTCATTCGCCTCAACCGTATCGAGGCCCTGATCCTGAAGGGCATAGGCTTTTATTTTATTAACAAGCCCAATGCCGCGTCCTTCTTGCCGAATATAAAGAAGCACTCCAGCGCCATCCTGGTCGATCATTTCCATTGCCGTCTGCAACTGATCGCCGCAGTCACATCGAAGGGAACCGAAAATATCCCCTGTGAGACACTCAGAGTGAACTCTGACAAGAACCGGTTTTTCAGGATCAATATTTCCCTTAACCAAAGCGATATGCAATAAATCATCCACATCATTTTCATACACAACGGCTTTGAATTCTCCTGCAATTGAAGTGGGGACAATTGTTTCCGCCGATCTTCTCACGAATGACTCTGTACGCATCCGGTATTCTATAAGGTCGGCGATGGTGCATATGCCGATACCATGCTTTTCACTGAATTTTTCAAGCGCCGGCATTCTGGCCATAGATCCGTCTTCATCCATGATTTCACATATTACTCCGGCAGGCTTTAAGCCGGATAGACGTCCCAGATCGATCGACCCTTCTGTCTGCCCGGCACGCACCATCACCCCTCCATTCCTGCCGCGTAAGGGAAATACATGACCGGGCCTAACGAGATCGGTGGGTTGGGCATCGTCCGATACAGCCGTAAGGATTGTTGTGGCACGATCCGCTGCAGAAATGCCGGTTGTTACGCCGCACCGGGCTTCGATGGAAACCGTAAAACCGGTTTGAAACGTAGAGGTATTGTGCTCGACCATCAACGGAAGGTTGAGG
>Ga0316194_10001394_pt1 | contig 16666 bp, 19 predicted proteins | sample CroRivsedime1_MG_FD_204936 | JGI IMG/M metagenome (GOLD analysis project Ga0316194, IMG submission 204936) | Coastal sediment microbial communities from Maine, United States - Cross River sediment 1 | ecosystem: Environmental > Aquatic > Marine > Coastal > Sediment | place: USA: Maine...
TCGAGGCCATTATCCAGCGGATTAAACGGGCGTTAAACTTGCCTGATGCGTGGGACGAATCAGGGAAAAAGTAAATCCGACAGGCTCCTAGATACCGCTTTCAATCCATTTGCGGATACGGTTGGAGTCGCCGAAGGGAGTCAGTTTGCCGTAGGAGTTGAGTAGTACGATAGTGAGTGGTTGATCGGCAATCTCTGTTTGCATTACCAGGCAACGTCCAGCCTCGTTGAGATAGCCGGTCTTGCTCAGCTGGATGTGCCAGGCCTCATTTTTCAGCAGGCGGTTGGTGTTGTTGAAACGTAGTTCACCGCGCCCCTTGTAGGGGTAGACACTGGCTGAGGTGGTCGTGGTTGCCTTGCGAATCTGCGGGTAGCTCATGGCGGCATGCACCATCTTTCCCAAATCCCTGGGGGATGCCACATTTCCGGCATCCAGGCCGGCAGCATCGATAAAGTGACTGGAATGCATGCCAAGCGAGTCGGCCTTTTTGTTCATGGCCTCGACGAATGCCGCCTTGCCTTGTGGCCAGGTGCGGGCGAGGGCCGCGGCAGCCCTGTTCTCGGAGGACATCAATGCCAGCTGCAACATTTGTCCGCGCGTCAGGGTGGCTCCATATTGCAGACGGGAACCGGTCAGCTGGATGAGGTCACGGTCTTCCTTGGTGATGGTGATCTTCTCCTGCAGGTCCAGATCACTATCGAGGATAACCATGGCGGTCATCAGCTTGGTGATCGAGGCGATAGGTTGTGCTTCGCTGACCTGCTTGGCGTAGACGGCCTCACCTTGCTGGTCGAGTACCAGCACCGCACTCGATTTGAGTTGCAGTTTTTTAGGGTTCAGTGATTCCCAGGGTGAGTGTGCGGCGGCTTGTCCGCCGGCCGGGTCGGTTTCCAGTTTTGCCAGCTGCGTGGCTTTGTCCGCGGCCAGGCTGGTGGCGGCGAACAGGGTGAGTGACAGATAGCAGGGCAGCAATAGCTTTTTCATAATCCACATCACCTTTGTTTGATATGGGTGCGTACTTTGACCGAATCGGGTCCTGAATGCAATTAGAAGTTTATCGAGCATGTGGCCGCAAGTCTGTGTCTGCTCTCCCGTTTTGCGGGGTTGAACGTGTCATTTGGAGCGGCGAGGGTGCTGTTTCGCCCGGGTGATGTTGAATGCGTGGCCCCGGTTGTGATGCAATGAGCGGGTATGCACAAGCTGAAACAACAACTACAACAGCTGGCAGTCACTCTTTCAGGCCTGAGTGTACTTATCGCCTGCACCGTTCAACCTGCTCGTATTCCGTCCGGCAGCATCCCCATGCCTGCTACACCGAGCGTGCTCGTGGAGGAACATGTTGACGAGGTGATCGATGAACTGAGTGAAGATTACGTGCTTGATGACAGCAGCCAGGAGTACTATGAATTGCTGCACCTGTTTGCGCAGCTGGCGGTGGCAGCGGGCACATCTCCCGATGACTGGCAGGTTTATCTGTTTGATGCGCCTGATATTGTCGATGTGCGTGCAATCCAGGGCAACACCATCCTGCTCTGGTCGGGTATCTTTGACGTGGTCGGTGATGAGGATGAACTCGCCGGCCTGCTGGCCTGTGAAATCGCCCACGGACTGGCGCGCCACACCGATCCGGTTGAATTCAACCTGGGTTCGGAGCTGATATTTGGCGTAACCGATATTGCCGCCAGTCTCGGTATCATGCTCCTCACGCAGGGTGTCGTGGCCGTCAGTGGCCCCGGTATGACGCGCTGGTTGTATGTTGAAGCGGCCGATCTCGATGAGCTGGATCGCGTATATGATGAGCAGCAGGTCGAGGAGATGGCTGAAATCGCGCTGCTGATCCTTGCGAGTTCGGAGTATGCGCCTGCGGGGCTGCTGCAGTTCTGGCGGCGTGCAGAGTCGGACCCCGGGTTGAGCGCCCGTCTGCAGCGTCTGAGCCGTGATTTATCAGCCGGGGAGCACGTCGCGGTACTGGAATCGGCCATGATGGTATTACCTGCTGACGATCATGAGCCTGTCCCGGACGATGAACTTGCCAGTCTGTCCATCGATTAGCACAGCACAAGCCAAACGCGGGTAACCCGGCTAGAGGCGTGCTAACTGATTACAGTCCCTGGCTCTGGATCAGTGTCCATTGCATTAACTGGGCGATCATGGCCTCCGCATCGCGTTCCTGGTGACGCTTCCTCAGCCATTCAACGGCCCATCGATGACCCCATGCACTGGCATTGCTATCACTCGGGTTGAGTGGCACCTGCCGCGTGCTGGCGAGATACAGAAACAGTGGCCGGGCGAGGCCGTGTACCGTGGCGACCATCCTGTCGGGATAACGCCACCTGCACAGGCCGCGTGTTGTGTAGCGGTCCGGGATGCTGCGTCGCCGGATGGGGCGTGGCGGGATACGCCCCCAGTTGCTTTCCTCGGCCGGGTAGTCATTGCCCTGCCAGACATTCACCTTGATGCGGTATTTGTGCTGTGGCAACGGTGGATTGCTGGCCGTGGCTGTATCACGTGGCTTCCAGCAGGTGCTCAGTGTGACGGGCGGGCACTCGCCACTGAGTTGTGACTGGTGCTGTGTCGTTGTCATCGGATAGAGGCGCACCCAGTCGAGTAACCGCAGGTCATAGCCGGACAGTTTTTCGCGCACGAACACGACGGCCGCTTCTGCATCGGTCCTGTCGGTGACGGAGAATGCGCTATGTCCCATAATCAGAATAGTAGGTGAGCGCCTGTGTTTTAACCAGTGATGGCGTGGCGGGATGCTCTGTTAACTGTTTAATATTGAGGTATAGTGTTTCGATATTCCTGTTGCAGATTCAGATACTGAAAGCGTGGCACCCTGTGGGTGCAATGCCCCTGCAACGGTATAGCGTTATTTATATAAACGGAAGCGCAGCGCAAGGTGCTGCAATAGCATGTCACAAGGTGGTAATCATGAACGACGGTGTGTTTGGGCGGCTTGCAAAAATCAGTAACAGTGCTACTTACTGGGTGTTGCTGGTTGTGATTGGCCTGTGTTTCGAGGGTGTTGCACTTTATTATCAATACATACAGGAGCTGCAGCCCTGCGTGTTATGCATACAGGTGCGTATCTGGGTGATGGCTTTGATTTTTGTATCACTGGCAGCCATCTGGATGCGGCGCAACGCGCTCATGAACCTGCTGGCACATATGCTGACCGTTGTGATTGCCATTGGCATGCTGGAGCGGTCTTACCAGTTGCTGGGTACAGAGCGCGGCTTTACTTTCAGTGATTGTGGCCTTGATCTCGGTATGCCGGCATGGTTCGCCCTCGATAGCTGGTTTCCGGCCATGTTCAAGGTGCAGACCTCCTGTGGCTACACACCGGAGTTGCTGTTCGGCATTACCATGGCAGAGGCGCTGATCGTGTGGTCTGCCGTATTCCTGCTTTGGAGCGCCGGCATGGTTGTATCCGTGTTGCTGGGTTTCCAGTCTGGCCAGGATGCCAATCGGCTAGCGTAAATATTTTCCCTCACGTTGCAGCGCCGATTTCAGAGTGCCTGCCAGGGATCCTGTCGGCATTCCAGTAGCTTACGCAGCTTACCCCTGTGCTGGCCACTGTTGGCGCGTGCCGGTTGAACGTATCCGGCCAAATTTCCCTAAAGCTATCCCGACGCCCCGCGATACCCTGTATACACCTTTAAACAGGCTGTCTCGTGGCGGGCAGCCGACTCTTCCGGGGAGTCATGCAACCATGAACAATGATCAATCCATACTCAGGCGTCTCGGGCTCAACGAACACCGCAAGGCAAGGAACTTGCTGCTGAAGCCCGTGCTGCAGCTGAAACTGGCCGTCTATGCCCTGATGCTGTCGCTGGGTTTCATGTTGCTCACCGTCTTGTTTGGCAAGTTGTACTTCGAACAAACCTATATCACGCTGGTCGAGAATACGACCCAGGCTGAATATGTGCAGGCCATCCTCAACCAGCAGCTGCACGACTTCAAATCCATGTCCCTGCTGTTGCTGGCGGGATACATCGTGTCGATGGTGGTGCTGGTTACGGTGTATACCCATCGCATGATCGGACCGACCCTGCCGATCATGCGCCATGTCAAGGCATTGAGAGATGGCTTCTACAGCCATCGGGTAAAACTTCGTCGTTATGACTGTTTTCAGGAACTGGCCGATGAGTTGAATGCGCTGGCTGAACGACTCGAAAAACCAGAAAAATAATCCCCCGGCGCCGCACACTGTGTGGCGCATTTACAGGGTCAACACAATCTTGCCCTGTACATGACCTGCCTCGATTAAGCGGTGCGCCCTGGCGGCGTCTGCAAGCGGCAGGGTCATGGATATTCCTGCCTTAAGCGTTCCGTCTGCAACCAGTTCTGCACAGCGATTCAGGATATCACCCTGGTGTTTGCGTGCGTCGGGCAGGTCTTGCAGCATCGGCGTCAGCATCAGGGTGAAGTGGATAGCGAGGTTTTTATTGCGGGCGGTTCCCCAGCTGACATCATTCCCCGGGTCCAGCAGTGTGACCACCTGACCATAGACGCATGCCAGTTCAAGACTGTTGCGGAACGTGTCACCGCCAAGGGTATCCAGCACGACATCGACCCCACGTTCCGACGTCCAGTCCCTGATGGCTGCATTTACGTCCTCATCAGTGTACGGGATGATCTTGTCGGCACCGAGTTGCCTGGCGAAGGCCGCCTTTTCCGCTGTGCTCACCGTGGTTGCTACCTGCGCGCCGACCGATTTGGCCAGTTGAATCGCTACATGGCCGACGCCTCCGGCACCGGCGTGGACCAGTACAGTCTGTCCTTCGTTTAGTCCGGCGCGATCGAACAATGCCTCCCACGCGGTAATCAGTACCAGTGGCAGGGCGGCGGCCTCCTCGAAGCCGAGTGCGGCCGGTTTGGCTTCTGCCTCGGACTCGTCCAGCACGGTATACTCGGCGTAATTTCCGGGTGCGCCGCCGAGTCCGCCGTGACAGAACCAGACGGCATCGCCCGGCTGGAAACGCGTCACCGTGTTACCGATCTCTGTTACGATGCCGGCCCCGTCACAGCCTAGGATTGCCGGCAGTGCCTCGGGGTAAAAGATACCGCGACTGCGCAACTTGGTGTCAACGGGATTGACGCCCGCTGCTTTCAGGCGGACCTTGATCTGGCTGCCTGCGGTTATCTCAGGTTCAGGGACCTCGACGACCGCGAGAACATCCTCCGCCGGTCCGGGTGCTGTCATGTGAATGGCTTTCATGGGAAAAAATCCGTTGCGACTGGTATAGAATGCACAGTCTGACATGACACTGGCCAGCCGATAACCCTGCAATCCGTGAGAAATACTCTATGACGTATTCGTTGACTGCACTGAAAGACATTATTATACCTGCTGCGCAGGAGGAGTTGTTGCCGCGTTTTGCCCGGGTAGAGCGCCAGCACAAGCGTGATGGCAGCGTACTCACCGAGGCGGATCTTGCAGTGCAGTCCCGTATTGCCGCACAGCTACTGCAGCAGTGGCCGGAAACGGTGTTTCTTGGCGAAGAAATGACGGTCGCCGAACAGACCGAACTGCTGGCCAGTGGCCAACCGGTATGGTGCCTCGATCCGTTGGATGGCACCAGTAACTTTGCCGCCGGCATTCCCTATTTCTCTGTGTCGCTGGCCTTGTTGCAGCAGGGTGAGGTATTGCTTGGGATAGTCTATGACCCCGTGCGTGATGAATGTTTTACTGCCAGTCGTGAGCAGGGTGCGCGGTTGAATGATGGTCCATTGCAGGTTACACAAACCGGGCTTGAACTCGGCCAGACGACCGCGCTTATCGATTTCAAGCGTCTTGACAAGGCGCTTGCCACCCGCCTGGTGACACAGATACCGTATGCCTCGCAGCGTAGTTTTGGCTCGGTGGCGCTGGACTGGTGCTGGCTGGCAGCCGGGCGTTGTCATCTGTATCTACACGGCCGCTCGAATATCTGGGACTACGCGGCCGGTAATTTTATCTTTGATGCCGCCGGCGGGTATTCGACCACCCTCGACGGTGAAGCCATCTTTACGCACGCATTGACGCCGCGTTCTTCAGTGGCTGCTGTTGATCAGTCACTGTTCGAAGCCTGGAGTGAGTGGTTGGGAATTACGCTCAGGTGATATTTATAATCGGCGCAAGAACGCCTGGATAATCGCGGATGCGATCCGCTCCTGCAACTGGGTCTGGTGGCGTAGCAGCACCTCGCAAGGCGCTCTACGCTGCGCAGCCGACCCAGAAGGTCATGTCCTTGTCGAGAAACTCCTGCCATGACATGTAGTGGGTACCGTCGCAGGAGAATGTCAGACTCACCAGGCCATTAAAAATATTGATCGAGGACGATCGCAGGTACAGCGTTTCATCGGCCATGCGTAGTTGCCGCATACCGTTTAATACCTTGACGACATCCTTGCGTGGAATAACCGCTTCCTCCGGGTAAGGCGTTCGTGGATATAAAAGACAGATATCCGGGTCACTCAGTGCCTCGTGGTCAAGGATGCGGTAGCGATACGGGTCCTCCATGAACCAGACGGTGGTACGGCTGCTGGAGAAGTGAATCACCGCCTGGAACAGGCCGCGATCGGTAAACAGTTCTTTAAGGATGGCGCAGGCCGGTTCCATATTCCGGTCCATCACACTCTCGGTGCGATGTTGCTGGAATACCGTGCCACGGATTGACGGGTCGCCCTTGATCTGTCGCCAGTCAGCAGGTTCTTGATAGCGCTCGGCCGTGGCAGGCAGGTCGCGCAGGTCAAAGTCGGCGCCGATAAACCCAAGCATTTCGTCGTCGCGGCGCACGACTTGCAGGGCCGTCAGTGATGGCCGGTTAACCCGCAGACTGAGATAGGCATCGGAAAGCAGAAACCCCCACGGCGGTACCGACTCGCGCATATACGGACGACCGGAGCGGTCGCGACCGAAGTGCTCGGGTAGCAGTCCGCCGAGACCAACATTGTCGCTGATCTGGATGCCGTTGGCGTCCATGGCATACAGAAACAGACAATGCGGTACGGAACGGAATCCGTCAGTCAGAACGATGTCCAGGTCCTCGCGCGAACCCCACACGTTGGCACACTGCTGTGCCAGATCGGCGAGTGGAGGCGACAGCATACCGGCCAGCGCGACACGCTGATCATGTATGGCTGTCTTCAGTATCTCGTTCATGCGCGTCAGTGTATACGTAGTTGTATTACAGCGCTATGACCGTGATATTAATATTTTGTTCGCGGTCATTCCACACTTGGCTCGCGGCGCGCTATCCCTGGCAGCGGTGTAAACGGGCCCAGTGGTTCGCGCCGCCACCAGTTGCCGCTTTGTTCGCGTTGTTCACGGTCGGTGAAATGGTACTCCCATGCGCTAACGCGAAGGTAACGCGGCGCTTCATCAGCAAAGGGATTGTGCTGCAGCAGTGTCGTTACGGTGGGGGAGTTCTCCAGCAGTGCCTCGAGGAAATAGCCAAACCAGGGAAGATGACGCGGGTGCAGTGTCACGAACCACATCTGCCAGTCAAGGCGTGGCTGGTGCGGGATGATGAACTGCGGGCGCTGCTCGAGTTGATCCGGCTTGTATTTGAAATGATACGTTTGCCAGTCGAGGCCGTCATGTGAGCCTTGCACCTGCAGCTCTATCCGCCGTGTCGTCATGGTCGGAAACACATGGTACGCGTTGGTGATGCTGTAGGCAGACGACAATCTCATCGTGTCGCCTATCCAGCCGGGTATGCGTTCACCGGTTGCCACTTCGTAGGTCTTCAGGGTACCGATGCTGAGGACAAAAGCCGCGAGGATAGCGACGGCATATTGCTTGATGGGGTGGGCGCGAACTGTGGTTGATGCTCTCCATCCCAATAGTGCCGGCAAGCGTCCGGGCAGCACGCGGCGCAGGGCCCTGTCATCGAACAGGAACAGGCACAGGATGATGGTCAGAAAATTGATCCAGTTGTGATTGCTGGTGAGGATGATGAGTACCTGCCAGAAAATGGTGATCCAGGCGGCAGCAAAGCGCCAGCGCCGCGGCAAAAACATCATGAAGGGCACCAGGATTTCAATGACGAGTGTGGCAACGGTACCAAAGCGCAGCAGCCACTCCGGTAACTGGTGTACATACCAGGCAATCGGGTTGGGTAATGGCTGCACCTCGAAATAGGTATCCAGTGCCGTCAAATTGGCCCACTGCAGGTCGCCGCTGGAGAGTTTGGAAATGCCCGACATGAAACGCAGCCGAAACAGCAACCAGCGGAACAGCAGAATGACGACCCGCGACTGCGGTGTCAGGAAAATGGCCAGAAACCCGGTTTCCAGCAACAGGGCGTCCCACTGAAAGTTCAGAAACGGGTAGCAGGCGTAGAACAGCGACAGGTACAGGACATACGCGACAATGAGCGCCGGCCGCGAGTAGCGCTGCAACATTATGAATAAAGCGGCGATACAGCCGGCGATGGCGGCGCCGTTCAAGGCGGCATCACTGGCATTCAGCCAGAACAATGTCGGCAGCCTGAAATAGCGGTCGTAACCGAAGTCGGTGCTGAACTCCAGCAGCCGTTCGCCGATGGGCAGAATACCCTGGCTGCCTGCCAGCGCTTCGACCTGGAGAGCAATTGAGGCAAAGGCGATCAGATAGATGACGCCCAGCAGGCGCAGGAATACTGCCGAGACCAGGCGATAGCCATTATCCATGTCTGCGCTCATCTGTACCTAGCATAGTCGAGATGGCGGCAATATTTAAGCTGGCCGAAGTGAAATGATAATGCTTTAATGCCGTTTTCGAAATTCGCCGATGCCATGTTCGTTGACCCCATCAACCAGACACAGCAGGATCAGGTTGTCACCGCGACCCGTGAATGTATTCGGCGTGCGGAACGGTTGTTCGAACGTGAGTTCCCGCTGCCGCGTATCCGTTTTGATCTGAGCGGCCGCATCGCCGGGATGTTCCGGGTGCGCCGGCAGCAGCAGGAGATCCGCTACAACCCGTATCTGTTTGGTAAATATTTTGACGACAATCTCGCCAACACGGTGCCGCACGAGGTCGCACACTATCTGGTGTCTGAATTGTACGGATGGCGCAAGGTTCGACCTCACGGTGCGGAATGGAAAGCTATCATGTGCCGGCTGGGTGCCGAGCCGACAGTGACCTGCCGCTACGACCTGAGTGGCGTGCCGCAGCGGCGCCAGCGGCGCTTTAACTATTCATGTGAGTGTACTACCCATGCACTCAGTGCCGTCAGGCACAACCGCGTGCAACGCGGGCAGGGCCATTACACCTGCAGGCAATGCCGACAGCCGCTGGTCTATAGCGTTTGATGTTCTTATCGTAAATTGAGAACCTTTTGTGCGGCCACTGGAAGATCAGCCGCAGCACTTTTTATATTTCTTGCCACTGCCGCAGGGGCAGGGTTCGTTTCTGCCAATCTTGGGTGCGTCACGCCGCACCTGTCCGGGGCTGACCATCTTGCCATCGAAGAAATACCAGACGCCGTTGCTCTTGCGGAACTCGGCAAGTTCGTGATGCTCGAGCTTTTCACCCTTGCGGCGGTAATGCGCCTTGAACTCAACCGTCCCGGTGCTGTCCGTTTCCGGGTTGCCGGTGACATTGATTATTTCCAGACCGGTCCAGTCGGATTCCTGTGCCCAGGTGGTGGCGCCTGCCTCGTCGTAATCGTTGCGCTGGCCCGGATGCAGTGTGTCCAGCAGATACGGCATTTCTACCATGGCAAAGGCAGAATAGCGTGCGCGCATCAGGGCTTCCGGGCCGTGTGCAGGGCGAGTACCCTTGATCAGGGGTTCGCAACATGTGTCATAGTTCAGACCTGACTGGCAGGGGCAGGCAATAGCGTCATTCATAGGGGATCCTGTCGGGAACAATTATGCGTTGCTGTAGTTTAAATCACTGCAGCACTTGTAGGTAGCCAACAGGGATTTTAATGGCGTTATTCAATTTGTCCAGACAGCCTGCGGCGGGAAATGAAAATAACTGACGAGCAACGGGATGTCTTGATCCTGACATGGCAGCAGAAAGCCCGCCGTGCCGGGAAAAAGAAAAAGCCGCGTAACCTCTATGTCATTACGCTGGATCCGGAAGTGCTGTGGCGCCGGGAATTTCGTCAAGAGAACCCCGGCTACATCGAGGGGATGCCGTGCGTGTACGTCGGCATGACCATCCATGAACCCGGTGACCGCTACCAGCAGCACAAGGTCGGATACAGAAGCAGCAAATACCCGCGAAACTACGGTATCGAACTGGCACAGGAGCTGATCGACGGCTTTGACGGCACGGGGCTCAGCGATGAGCAGCAGGAAGCGGCTCTGGCGGAGTGGCTGCGCGGGCAGGGCATGGCGGTATGGCAAAACTGAGCATGCAGACACTGCCGATCGATACGCTGTTGCCTGAACTGCGTCGGACACTCACACAGCACTGCAATGCCGTTCTGCAGGCGGCACCCGGTGCCGGCAAGACCACGCGTGTGCCGCTGGCCCTGCTGGATGCGCCGTGGCTGCAGAACAGGAAAATCATCATGCTGGAACCGCGCCGGCTGGCTGCCCGTGCCGCGGCACGCTACATGGCAAACTCGCTTGGGGAACGCGTCGGTGAGACGGTCGGATATCGTGTGCACCTTGAAAACAGGGTGGGGCCGGCGACACGTGTTGAGGTGGTGACCGAGGGCATCCTTGCACGCATGTTGCAACAGGACCCGTCGCTTGAAGCGGTCGGCCTGGTGATATTCGATGAATTTCATGAACGCAGCCTGGCGGGCGATCTGGGGCTGGCGTTGTGCCTCGATAGCCAGTCGGCATTGCGCGAAGAGCTGCGCTTGTTGCTGATGTCTGCCACGCTGGATGGTGACGCAGTTACACAGTTGCTGGGTGATGCGCCGCTGCTGAGCAGTGCCGGGCGCAGTTTCCCGGTGACGCAACATTACCGGCCCGTACGGGCGCATTTTGTTCGTGAGCGCCGCACATTCTGTCATGAAGTCGCAGTCCAGGTGCTGGCTGCACTGCGTGACGAGGAGGGCAGCATCCTGGTGTTCCTGCCGGGTGCCGGCGAGATACGGCAGTTGCAAGTGCTGTTACAGGCAGCGCCGCTGGATGAGTCCGTGTTGCTGGCACCGCTGTATGGCCAACTGTCTGCACGGGCGCAGGATGCCGCCATCCAGCCGGCAGCCGCGGGCAGCCGCAAGGTGGTGCTGGCAACCGCGATTGCCGAGACCAGCCTGACCATTGAAGGTATTCGCGTGGTGATCGATGCCGGTCTGACGCGACAGCTGCGTTTTGATCCCAATACGGGGCTGAGCCAGCTGGTGACCGTGCCGGTATCGCAGGCATCGGCCGAACAGCGTTGCGGTCGTGCCGGTCGCCTGCAGGAGGGCGTCTGTTACCGCCTGTGGGCGCAACAGCAGACGCTGCTGGCGCAATCGACACCGGAAATTCTGCAGGCCGACCTGACGCCACTGGTGCTGGAGCTGGCACAGTGGGGGGTACGTGATGTGACGCAGCTGTGCTGGCTGGATGAACCGCCTGCCGCACACCTGGCGCAGGCCACTGAGTTGCTGCAGCAGCTCGGTGCGCTCGATACGGTGGCCCGCATCACATCACATGGCCGCGACATGGTGCGCTTCGGTACGCATCCCCGGCTGGCGCACATGATGCTAAATGGCAAGTCACTGGGTGTTGCTGCGCTGGCCTGTGAGCTGGCGGCGTTGCTGGGTGAGCGTGATCCACTGGCGGCAGCGGCTGGACGTGATGCAGATATCACGTTGCGGGTTGAGTTGCTGCGGAAAATCCGCAAGGCATCCGCGGCCAGTGACGGGCTGCTGCGACAGATTCGTGCCACTGCGGCACAGTGGCAGCGGCAGCTTCGCTGCGAGCCGCATCCGCAAGACCATTCCGACCTGTCGATGGCCGGCGTGTTGCTGGCCTTTGCCTATCCGGATCGCATTGCGCGGCGACGAGCGGGCAGTGATAACCGTTTTATCATGAGTAATGGCCGCGGTGCACTGTTCGTCGAGGCGGAACCCATGGCGGCCGAGGACATGATCGTGGCGGCGCATCTCGACGGCAGTCGCGAGGCGCGTATCTTTCTGGCCGCAGCTGTACAGGGTGAACAGCTGCGTGACACACATGCCGCACTGCTGACAACCGCGACGCACGTCGACTGGGATGAACGCGAGGGCTGCGTGCAGGCACGACGACAGGTACGGTTGGGTGAAGTGGTGCTTGATGATGAACCGTGGAAAGAGGCCGATCCAGAGGCCGTGGCGCAGGCTTTGCTGACCGGATTACGCAAGCAGGGGGGCGCGGCGCTGCCATGGGATGGTGCATCGCGCGAGTTACAGGCACGCCTGTGTTTTATGCAGGGCCTGGAGCCTGAGTGCTGGCCGGATGTCAGTGATACGGCATTGATGGCGACACTGGAGTCATGGTTGCTGCCCTATATAACGGGCATGTCGCGGCTGGCGCATTTGAAGCGTCTGGATTTGCCTGCCATCCTGCAGGCACAGCTCGATTGGCCGGCACGGCAACGACTGGATGAACAGGCGCCCACGCACCTGCGGGTGCCTAGTGGCTCGCGGGTGCGGCTGGATTACAGCCAGGCGACGCCGGTACTGGCGGTGCGACTGCAGGAAATGTTTGGTCTGACGGAGACACCGTGTATTGCCGCTGGACGCGTACCGGTGTTGCTGCACCTGTTATCACCGGCGCGACGGCCGGTACAGATTACACAGGATCTCGCCGCCTTCTGGCAAGGCAGTTATCATGACGTCAGAAAGGAAATGAAGGGGCGCTATCCGAAACATCACTGGCCGGATGACCCGTTAGTGGCGCAGGCCACCACACGGACCCGACGCAAGCCGGCGAACTAGCGGTGTGAATGGTATGAGCTTTGAAAGGTGACTGCATGGGGACAATCAAGCGCTTTCAGCCCGAGACCGAGACTTACATCGAGGAAGGGTGTTATATCGTGGAACTGCAGAATAGCGCAGCGGATGCCGACTGCTCGATTGCGCGCGCCCGTGTGGCACCGGGTGCGACCACCCGGCTGCATTGTCTCAACGGCATCCTTGAGCGTTACGTCATTCTCGAGGGACAGGGGGAGGTGATTATCGGCGACCAGCCGCCGCAGTCAGTGCATGAGCTGGATGTCGTCAATATCCCGGCCGGTGTGCCCCAAAGTATTTGCAATACGGGTCATGCAGACCTGATATTCTTGTGCATCTGTACGCCGCGTTTTGTTACGGAGAAATACCAGGATCTTGGCCAGTAGGGATTATTTACAGTGAAGCAGCCAGATATACGCAGGGCAGACACGGTCGTGGTGCTCGATTTTGAAACCACCGGCATGTCGCCACAGCAGGGTGACCGCACCATCGAGGTGGGCGCCGTCAGGCTCGAGGCCGGGCAGGTAACGGGTCGTTTTCAGTCACTCATGAACCCCGGGATCCGCATCAATTCATTCATCGAAAACTTCACCGGTATCAGTAATGACATGGTTCGTGATGCACCGTGCTGTGAGTCTGTCATGAACGAGTTCGCGGAGTTTATCGGCCAGCATGACCTGGTGGCACACAATGCCTCGTTTGATCGCCGCTTTCTCGATGCCGAGTTCGGCCGTATCGGGCATGGCTACAGCGGGGGCTTTGCCTGTTCCATGCTGGCTGCACGCCGTGTCTACCCGGATGCACCCAACCACAAGCTCGGTACCCTGGTCGAGTACCGGGATATTCCCACGGACGGCACCTTCCACCGCGCCCTGGCCGATGCTGAAATGACAGTCGGCCTCTGGCTCGGTATGCTCGAAGAACTGCGTGAGCGCTATGCCCTTGAACAGATAGCGTTTCCCGTGATGCAGGCGCTGACGCGGGTGCCTCGCACTGCCGTGGATGGTTTCATGGGCAGTGAACAGCGCTGCAGGTCACGCCGGGCATAAGGTCCCAGACACCGATTGAGAAGACACAAACGCTTATGAACTATGATGTAATCGACGCGCGCATTTCCCCTGCAGGACGCATGGAGGTACTCTCCAAGGTCGAGGTGAATGAACTGCTCGACACCAGCCAGGGTGGCTTGTACAAGCTGTTTCGCAATTGCTCCCTTGCGGTACTCAACAGCGGCAGTCAACTGGATGATGGCAAGGAACTGCTGGAGCGCTACCGGTCATTCGATATCCGTGTTATCCAGAAGGAGCGCGGCATCAAGCTGGAGGTGACTGGCGCACCGGCTCACGCCTTTGTCGATGGCAAAATGATCAAGGGGATTACCGAGCACCTGTTTGCGGTGTTGCGTGATGTCATCTATGTCAGCGACAAGATCAGGAACAACCCCCAGTTTGACCTGGACAGTTCAGCGGGTGTCACCAACGCGGTATTTCATATCCTGCGTAACGCCAGCATTCTGCAACCCATGACCCATCCGAACATGGTGGTCTGCTGGGGCGGACATTCGATATCGCGTGATGAATATGATTACACCAAGGAAGTCGGCTATCGGCTCGGCCTGCGGGGCGAGAATATCTGCACCGGTTGCGGTCCGGGGGCGATGAAAGGTCCGATGAAGGGGGCGGCCATTGGCCATGCAAAACAGCGCAACAGTGACGGGCAGTACCTGGGTATTACCGAGCCCGGCATCATTGCCGCTGAATCACCCAACCCGATAGTGAATGCGCTGGTGATCATGCCGGATATCGAGAAGCGCCTGGAGGCGTTCGTGCGTGCCGGCCACGGTATCGTGGTGTTTCCCGGCGGCGCCGGTACCGCGGAGGAAATCCTCTATATACTGGGGATTCTGTTGCACCCGGATAACAGTGATAAACCCTTTCCACTGATCCTGACGGGACCCGCATCTGCCGAAGATTATTTCAGGCAGGTTAACCAGTTTATCGCCGATACCCTGGGTATCGAGGCGCAACAGCGCTACAAGATCATTATCGATGATCCCGACCGGGTGTCACGGGAAATGCACGCCGGTCTCAGGCAGGTGCGCGACTATCGTACCGAGCATGGTGATGCCTATTACTTCAACTGGTTGCTGAAGATCGATCCGGAATTCCAGAAGCCCTTTGAGCCCACGCATGAAAACATGCGTAACCTTGAATTGCGCCAGGACCAGCCACGCCATTCGCTGGCCGCAAACCTGCGACGCGCATTTTCGGGCGTGGTGGCCGGCAATGTGAAAGATGAAGGCATCCGCGCGATTGAAAAACATGGCCTCTTCGAGATCCGCGGTGACGCCGGCATCATGGGGCCGATGGATGCCTTGCTGGCCTCGTTTGTCGAGCAGCAACGCATGAAATTACCTGGCAAGGAATACGTTCCCTGTTACCGGATTATCAGGTAGCGTTCTGTCTGCAGCCCTTCATTCCACTCCAATGACCATGAGCGTGATACATCAACCGGATAAACAGCGTTTTGTGTCAGAGCGGGACGGCCAGGAGTCCGTGCTGGAGTACCGGCTATTGCCGGATCAGGGTATCGATTTTACCCGCACCTTCGTTCCCGTTGCGCTCCGTGGTCACGGTATCGCCGAGAAACTCGTGCGTACCGGCCTTGACTGGGCGCGGTCACAGGGCTTTGAAATAACGTCCAGTTGCTGGTACGTCAGCCGCTTTCTGAAGCGCCGGAAACAGCGCTGAATACACTGATCGGATGGGTGACCAGATAGCGCCTCAAAGTGGTCTTTACCGATTTCCGTGCTGGCGTGATCCTCGTCATGAATCGCCCGTCTGGATTCATGCTAGCATAAGGCTGCAATTTCGTTAACGACATGAATGGGAGTGAAGCAATGGTTTTAAATCGACTTTGGACCAGCCTTGTAGTGGGGGTTTTGATCGCAGGGTTTACCGGTCTGGCTCGTGCTGAAGGGGAATCGGTGAAAATAATGATGCCCTGGGACGGTGAGGGAACCGTCTATACGATTGGCGTTGACAAGCTGCTCTTTATGGGTGAGTTTGAAGGGATTATGTATGTCGAGAGTAAAGGGGGTGAGCTGGATGCCGCCTATGCCACCTGTCCTGCCAGTCAGCATATCGATATAAAGAACAAGCAAGCAAAGGCCAGCGGTTTCTGCACCATTACCGTATCCAGTGAAGACGTGGTGTTTGCTGAATGGGATTGCCAGGGCAAGGTCGGTGCCTGCGAGGGTAAATTGTCCCTGACCGGTGGTACCGGGCGTTTCGTCGGTGTCACCGGCTCCAGTGAAATGATTGTTCGCTCGGTTCTCAATACCCTGGTCACCGGCATGGGTAACGGTGATGCCATGCGTTCAGCAACCGGTCTGGCCATCTTTCCGAAGCTGACCTACACGCTTGCGAAAGCAAAGTAAAACAAGTGAATTGAAATGATTCTGGAGGTTTGGAAATGAAACAGGCAAGTCGACGCTTCATACTTGTAAACGCTTTGCTGCTGTGTGTGGTGCAAACGGCCCAGGCAAGATCCATCAGTTGCGGGGTGCATGTTATCCAGGATGGCGAACGCAACAGCGCCACCAAGTATGAAGTGCTAAAGAAATGCGGTGAACCGAAGTACCGTGAAGGAAACTCGTGGATTTATTCCCAGGGAGGCCGTGATATCGAGGTCTTTTTCAAGGACGGCAAGGTGGAAACCATCAGGTAGCGGCTCAATCCACAGTTTGAATCATGCACAGACATCGGGGCCGACCTTTACCGGCCCAGATGTCGTTTCCAGACAGGACTTCT
>Ga0316194_10001397_pt1 | contig 16652 bp, 12 predicted proteins | sample CroRivsedime1_MG_FD_204936 | JGI IMG/M metagenome (GOLD analysis project Ga0316194, IMG submission 204936) | Coastal sediment microbial communities from Maine, United States - Cross River sediment 1 | ecosystem: Environmental > Aquatic > Marine > Coastal > Sediment | place: USA: Maine...
AATTAAATCATCCGTCCGGGGAATGGAGCATATTGCAGCCAGATTCTATTTATGGGAGAACAATCTCGTCACTTATAAGAAAGAATACGGTACCTTTAATATCGTTGCCGGCCATCCTGCTGATCGCTATTTGGAAAAAACCATCCTTGCCGAGGGAAGATTAATTAATGAGATTGACGTCGAACAGTTCCGCAAAGTCGCCACCATCGGCACCCTGGTTCAGGAGCAACTTTTCAGGAATGAATCGGCCCTCGGGAAATACATCAATATCAACGGGGTAGCGTTTAAAGTCGTCGGGGTGCACTTCGACGAGGGATCCGAGCGGCCTTTGCGGTGGCTTTATCTGCCGATTTCAACGGTCCAGAAAGTGTTCGGCGCCGGCAACCGGATCCACTCTTTGATGTTTACTGCCGGCGAGGCAACAATGAAAGAAGGTCTGAAAATGGAACAGCAGGTCCGTGAACGTCTGGCGGCACGGCATAATTTTGACATCGGCGATGAGAAGGCGCTCAGAATATGGAACAGCCTCAAAAGCTATCAAAAATTTGTGAACCTGTTCAGCAGCATCCGGATATTTATCTGGCTGATCGCTGTTGGAACCATTATCGCGGGTATCGTTGGTGTCAGTAACATTATGCTCATTTCCGTAAAAGAAAGGACCCGCGAGCTCGGTATTCGAAAGGCGCTGGGGGCCACGCCGTCGTCTATTATCAATCTGATTTTAACGGAAGCCGTCTTAATTACATCATTCTCGGGCTACATCGGACTGGTTGCCGGTGTGGGCATAATTGAACTGGCATCATCCCATCTACCGGCGGTCGAACTCTTTCAAAACCCCCAGGTAGATTTCAAAGCCGCGATCGGGGCTGTCATTTTGCTGGTTTTAGCGGGTTTGATCGCCGGGTTTATACCGGCCAGAAAAGCCGCCAACATCTTACCGGTGGAGGCCCTGCGAAATGAATGAAAGTAGAACCAATGATTTTTGACAAAGACAATTGGCTGGAAATCGCCGGCACGCTCAGGCAGAATAAACTGCGCTCCTTTTTGACCGCATTCGGTGTGTTCTGGGGCATTTTTATGCTGATCATCATGGTGGCAGCGGGAAACGGCCTTTACAACGGTGCCATGCATGATTTTCAGAGCCTGGCCGCTAACAGCGTTTTTCTCTGGACACAGCCCACCACCCTACCGTTTAAGGGTTTTCCCCGCGGCCGTAAATTCAACTTCGACAATGATGATATCACAGCGCTGCGAAGTCACATTCCCGAAATCGAGCACCTTGCCCCCCGCAATCAACTGGGCGGTTTCAGGCAGGTCACGAATGTCACCAGAGGAACGAAAGATGGTGCATTTAACATTTATGGTGACTACCCGGAAATCGCCCATATTTCACTGATGGACATCGTGGCCGGCCGATTTATCAACCAAATGGATTTAAAGGAAAAACGGAAAGTGGCAGTTATCGGAACCAGAGTTCGTGAAATTTTGTTTGGATCCGATGAGGATCCTATCGGCCAGTATATTCTGGTAAAAGGCGTCTACTTTAAGGTCATCGGCGCGTTTGAATCCCGCAAAGAAGGCGATGAGGCCGATGAGGAAACCCAGACGGTCTTTATCCCGTTTACCACATTTCAGCAGGCGTTTAACTACGGCATCCTGGTGAGTTGGTTTTCGTTGACCGCCCGCAAGGATGTGCCGGCTTCAGAGGTTGAAAAAAAAGCCATTGTGTTTCTGGCCGAACGCCACCAGGTGGCCCCCGATGACGCCCATGCCATCGGTCATTGGAATACCGAAAAAGAGTATAAAAAAATGACCAATTTATTCATCGGCATCAACGCCCTCATATGGTTTGTCGGCACGTGCACGCTCCTAGCCGGAGTCATCGGCGTAAGTAATATCATGCTGTTCGTCGTAAAGGAGCGCACCCGGGAAATTGGCATTAAGCGCGCTATCGGTGCGACACCGTTTGCCGTTATCAGCCAAATTATACTTGAATCGGTTTTGCTGACAACGGTTGCCGGTTATTTTGGCTTGGTTGTCGGTGTCGGCATAACCGAAATGGTAGCAGCCGCCATGAAAGGGGCCGGCGGCGGATCGGAGTTCTTTAAAAACCCGGAAGTAAGTCTCTCGGTGGCGGCAACCGCCCTGGCCGTCCTGATTGTCTCCGGTGCCTTGGCCGGATTGATACCGGCCAAAAGAGCCGTCAGCATCAAGCCGGTCGAGGCCATTCGAAATGAATAACACCTAACCCTGATAAACTGGAAATAAATTGCCACAAAGACACAAAAGGAATCCTTTGGTTAATATTAACTTTTGTTTCTTGGTGGCGAAAATTGTTTGCCCTAAAATAGACAAAATTCGAAATTAAGAAGCTTCGCAAAAACAACGGGCCGAAAAATGAAATTATTTCTTAAATTACTGACCATTTTACTCATTCTGGTTGTCTTCATCGGAACTATTTTCTTTTTGTATAACAAGTCCAAAAAAAAGCCGGTCGTGTTTAAGACCACCACACCCTTTGAAACCAGTATCATCAAAAAGACGGTGGCAACCGGTTCGGTTGTACCCCGCAAAGAAATAGAAATTAAGCCTCAGGTCTCGGGCGTAGTTGAAAAAATTTACGTGGAATCCGGTGATACTGTGGTAAAAGGGACTCTGATCGCCAAGATTCAAATCATCCCGGACATGGTCACGCTAAATAATGCCGAGGCCAGGGTGAAGAAAGCCAGACTCAACCTGAAAGATACAAACAGAGAATGCGAGCGGCGCAAAACGCTGTTTAAAAAAGGCATCATAGCAGAATCCGAATTTCTGCAGTATGAACTTGCTTACAGCAATGCCAAGGAGGAATTGGAGGCTGCTAATAACAACTTGACGTTGATCAGAGAGGGCGTTGCCAAAAAATATGGCGGCACTACGAACACCTTGATCCGTTCTACAATCGAGGGAATGATATTGGACATTCCTGTCGAAGAGGGCAATTTTGTGACGGAGTCCAACCCGTTGAATGCAGGCACGACCATAGCAACGGTAGCGGATATGAAAGAAATGATTTTCAAGGGTAAGGTCGACGAATCCGACGTCGGTAAAATTAACCCCGGGATGGATCTGATCCTTTCCATCGGAGCCATCGAAGAAGAAAAGTTTGATGCCTCCCTGGAATACATCGCACCCAAGGGCGTTGAAGAAAAAGGCGCCATTCAATTTGAGATAAAAGCAAAACTGAAACTGAAGTCGTCGCATTTTATCCGCGCCGGTTACAGCGCCAATGCGGATATCGTACTGGACAAAAAAGATAAGGTCCTGGCCATCAATGAGAGTTTGCTGCAGTTTGAAAGCGAAACCGCCTTTGTAGAAGTTGAAGCTGAGCCGCAGCAATTTGAAAAAAGATACATTGAGCTCGGTCTGTCGGACGGAATCAATATTGAGGTGATTTCAGGTCTAACCGCAGAAGATAAAATAAAAATATGGAACGAGCCCCTGAAGAGGTAAAGAAATCATCTTTTCCTTATTTGTCGGATACCAATATGCACCCGCTTCCCTGGGGTGGAATTCGCCGTCGATTATACCGTCATCAACCCCATTAGAAAAGACAAATGGTATTGTCACATGTGCTGCCGGGACCTTGGGGATTTCCATTAAGGAAACTCTGACAAAAATTAGCCGGGGCTTCGACACACTGTCTAGTATGTTTTAGAGCTTTCAAGCCGTTTTATCCCCTCCTTGCTTGCATGTCGAACATACCCCAAACTAGAGATAACCACCTTAAATTTATATAAATTTAAGTTTAATAATATAATTATCGCTTGCCCTTTTTTAAAATGCGGTATAAAATAAACTTTTGGGTTTTAGCTGATGAATGATGGTCGGAGGTCGAGATGCTCGAATCGAAATATTTAAAAGACAATATTGAAAATATTCAAAAACTTCTAGGTATTTCTGCTCTCAGGAATTTTGAAACGAAAAGCCTTCAAAAACTTCTCAGATTAAGCAGAATCAGGGAATACGAAGACGGCGAAGTAATTATCAAGGAAGGTGACCTGGACCCGTGGCTGTATTTTCTGCTTTCCGGAAAAATACGAATTTCCAAGGAAAGCATGGAAATCAATACCATTGATAAAAAAGGTGAAATTTTCGGCGAGATGCGAATTGTCGATTTTATGAAGCGGTCCGCCTCGGTTACTGCCGTCGGGAAAACCGTTTGCCTTGCCGTTGACACGTCCGCTAAAAATAGGATTTCCGCTCAGGATCCGACGGACGAAAAGTTGGATTTTTTATTGTTGTTATATCGAATATTTGCCGAGTACATGTCGATCCGCCTGAGGGTCACCAATGAGGAACTGATAACCGCTAAAAAGAAAATCAAGCGTTTACTTGCTAAAATATGATTCGAACGAAAACCGTTGCTTTTTCAAAAAATTCAAGTAATATTTTTTTTCATATTCTCACCAAATGCAATCTCAAATGCCGCCATTGTTACATCAATCCCGGGCAGCATGGGAAAAACACCCTGCCGCTGTCCGTGATTACCGCCTGGCTCGCAGCGTTTGCCCGGGACAGCCACTCAAAAAACCTCATTTTTTTAGGGGGTGAGCCGACCCTGCACCCGGATCTGCCGGCGGCAGTTGAATATGCCCGCAATCTGGGTTTTGGCTCAATCACCATTGATACCAACGGATACCTCTTTCACGATATTCTTTCAAAGGTCAAACCCGGCGAAGTGGACTGCTTCAGTTTCAGCCTGGACGGCGCCAGCCGTGAAACCAACGATCGGATTCGGGGTGAAGGCTCGTTCGATACCTGTATTGCCGGCATCCGCAAAGCAAAATCAATGGGCTTTGCCACCAGCTTGATCTTTACGGCTAGCAGCACCAACATTCAGGAAGCGGACAGGCTGCCGTTTTTGCTTAAGGATTTGGGTATTGACAGGTTTTTTTTCCAAATCATCGGGTTACGGGGAAGGTCCGCCAAAGGTAACCAAAACCGGAACCGGTGTCAAAAACTTCAGGTTACAAAATCCCAATGGCTGAATACCATACCGCCGGTTGCCCGCAGGATTGCAGAATTTGGAATCACCGTCACCTATCCTAAAGTTTTTTTAGGCCGCGGTGAAAATTTTGAGTGTGCGGGTCTGGTTGCCGACAATTATTTTGTGTTCCCCAACGGCAGAGTGTATCGCTGTCCATTGTGTGAAGACTTTGCGCTTCACAGCTTGATTTTCAAAAATAACCGGTTGGTGCCTGCTGAAAAACTCAATGAAAGCAACCTTTTTCAACTTAATATAGCCGAAGGCTGTGTCATGAACAAATTAATTCAGCCCGACAATTTAAGCTACGACGGTGCCGGCGAGCCGGAATACAAAATTGCCTGCTGCCTTTTGAAAGAAGAGATTAGAAATGACTGAGAAAAGAGAATATTCGGTTATTGAGCGCACATGCAAACGATTCGTCAAGAGATCATCGACCTTTTAAGCCTCCAGGAGATGGATGCGCGCCAAATATCCGGGCAGGTTGGCATCCAGGAAAAAGAGGTGATTGCGCACCTTTCCCACATTGCGCGGTCGCAGGCGGTCAAGGGTAAAAAACTATCGATTCGCCCCGCCGAGTGTCTTCTCTGCGGATACGTGTTTGAAAAGCGTCAGCGCTTTACCCGGCCCGGTCGCTGCCCCCGCTGCAAAAAATCACACTTGCAAAGTCCAAGATTTTATATCACTAATTTCGTCTAATTGAATACTTACCGACACTAGCGGATTTCAAAGAAGTCCGTCTCCAGGCATTTCCCGCAACGAAGTCTTTTTGTACCCCCAGGCATGAACCATTTCAAGGATATAAAAAAATAGAAGGGTATTTATCTCTGTAGGCGCTTTCAGAGGATTTATGATCGTGCCGCAGACACCTCCTTTAACCTGATAGCTGCTTGATAAGCATCCAGGAATGATTAAATTCTTCCAAGTTTATAAATATATTTAGAGTGGTCGTTCACATTATTCAGCCGTCAACAACCCGATTGAAAACCGCCGGCAAAATAAACCCTTGGACGCCTTTTAGCTATAGCTTTCTGGACTTTTTCAACATTGGGGTAAATTCTTGCCCGCCTTGAGGAGCAGACAAACGATGACGATCTGGATTGTATCCGCAATTTTGCTTATAACCTTGTATTTGCTCATCACCGAAAAAGTTCCGGTGGATTTAACTGCCATCGGAATCATGGTAATGCTGATGATCAGCCGTGTGCTGACCCCTACTGAGGCGGTGGCCGGTTTTGCCCACCCGGCGGTCATAACGGTCGGCTCCATGTTTCTGGTTAGTAAAGGTATGGTTCGAACCGGTGCCGTGGGATACATCGGCCAGAAAGTCATTGCGATAGCGCGCGGCAACGCCAAACTGGCCGTGCTGGTGATCTTGTTGACCGTGGCCGTCGCTTCCGCATTTATCAACAACACGCCCGTTGTCGTTCTTTTTATTCCGGTGGTCATGCGAATGTGCTGTCAATTTGGTCTAAGCCCTTCCAAATTACTCATACCGCTATCCTACACCTCGATATTGGCCGGCACCTGTACCCTGATCGGCACCTCAACCAATATTATCATCAGTGATTTAAGCGCCAATAACGGGTATGGGGCGATCGGCATGTTCGAACTTTCGATGCTGGGCCTTCCCATCGCAGCCATCGGTATCGCTTTTTTGCTGGTGGCCGCGCCGCGCTTTATGCCCGAGCTGTTAAATCCCACCTGCGAACTTAAAAACAGTGAACACCGGCGGTATTTGGCTGAATTTTCTATTCCCCGGGACAGCGTTCTCATCGATCGAAATCCCGCCACGGTTTTTGCAAAGCAATATCCGAATCTTGAGGTGCTTGAACTGATCCGCTATTCCCATATCTTTCATCCTTCGCGGGATGCTGTAACCATTGCCGCCGATGATCTGCTGCTGGTCAAAGGATCCGCCAGTGATCTTGTCGAAATCCTCAATCATGACGAGGTCGAACTGCCCCGGTCAGAAGAAGGGCTCTCATTTGGCATCGGTCAAAAGGAATCAATCGTGGTGGAGTTGATCATCCCGCCCCAATCCTCCCTGCTGGGTCAAAGGCTTTTGGAATCCTATCTCAAGCGCGACCTCGGCCTTCATATCATCGCTATAAAAAGAAGCGGCTTGCACTACACCGAAAAGCAAATTCATGATGTCAAACTCAAAATAGGTGATATTATCCTGGTGTGGTGTCATGCAGATAAACTGGAAACCTTAAGGGGTGGGGCGAATTTTATAATTGCCGAGGATGTGCATCATGAAATTGTTCAAAAAAGAAGAGCCTGGAAGGCGGTTCTCATTTTCACCGCCCTTATCACCGTGGCCAGTCTGGGATTGGCCGACATTATGATTTGTGCTCTGACTGCGGCTTTCCTGATGATTCTGAGCGGTTGCCTCCAGCTGCGGGATGCCTATCGGTCTATTCAGGCGGATGTGTTGATGCTGATTGCGGGAACCATTGCCCTGGGTACGGCCATGGAAAAAACCGGGACCAGTCAACTATATGCCGACGCCTATCTGGAAATTTTCTCCGGTTTCCCACCGATAGTTGTTCTCGGCGGATTTATCCTGCTGGCCAGTATCAGTACTCATATACTGAGCAACAATGCCACGGCCGTTCTTCTTTTCCCAATTGCCATATCCACCGCCATTGGGATTGGGGTCGATCCCAAACCTTTTATAATGGCCGTTTGCTTTGGCGCCAGCGCCTGCTTTGCGACACCCATTGGTTACCAGACCAACCTTCTGGTCTATGGACCGGGTGGCTACCGCTTTACCGACTACCTGAAACTGGGTATGCCGCTTAATCTGCTGGTGTTGATCCTCGGTTCTGCGTTTATCCCGAGTCTCTGGCCGTTTTAGCAGAGTCGGTGATCGCTGCCGGAATGAACGCATCGTTTCATTACTTCATCTGATACCACTTGCCATTGGCATCTTGCAGCCATTCACCGCTCTTGGCCTTGCCGGCTATTTGGACCGCGCGGTGTTGGCCAACCACTATAACGGTGGTTCCCTGGTTTTTGGCGATGGCTTCATATACTGACTTGCGGTCCATATTTTCTGCTGCCACAACGTCGGCTTTTTCTTTCTGGTTGCCGACAAATTCCAGAAAGCCTAAATTATTTTCCCCGATGATCCCCCGGTCTTTCAAATTATTAATAACCGGCAACCGGTCAATCATCCGCTGCTTGATGCTATCTGCAGAATACGCATCGCTTATCAATATCCCCAGGACAAATACAAATAATACGGCTATGACCTTTTTAAGCTTCATAATTAATTCTCCTTGATTGCTGAGCTGAGACCGCCAGTTTTTTTTTACTCGGATGAGGGTGACTTCTTCCTAATTTTTTCTTCAGCAGAATCAACATCACCAAAGAAATTATCCAGTGCTTTGTCTACCTTGACGTTGACATCGATGGTAATATGAATCGGCTTTATTTCCACGGGCGCCACCTCCACTTTGTGCTGGGTGCAGCCATAGGAAATCATGAAAATAAGCGTTGCCGGCAAAATGTGCCTTTTTTTTATCATCACCTTGCTCCTTGAATCAGCGACCAGCTAGCAGAACTGCAGATTTGAGGAAGACCCCTTAAAGGAGCCGGAGCCACGCTCTGTTGGTAGTCGCTGATTTATAGAAAGAATTTTAGTTTCGTTATACATTAATCCAACGACAGCTTGCACTTGGTATTTGTCGTAATAATCTTTGATCTCATCGGTGGAAACAAAACAACCAAATTGTAAAAGCTAGATCAAAATTCTTTTTTACCTCCATTCATAAGCCACCGGCATCGACCTGGTTTGTTACAGCGAAAATATTCTAATTGTAACAGCGGAACCTTTTCAATTCTTACCGACAGAGCCGGTGGCTTATGAATGGAGTTATTGGATCATTTTAATGAGGCCTTTGTATTGCAGCAGCTTGTTAAGCGGGAGTCGAAAGTTGACGTCGAGCCGAATGCCCTGAAACTTTGACCCTTTGCTTTGCGCTTCGACTTTGACAAAGCTGCCGATATCTTTTCTGTAAACAAACGGAAGAATTTTGGCGGGTTTGCCGTCCATCTGCATCTGCAACAACAGCTCCTCTCCTTCAGAGGCTATGTTCAGTTTGACCCAGGAATAATCATAATCCTTTAATGCTTCTCTGGCAAGCTCCATTTGAACATACTGGGGGGTGTTTGCGGGAATACCGGCTGTCAGGATGTCGGTTCCCTTGAGGTAAATTTTACCGCCATTTCCCGGTGTAGAAAAGAGAAAACCATCGTCAAAACGAATCTTTCCATTCATGTAGTGCAGCGGTATTCGACCGTTAACCGTTCCTTCGCCGTCAGCCTTAGCCGCACCGAATTGTTCCAAAACTTTTGCCAATTTTAAACGGTCACAATAAAAGGTTATGCGATAATCTTCCACCCCGGGGGATATCCGCATCGATTGGGTATCGACGTTGCCGTCACACCAAATAAAGTGCGTCTTTTCAATTAGAAAAGACCGTGGTGATTCGATCTGAAAATCAATTCGGCCGTCTTTTGCTACCAGATCACCCAGTGCAATTTTGGAAAACTCCAGATGTTGTCCGGCAGCGCTGCGTAGCTTGGGTAACTCAGGGACTGAGAGGGACATCTGAATGCCTTCAACTGCAAATTTATCTTTCTTGATCCGCACGTTACCGTTTTGCACCTGCAAATTAAGGGCGCCCTTGATTCCGGAACTATTCGCCGCCAGGTCTCCGGTGAGCATCAGTTTCCCTTTTACCTTGACGCCCTTAGATTCCGGGAAAAAGTTGCCAAGGTCAATTTCAGGGGCATCATCCGGACGAAGAAGTGTAAAATTCATGTTCGCCACCGGATCTTTGGTATCAAAAAAATTGGCATCTCCGCTAAAAGTCAGTGCCATTTCCGGCAGCAAGCGATTGATATGTCGGCCTTTAAAAGCTATTCCGGCTTGGGTTTGCTGAATTTTACCCTTGATTTCTCCAAAATTCATTTGCTTATGGTAGAGAGCGGATATTGAAAAATTACCATTTTTCGTTTGCTTTTCGGGTGGCCACCTTAACGGAATTACCCCCCCGACTCCGCTGATTTCGATACCCGATTTCGGCACTGTAACACCGGCACCTGAAAACTGCAGCAAACCCTCAAGTCCGATGGCGCCGTTGCTGTTTGCTTTTACCTGACCGGACATTGTGGCGTCTTTAATATTTATCCGGGTAGGCGCAAGCACTATGCGCGTATTCGGCGATTGGAGTTTAAATGTCGCTTCCGCAAAGTCTTTGGCGTTGTTGCCAAGGTCTGCCATGCCCTTTAAAACAACCCGGGGCAGATGAATTGTCTTAGCTTGGGAAGTAATCATGACTTCCGGAATACTGATCGTGTATGCCGTCGGCAGATCATCGAGTTTTCCCTTGCCGGCGATATCAAGTGCCGGCATCCCGGTTGTTATCTCATATTGGTCAAATCTGAAACGGGCGGCAGGGTCCCTGGATAGTTCGGAGGGAATGCTCGTGATACTGAATTGCACGCTTTCAGCTTCGCGATATTCGGCCGTATAACCGCCGTACAATGGCAATGATTCTAATACTTCAACCGGCAGCAGGCTATTTTTATAGACCGCTGACGGCAGCAAAACAACCTTGAATTCTCCTGTACTTTCAACCTGCTCGCCGCTTGCTCTGATCCGGCCATGCCATTCGGAAAGTGTTAAGGGTACGGGCGAGGTTGCCGATATGGCCGAGCCGTTTACTTTCCAATCGCCGGCGGCGATTTTCGACAGATTAATCTTGATGGGTATTTCTTTTTGGTCGGAGCTGCGCGCATTTTGCAGCAATACATTGTTTGATATGAATTTGCATTTTTGCAGTTCGGCAGAGGCATCGAACGTTGAAATTTTAAAAGGCGTCAGCTGTAAATTAGCAGTCGCTGCAAAATCCAGCTTACCGGAAAGCATGAATCCTGAAAACATTTGAGCGAGATCGGAAAATCTGCTCAGATCCAGCGAGGCCGCCGCTATCGTTAAATTGAGATGTTGCCGCTTTAAATCAACGCTCGCTTCAGTATGCACCAATTCCCCCAGGGGATACATTGCTGCCGTGAGGTTCAAACGATTGTAATCTTTCTGTTCAGGCGCAACACTGATTTCAAAAGGGACCCTGTACGTGCGATCATCGGTGTTTAAAATGAATACGGCGTTTCGAATCTCAAGTTCTCTCAGAAAGATGAGAGGCAAGTCATTCTCTGATTCCGGCCTGGATGCCCGCTTAGACTGCAGCCTGGTTAGAGCTTCAGCGAGATCGATGCTGCGCAGCTCAATTTTTCCATCTTTAAATTCGCCGTACAGTTCAATTCCGCTTAAGGCTATCCTTTCAATTTTTTGTCGATAAAGCTCTTTGGGAGTGTAGTCGATCTGGACCGACCGGATTACAAGGGCCGGTTTTTGCACCGGTCCGATTCGCAAGGCACCCAGATCGGCGCCATAGATGCCGATATGGCGCACTTTGAATGCGAATTCCGCAATTCCGGTTTCGGTCACAAGTTGCGCAAGGATCCTGGACTCTAAATAGCGAGGAAGGAAGAAATATAAACCGGCCCATAGTCCGCCCACAAACACGGCGAGCACAAGAAGGATACGCACGCTAAGGGCTATTTTAGGTTTCAACGACATGCTTGATCAATTTAGACTCTTTGTAAAAATGCACTGCGTGTCATGCCGGATCCCACGGAGTCATTTAAAATGAGATTTGCCTGTTTTAGCCGCTCGAGATTTCTATTAATCTTAAACCCCTGAAGTGTGTCCGCCTGCAAAGCCCCGCGCGCCAGATCATATGGCAGTCGTTGCATACAGACCACCGAGCAGTTCCCGCGTTCATGAACATTGGTGATCAGTTTATTGGCGACTAAATCGGCTACGGACTTTTTTATCTTCGCCGGATCACCATTTAGGACCTGCGCCAGGGTTAGGGGTATCATGGCAAAATTGGCCTGGTGCTCGATGAGAAGATCGATATCCTCCAAATTGATACCGTTTGAAAACAACAGCTCGTTCAACACGGTTTTTGCACCCCGGGTGGCGTATAAAAAAACACCTTTGCCATCCATATCCCCAAAAATTTCATCGTTGTCAGCGACAGCCTGAATGTAATCGGCAAAGCAGCCATGGGTTCGGGTCAGGGCGTCTACAATCCCCCTAACCGGCGGCTGGAAACGATAGTTCTCGCCTTGGTGCAGAGTGACGATGCTTAGCTCAGGTGACAGATAAACGGAGACCACCTTTTTATGTTTACCGGATGTCACGTAGGCTTTGGCGATTTCTTCCACCCATTCTGTTTTTCCATCCAAGGTCATAATATCGTACGCAAAAGAATTTATCTGCTGATCGTAGAACGCCAGGGCTTCCTTGAAGCGCTTAAACGTTCCTGCGGTTGTTTGTTCGGGAAACATCAGTTCGGCAAGTGCATGCTGGACACGTGCCGCCGTGGCCGGAACCCTGTAAACGAGACTGCCGAGATGATTGTCGATGATGATACCGTCAATATCGTTGTTTTCGCCCAATTTGAAAATTTGTTGCGCCGTTTCCGACACAGGGTCCTTTTTTAGGGTAAATTCGCTTCTTTGAGGAATAGCGTACTGCCCGGTCTGTTCGGCACCGTTGGCGCTGCTCATGGTTTTTAGTGCCGTCGCCAGGGCATCATCGCCGAAAATAATGTTGGCTGTATCATCGGGTTTAAAGGCTTTGGCGCGGTGAAGGTTTTCCGCACCAATGATGATCGACAGGTCCTCCGGCTTGAGAAAACCCGTGAGGGAAAGCATAAACACAAGCTCGACGGCGACATTGAAACCGGGGCAGCCTGCATACAGATCGAATACGTGTGCATCGGGGCATTGTTCACGGATGATATTATAGGGATACCTGACCAGCGGGCCGGGATCATATTTATCATCCCCTACATTGGTGGCACCAATGACCAGTTTGATATGGGCAGGATCAATAGCGGAAGTATCGATGAGATTCTGCAGCGCCGTAGCACCGATTCGTTCATCGGTCCCGGCCGCCTTTCTGGTTCGCACCCCCATTCTTTCTTCAATGGTATGATTGTTTACCGGAATACCGCCTTTAAAATATAATCTTTTTTGCTCATATCCTGAATTGTCAACCAGGATTCCCCCATTCCAGGCTCCGTAGGCGACAATTTCCAGCACCGAATTTTTTGACATTAAAATCTCCAATGAAGGGTGGAATTATCCTACGACTGCAAAGGCTGACTTTTTTAGGTATACAATTCCGTTGACGACTCATATTGATGGATTCGTAAAAAGTCGGAAATTCGAATTTTGTTCATAGTAACAAATCGAATTTTCAAGCCCTAAAATTTAATTTTTGTGCTTTTTGCGCCTTTTTGCGGCCATATCAATATTAAACATTAAATCTGAAATTTATGATATCACCATCTTTGACTTCATAGGTTTTGCCTTCAAGTCGAACAGTTCCTTTTTTTCGGGCGTCCGCATAGGTCCCGGCTTCCATTAAATCATCAAAGGACAAAACTTCTGCGCGAATAAAGCCTTTTTTTATGTCCGAATGAATCAACTCGGCCGCATCCACCGCCTGGGTTCCGGTTTTTATGGTCCAGGCTCTGACCTCATCCTGGCCGACAGTGAAAAATGAGATTAACCCCAAAATATTGTAGGATTCGCGGATGACCCTGTTCATGGCGGATTCGCTGATGTTGAATTCGTTTAAAAATTCGGCGGCTTCTTCGGTGGACATCTGAGCTAGCTCCTGCTCGAGTTTACCCCTGATTACCAGACAGCTTTCCAGGCCGGTGAGGCTGTTGTCTTCCGCCATGCCGTTGTTGTCTTCATCATTGTTGAACAGCACCAGCATCGGTTTTGCAGACAATAATGTAAAGCCTCTTAACTCGCGGGCGGAGGCAAGCTCTGTCACCCTGCGCAAAGGGACCTCGTTTTCAAGGCTTTTTTGGCATTCGATTAATAGGGTGTGCTCCCGGGCGGCTGTTTTTTTGCCGCGTTTATGATCAAGTTCAATCCTTTCCAGACGCTTTTCGACCACAACCAGATCCGCCAGAATCAGCTCCTGCTCAATATTCCTGAAATCTTCATGTGGTGTTTTTTTTTCAAACCCCGCGCCGGTGTGGTTGCGAATAACATGAATCAATGCGTCGCATTCTCTAGTCGCGGCCCAGACACTCTGCTCTTTGATCTGAGTTTTGCTTGCACCGCCGGTGCCTGGCAGAAAATACTCCACCTGGGCATAAATCGTCTTTTGGGGACGATACATCCCGCTCAATGTATCAATGCGGCTGTCTGGAACCCGTATGGTACTGATTCGATTTTCACCCTTGTGGGTCATGTCGGGGGTGCTTTTTGTCAAAGCTTCGAATACAGTAGATTTACCGGATTGCGCCAGACCGATGATTCCGAGTTTCATTTTTATTATTTTTCCGATTCTTTTGAACCGTCCAACGTCACCACGCCCTCGGATTCGAAGGGCAGTGTGGTCGCAAGAGCGTTATTACCTGCCACTCTGAGCTTGCCGTTTAAACGATATTTCAGTTCTTCAGCTTCTTGCAGGCCGTAAACACTTTTAAACATTTTGATGACCGATGAATATACCGCAACCGTTACGAGTTCCGTGCCAAAGGAAGGTATTTTTACGGGGGTATTGGATACGCCGGTGGCAAAGGATTGTCCATTGATCTCAAGCTCCGCCTCCAGGCCTTTGACATTAAGGTCTACGTCATTGGTGTTGATAACCCGCAACTGGATCTGAAAAACCGTTTCAAAGCCGGTAAACTCCTCTACCCGAATATCGGCCAGTGAAACGTGCGGCGGTTCCAGCGGCTTTCCAAGACCGGCACACCCTGCCATCAGGAAACCGATGGTTAAGATGGCAAATGCCGGGACCAGTCGGATTAATTTCATCAATATATGCCTAACCCGGATACGGTATCAAAATCCCAAATCCCAATACTCAATTTCCAATTAATATCCAAATCCGAAAAACCAATTTCCGAAACATACCGATCAGTTTATTGATATTCTACGATGCATCTGACTGTTTTGAATTTTGAATTTCGGTCATTGGTATTTGTTTGAGTTTTGTATTTTGGTGGTTGAATTTTTCATGCCTTTAGTTCCCCAATATTCCCTTGAGCAGGCCTTTGGCTTTCTTCTCCAATGGCTTCAGCTCTTCTTTTTCAAGAACTTTTTTGACCTCCTTGGATTCGAAGATCTCTTTTTCAATGCGCTGCTGGGTAGCCGCGCTTAAATCCGGGCGAAATTTTGGCTTTGAGAAGGTTCCGGATACCAGCACCGGTACCATGATGCCCGAACGTTTTGCCTCATCACCCTGGCCCTTGATTGTGGCAACGGCTTGGGGATCCACGCGGAAATCGAGAGTTTCTTTTACCAAATCAGCGGTCCCCACCGCAGTTATCCGGATAAAAGGTGATTTGATGCTGCTTTGGGGTGTGTTGGCAACGCCGTTTTTGATTGTAAAAGGCACCAAAAGCTCGGTGAAATCGGTCCGCGGTCGTTCCTCGCCCTTTTTGGCCAAACCAAAAGCGGCTCCGACATTACGGGCCATGGCGGACAAATCGATACCGACGATGGCGCCGTCATTGAACTGCAGTTCGCCTTTGCCGTTTAAGGTTTTCTTTATTTTTTCAGGATCATCACCGGCCATGGCCAGATTGATGTCGGCATTGGCTGCACCCACCAGAAAGTCTTTTTCCATAACATCCTGTAACAAAGGGCCAACCTGGATATTATTGACTCGCAAATTGATATTGCTGCGGGGGGTGTCTTGGGCGACATTCAAAACCGCATTACCGGCTGCATTTCCCTGGTACATTCTTAATTTCACGGGATCCAGGTTGAATACGCCGTCTTTGGCTTTGATTTGAAGCACGGCATCTTCTATCTTGGCATTATTTACCGTCAGTTTCGCTACCTTTAAAGAACCGTCGAGTATCAACCGCCGCAAGGGTGCATAATCGGTTTTTTTCTTGGCGGGTTTTGCGGGCTCTGAAGTTTTTTCCTGCGATGGTTGCTCACTCTTGGGCGGCATGTAGCGGTCCAGGTTAATTTGATCCAGTTCAAGATCAAATTTGAGGTTTGGTCTCGTAAATTCAGACGCGGCCGCGGAAAACGTCAACTTGGATTGATCCAGTTCCAGATTGCCGTTGGTCAGTGACACTTTCTTTGCGTCTGCTTTTACGTGCGCCTTGAGAGCCAGGCGGCTGATGGCGGCGGGATCGGTTGTCGCCACCGGAAATTCCTGACCCAATTCAGTCATTAGCATGCGCGGCGAAAATTCAGCGATTTCGATGTCCAGATCGACTCCGGGACTGCTGACGAGATTTTCAAGATTGCCTTTCAGGCGCAGGGCCAGCTGCTTGAGGGCTTTTAGCGATAAATCCAGCGCAATTTTACCTTCTTTCAAACCCGTCCCCACCGGTCCGACGGTCCCTTCCAGAGACAAGGGTTTTTTGTCCAGCTGGGCTGAAAACGTCAGCTTGACCGGGCGATTCAGCGATACGTCCTTTAAGATTAATCCTATATCCGTAATTTCCTTTCTTGTGTCCGTAGTGTGATCGATCCAGAGGGCCGA